>PVBE010143303.1_pt1 | contig 76243 bp, 68 predicted proteins | sample 1631181 | NCBI WGS metagenome assembly PVBE01 (sample SAMN08397723, study PRJNA350692) | Marine metagenome, whole genome shotgun sequencing project. | isolation source: water | place: Pacific Ocean | collected 2012-04
AATGGTGAGCTTGAACGATCTAGACACCAATGACCAAACCCCAGAGTTAACGGGTACGATTGATGACCCAACCGCCACTGTGGTGGTCACAGTCGATGGTATCGATTACCCAGCGACCAACAATGGCGATGGCACATGGACGCTTGCGGATAACACCTTACCAAGCTTAGCGGAAGGCACCTATCCAATCACGGTCACGGCAACCGACCCAGCGGGCAATGTGGGTACAGACACTGGCAGCTTAACGGTTGACTTAACCCCACCAGACCCAACCGCAACGGTATTTAGCATTGACGATATCACTGCGGACAACGTACTCAATGAAACCGAGTCTCTGTCGAGCAATGTGACCTTAACCGGTGTGTTGACAGGTATCCCAGCGGATGCGACCAGCACAGTGGTGACGGTGAGTGTCAATGGGATGGACTACACAGCAACTGTTGATACCGTTGCAGGCACATGGAGTGTTGATGTTGCAGGTAGCGACTTACTCAACGATCCAGACTTAACGGTTGATGCCAATGTGACCTTTATGGATGCAGCAGGCAACAGCAGCAGTGTGACTGATAGCCAAACCTATACCGTGGATACGGTCGCGCCAATGGTGAGCTTGAACGATCTAGACACCAATGACCAAACCCCAGAGTTAACGGGTACGATTGATGACCCAACCGCCACTGTGGTGGTCACAGTCGATGGTATCGATTACCCAGCGACCAACAATGGCGATGGTACATGGACATTGGCGGATAATACCTTACCAAGCTTAGCGGAAGGTACCTATCCAATCACGGTCACGGCAACCGACCCAGCGGGCAATGTGGGCACAGACACTGGCAGCTTAACCGTTGACTTGACCCCACCAGACCCAACCGCAACGGTGTTTAGCATTGACGATATCACTGCGGACAACGTACTCAATGAAACCGAGTCTCTGTCGAGCAATGTCACCTTAACGGGTGTGTTGACGGGTATCCCAGCGGATGCGACCAGCACAGTGGTGACGGTGAGTGTCAATGGTACTGACTACACAGCAACCGTTCATACCGTTGCAGGCACATGGAGTGTTGATGTTGCAGGTAGTGACTTACTCAACGATCCAGACTTCACCGTTGATGCCAATGTGACCTTCATGGATACAGCAGGCAACAGCAGCAGTGTGACGGATAGCCAAACCTATACCGTGGATACAGCAGCACCAGTGGTTACGATAGCTGATGTATTTACTAATGATACAACCCCAGAGTTAACGGGTACGATTGATGACCCAACCGCAACTGTGGTGGTCACAGTTGATGGTATCGATTACCCAGCGACCAACAATGGCGATGGTACATGGACCTTAGCAGATAACACTTTACCAGCTTTAATTATAGCTGCTTATCCAATCACCGTAACGGCAACTGATGCAGCAGGCAACGTAGGTACCGATGCTGCTACGCTTACAATTGATGTCACTGCACCGAGTGTAACATTTGACGATTTAGCAACAAATGACGATACACCTGAATTAACTGGTACAACTGATGATCCAACAGCCTTAATCGTTGTAACAGTAAATGGCATAGACTATAACGCAACAAATAATGGTGATGGGACTTGGACCTTAGCGGACAATACTTTGCCATCTTTAGCTGATGGAGGTTACATCGTAACTGTTACTGCCACAGACCAAGCAGGAAATATTGGTACTGATACAGGAACATTAGAAATTGATGCGAATCCTTTAGCAGCCTTTGATAATTATGACAATGCAGTGATAAGTCCACAGCCATTATTAATTAGTGATGATGCTGCTCTAGGTAGCGCTACATATCTAATTTTGACCTCATTGGCCGGACTAGATCTACAACTTGGCGCGAACTCAGTTAATTTTAGTGTTGGTGCAAATGAGGAAGGAACTGCGACATTTACATACAGTTCTTTAATTGATGCAGATGTACTGTCCGACTATTTACTGGTTGTCCAAAAACTCAACTCAACAACTGGTCAATGGGAGTCTATACATGGTGATAGTGAAGCATCACTGATTAGTTTAAGTCTTCTAGGTATTGGTGCAACTCCCGGCGCTACCTTAGAAGGTCTAGATGAGGGTACTTATCGTGCATTTATGACTTTCGACGGTCTATTAGGTGCAAGCGTCTTAGGTACTTTATCTGGAACGATGGATACCTATGATTTAACGCAAGTCGGTGGTTATGAGCTTGGAGATGCGGAAGGTAATGTAATTACTGACGTCAATGATAGTGGTGAAATTGATATTGTTACTCCAACAACTTATGTGGCTAGTGTAGATGGGGTTGCGATTGACGCTGGTGGTACAACCATCACTGGTGATTATGGTTCAATTACCTTCTATCAAGATGGTAGTTATGTTTACACGCCACTTCCTGATGGTGCAGGCATTGGTCAAGTAGAACAGTTTAATTACACATTACTTGATTCTGCGACTGGAGATATGGCTCAAGCAACGCTTTATATTGATCTTGGATCAATCAGAGCTGCCGATAACCTAGTCGATGCTAAACTCGATCCTCAACCATTGTTAGTTGAAGATGATGCTGCATTGGGTTCTTCTTCTTATCTTGCTTTAGTTTCATTGGCTGGGTTGGACTTCCAGTTATTAGGTACAGATGCAATTGAGTTTTCTGTAGCAGAAAATTTAGAAGGTGTCGCAACCTTTAGCTTCAGTACCTTAATAGGCGCTGCAGCTTTAGGTGACTATAACTTAGTAGTCCAAAAATTCAATGAAACAACAGGACAATGGGAGTCTATTACAGGTGGTACAGATGCATCACTAATAGATTTAACATTGTTAGGCTCTACACCAGTTGCTCAAGTCGGTGGATTAACGGAAGGTTCTTACCGTGCATTCATGGCATATGATGGACTGATCGGTGTTGGCTTAGGTGGTACTCTGACTGGTACGATGGATGTATATAATCCACATATTATCGACAGCTATGAAGCAACAGCAGTTCACGGAAATCTAATCTCTGATCCAAATACAAATGGTGATGTAGATATCGCAACAACAAACACCGTGATTAGTGAAGTGAATGGGATGTCGATTGATCCAGCTGGTACAACTATTACAGGAACATATGGTGAGTTAGTTATCTATCCAAATGGTGATTATACATATACACCAAATGCGAGTATGTCTGGGCTTGGTCAAGTAGATCAATTTACCTACACTTTATTTGACCCAATGAGCGGAGACACTTCAGAAGCGACATTCTATGTTCATCTAGATAGTAATACGATTGATATGACATGGAATGCAGCAGATCCATCACAACCAGCTGTGATTAATGATCCATTGCCAATTGATGCATTTAGCAATGTTGATGTCGCTTCGATTGATTACGAGTATCCAGTTACAGTTGAAAATCTAGATAATGCAATTAGCTATAATTGGTTATTAGGTGTAGGCGGTGTTGTGATTGGTAGTTCCAGTGGTTCTGCTAACTTTACAGTCGACCCTGGAAATCTCACTGATGCAGTAATTTCAGTTGATTTTGGTTCACTTGGTACTTTAATCGATGGCTTACATGTTGTTCTATCTCGTACTAACCCAGATGGTACAACGACTGTAATCGAAGATAGTGCTAGTACTGGTTTACTCGATGTATTAGGTATCTTCGGCTCAACGATCCAGTTCGAGGTTAAAAACTTAGCTGCTGGAACATACACATTGTTCATGGAAAGTAATACGTTGCTTACAGCTCTTGGTAACGTAACGGCCGATATTACACTGAACCATGGTGATATTAGCCAAACACCTACATTAACTGGTGATGCGATTACTGGAAATGTGATTTCTGACGATAATTCAGCACTTTATGGTGCAAATTATGATCATGATTTCATAACATCATCAACGACAGTAACTAATATCGCGTCAGCAGAGCCAGGCAATACCAACGTTGAGACTATTGTTGCAGGTGTTCCTACAGTAATCGTGGGTAACTACGGTACGTTAACGATCAATTCCGATGGTAGCTATAGCTATCAACCAGATGTAAATCCAGCAAATATTGGTAAAGTGGATAGCTTCACTTACACATTGTCTGATCCTACAAATGGCTTAGCTGATAGTACTGCATCATTACATATCCAAATTGGATCGAATGATGTTAGCTTCACTTGGGACCCTGTTGATCCATCATTAGATGCGGTTATCCCAGCACCTGTTGCAAATGCAGATACTGCAGATTCATTAGTCGATGTGCAAAATGTAGTTGATAATAACTATTTCAATGCTAGCGGATCGACACTCGGTATTTTAGGTACTACCCAAACTTATACCAGTGGAACATTTAGCATTAACGATAGTATGGCTCAGTTTGGATCATTAACAGCAAATGCATTAGGTCTAGGTAATGCTAACGTCACCTTAGCACTACAACTTCAAACAGGGCCAACGACATGGACAACAGTTGCTTCTGATTTACATTCAGGAATTGTCCTCGCAATAGGCCAAATCGCCGCAATTGATCTATCGACACTTGATCTTGCAGCAGGTACTTATCGCGTTGTCACAACTGTTCAAACTCCGTTGATTGGTGGTGTAATCATGACAGTTGGTACAAATGCTGATGTGAACATCACTTATGTAGATCAATACACCGCGACTAGTCCAACAGCGGATTGGATCCATGGCAATATCTTGGAAGGTGATACATTAGGTGGTGTTGCTGACACAACAACTGGAACACAGCTTTATGTCATGAATCCTGTAACAGGTCAGTATGAGCTAGCCGCAGGTCAATCTATAGATACAGCAGAAGGTACGCTGTATCTATACAATGATGGTTCTTATTACTATCAACGTGACATGGTGGTTTCATCAGCAACAGATGTGATTGATTATAAATTAGTATCGTTTGATGGAACTGAGGTGACCTCAACGCTTACGATCTCTTTAGGACAGCACTTCAACTTGAGTTCTGCTGATGACATCGTAACGAGTACTGCTGGAAATGACATCATTGAAAGTGCTGCTGGAGGATCTGATACTCTCATCTTCAATGTCTTGAACAATGCTGATGATGCAGGTGGTAATGGTCACGATACATGGAATGACTTCCATGTAGGTGATACAGCAACTGATCCAAATGCTGATGTGATTGATATTTCTAATCTCTTAGTGGGTTATGCTGGAGATGGAAGCGCAGCATCATTAGCTGGATATGTGAGTGTAAGTTCTGATGGTACATCAACCACAATCAGTATTGACCGTGATGGTGCCGGCGGAACACATGACAGCGTGACATTACTTACCATTGATGTTGATACGACATTAAATGATCTCATCAATAACAACCAACTAAATCTGTTCTAATTATTGATATGAAAAAAAGAGAACCTTCGGGTTCTCTTTTTTGTTTGATTTCATTGATAAAGAGTTATGCTATCTTGTCTAAAATATTTATAAATTATAGAAACTTAAAATATGACAACAACTTTGATTTCAGGAATTGATCAGTTAAAGAGTCAATTACTCGATTACCTAGAAAAAGTACAACTCTATACGCAAGTAGAGAAAACAGTCCTGTTCTATTCATACGGAGACAGAGAGGAGCGTTGCAAAGTTTGGAATTCAGCGTATTTGAGTTTTTCTACTGCTAAAGCACAATTATTTAGTTTTTTAGATCAGCAATATGAAGCACAACAGTCTTTACCTGAACTTTTAAAATTTGACTTTGTTTTCAACATTCAAAAAGAACAATGGGATGATATTGAGCAAACGGTGAGAAACCAATTTCACAATAATCACTATAGAAAAGGCATTAGTTTCGATGAAAATTTTGAATGTTGCTTCTTAGAGCAAGAACTTTATGGCCGAGCAATCATTCGAGGGTTAAGCTATGACAAACCTAACTTTTTTGATGAAGCTAATCTCAACACCAGTATTTTACGAAAATACGATGATTCAAAAAAGCAGATCAATCTTAAAGAATTGCAACAAGTATGGACGTTTGATACCTATGCTGTGTTCTATGAAAACAATCAATTGATTCAGTTGCAAAGCCAGTTCACCGAAAATGGTGTTCGATACTTGATGGAACCGAAGAAGCAACATTTTATAAAAATGATTAAGCAAAATGCAGCATTCATCACTTTACAGATTCAAGAAGATGGCAGATTTATTTATGGATGTTTTCCTGCCTTTGATCGAAGTATTCGAAATTACAATACGATTCGGCATTGCACCACGAACTACGCTCTAATCGAAACCTTAATGATCGATAATCATGAAGGGCATTTAAACAAAATAAGGTCAGCAATTGATTATGCCTTGGCTCATTTTTATTTCGAGCAAGAACCTCAGCTTGCTTATATGTTAGATGCAAGTGAACCAGAAAAATTAGATGAAATTAAGTTAGGCGCAAATGCCGCTGCAATCTTAATGCTCACTAAATATCAAGAGCTTACAGGAGATAATCAATTTCTGGATTATGCTAAAAAGTTAGCCAATGGAATTTTATCAATGGTAAATTCAGAAGGTGAAACGACTCATGTACTGCATTATCCAAATATGGAATTAAAGCAAAAGTTTCGTATTGTTTATTATGACGGTGAAGCTGCTTTGGCCTTATTGCGGTTGTATCAACTCAAACCAGAAGAAAAATTATTAAGTACAGTAAAGCTCATGTTTGAACGTTTTATTTCTGAAAGATATGAGCGCTATCATGATCATTGGCTCAGTTACTGTACCAATGAACTAACGAAAATTTGCCCAGAGGAAAAGTATTTTCTCTTTGGTATGAAAAACTACCTGAGACATATGATTTTTATTCGCAATCGAAAGACCAGTTATGCCACCTTATTAGAGCTAATGATGGCTGCTTATCAAATGATTGAAAGAATGAAGAAGCTTGGTTTAGCAGAACTGTTCAAGCAATCACATTTTGATGATTTGAAAAAGCTTATCGAGTTTCGGACTGAGTTCCAACGGACAGGTTTCTTTTATCCTGAAGTTGCAATGTATATGGCGCGGCCAGATAAAATTTTACATGCATTCTATGTGAGACATGATCGTTTTCGCGTTCGAATAGATGATCAGGAACATAATTTGTCTGGATATATTGCTTATGTTCAGCATTTTGAAAATGAATAAATTGAGGTTTAAATAAATGGATTTATCTCAAGAAATTAAAATAATAACGCAGATTAAATCTGAAGACTTTCAGCATTCGATTTGGCAAACATCGCTTTCGGTGGATTGTAATAACTGGATCGTTTTGTACCTTGCGATGCAAATGATTCAAGCTGAAAAATTAAAATTGGATCAAAAGATTGAGCTAGAGGGAAGTCGACAAAACAACCTTTTCGGACGTTCAAAAAAACAAGCTTATACTGTTTTAGAGCTATTACAGTACATCGCATTTGCCCAACCTCCAGAACTAGCTTTGCAATTATTGAATCAATTATTGGGTGGTCGTGAGCAGGCACAGATTGCATTACAGAACGAATTAAAAAAATTTAAACTTGATACACAAGTTCAAACCATTAGAGAGCTTTATCAATTGGCAGAAGCAATTTTTTTAATGCCAATTGAGATCATTCAACAAGTCTTTCAGAAGCAGCTAAGCTTCAAAGGCAATACGCTGACACCGATCAGCTCGATATTAACGTGTTCTCAACTAGATGCCGTATTGTATTTTGAACTTGCAAATAAACAGATTTATTTTTCCTATCGATCAGAAAATCAAACCATTAGTATCTTTTGTTTATTTGATTCAATTCAACGCATTGATCACATTATTCCTTATTATCATTATTTTACAGAGGGATTGATTCCATCAAAGTCGATCCAAGCAAAAAGCGAATGGATCAATATCATCGGCGATACTTACTTTGGTGAGTTTTACACTGAGATTCGAAAATGCAAAGGAAATGATGACGCATTACAACGTTATGGTTATCAGCACTCATTTGAAAAGATAAAAGCCTTTTTTAATGAAAATGATCTGAATATTGCGAATTTTGAGGCGGTATTTAACTCTGAAAAAGATTCTCCTCTGCAAGACAAGAAAGCATTCATATTGGGTGCCGAAGCGAAAGAAACGATCCAAGAATTTAAAAGAGTGCATATCAATACAGTTTGCCTCGGAAATAATCATTTAAAGGATTATGGCGCTGCTAGTTTACGATACACCTTACAGCAGTATGATGAGGCGAATATCCATTACATTGGTGCTGGATTAGATCAACAAGAAGCACATCAGTTTTTTGAGATTCGAAGCGCACAAAAAACCTTTGCGATTTTTAATGGTTATTGGCATCGGGATATTGCCTATCAAGATTATGATTTTTATGCATTAGGGGAGAGTGCTGGAGTCGCTTGTCTAAATACGATTTTATTTGAACAGATTATCCATTATAAAACACGTCATCCTACCCATAAGGTCATCTTAATTTGTCATTGGGGGGTTGATTTCAAAACAACTCATCCAGAGCAAGAAAGTCTTGCTAAATTATTTACACAAATCGGTGTTGATCTGATCATTGGACATGGCGCGCATACGATTCAGCCGATTCAATATATTTATGATAAACCAGTAGTTTTTGGGATAGGAAATGGGGTGTTTAATAGCAATGGTGAATATAAAAAGCATCAGGCTTTACCTTATGGCATGATTGCTCGGATTAATCTTGATGAAGAAACTGTGCAACTGTATCCAATTTTTACAGACAATTTAGAAACTTTTTGGCAGCCATATCCTGTGAATGAAAAACAATTTAAGCAGGCAAGTGACTATCTAACGCAACATTTGGATCAAAGTCATTATCAATTTAAAAAGAATGCATTAGGTTGTTTTATTGAGCTGAAAATCTAAGGGTATTTGGCATAATTTTGCAAAATAGTATTTAATTGTTCTGAGGTAAAACCTAAGTTACGTAGACCTCCGCTACCTAATTTACAGTCGTAGCTGGTCATAATATTGGTTGGTGTACTTTTCTTTGCTCTCGGTGCACAAACATGTCCTAAACCAAAAGCATGTCCCATTTCATGGATACTTGCGGCTTGTGTTTGATAGTTGAGTCGTTCCCAATCGATCAAGATAAAAGGTTGTCCCTGATTTCTAAACCCCCAACTGGTAATATCGTTGTACTTGAGTTTTTGATTGTATGCGTCATAAATAATAAAAAACACTTCTTTGCTTTTACGTCTTGAGAAACAGCTTTTAACAGCGCCAGGAATGTTGTCGGGAATGAGGGCAGTGGGTTGATTCAAACGATTTGCCAATTCACATTTTCGTTTGCTGAAGTCTTGATAAGAGTAGTAATGATTGATTCTAAACTTAAAGATTTTTTGATTATCTTCATCAAGGAAGTAGCGGTTTAAAATCTCTAACTCTTTGTACATTTGCAAACGCGTATCAAATACTTTTGCTTCAGGACGATTGGTCGTGTAGACAAAGCTTACATAGACGACGGGAAGATGGCTTGCTGCGTCAATTTTGTATTTATACGGTGTAATTTTCACAGGTGGTTTTTTGGTGGTACATGAAGCTGTAAAGGTCAGACATAAGGCTGTAAGCAATATCAGTTTTGATCGCATTTTTATGTTCCTCTGCCCATCGATTTTTAATTGTTCTTTAGGGAATTCGTTCTGATTTTCAATATGCTAACAGATTTTTTGAGAGGAAATTGTGAAAGATAGTAATGAGTTGCATCGACAGATTTTAGAAGTTATTGCTTTAATTCCTTATGGGAAAGTAGCAACTTATGGGCAGATTGCAAAGTTAGCGGGTATTCCTAAGCATGCGCGATTGGTTGGTTACGTTCTCAAGCATTTGGATCAGGAGAGTAGTATTCCTTGGCATCGCGTTATTAATTCACAAGGAAAAATAAGTGTGATGCGTATAAATGAAAAAGGAGAGAATATTCAACAACAATTATTGGCCGACGAGGAGATTTATGTTTTAAATAATAAAATTAATTTAAAGGTTTTTAGTTGGATTCCTTGATCCTAAAATTAATAGACTGATTTGTATAAAAGGATATTGCTGTTATTTAATTACAATAATTATACATAAAGAATACATATGTATATTTGGTAATTAAATGAAAAAATTAGCTGTTATTTGTGGGATCGTTGCGCTTAGTTTATCTGGATGTGCGAGCATTATGTCTGGTAGAACTCAGACAATGACATTTGAGAGTACGCCAGAACTCAGTAATATTACGATTTTAAATAAAGCAGGTAAAAAAGTTCATGTAGGACAAGCACCTGTGACTGTAAGTTTGAAAAGAAGCTCAGGTTTCTTTGTACCTGAAAAATATACTGTAATCTTTGAAAAAGAAGGCTACGAAACTAAAACTGTGAATGTTTCAGCACACGTAAATGGTTGGTATGTTGGAAATATTGTTTTTGGTGGCTTACTTGGTTTGTTGATCATTGATCCTGCGACAGGTGCAATGTATAGCCTAAGTACAAAAGATACGAATGTCGTATTAAATGATCTTAAGAAAGAAAACCTTCAAGCAAATACGCAGTCATTAACTATCGTTTCTACGACTGAATTACCAAAAGATGTATTAGAAAAGGCAAAACCAATTCAATTAGCATCAGAATAAATATAAAAAAGCCAGTATCAAGATTACTCTTGTACTGGCTTTGATTTTTAAATTAATAAGATTCGATGGTTAAATCTTCATAAATATAATTAACGCACGATTAAAACAGGAATATGACTTTCTCCTAATACTTTTTGGGCAACGCTACCTAATATAAATTTTTTAATGCCTGTACGACCATGTGATCCCATAATAATAAGATCAGAGCCTAAGTTCTGTGCTGCACCGATAATTTCTTCGTGTATTGAAAAGCCTTCAAGTATTTGTGTTCCAACGGTTAAGCCAAGCTCTTCAAACTTTTTCTCTGCTTTATCTAAGTTTTCTTGTACATAACTGCGTACGCGTTCGATCAGTTCATTACTTTGACCAAGCTTAAGATAGGCATCAGCTAGGTAAGGGTCTAAGGTCATCACTTCAACGACTGTGATTTCACTATTCAGTGCTTTAGCGAGTTGTGCAGCTTCTTGGATCACGTTTACTGCAATTTCTGAATCATCTATGGCAACGAGGATTTTTTGATAAGTCATGGTGATTGCTCCTTATTATTACTGTCTGATTGCTTGTGAAATTTTTGTTTAAAATACTGTTTATGGCTTTATATTAAACCGATTGCGAGATGAATAAAACCTAGTAAATTTATAGGGATAGTTATTATTTATAGGAGTATGGTTAAGCCATTACGGTATTTTAAATATATGAAATTTCCATAAAAATACAGTGTAGGTATACACATGATTTATTTGTAAAAAGTTTGATTAATCTTTCCTTAGATGCTTGAGAAGGGTTTCCACATCATCCGTCTGCAATGTTTCACGCATTTTTAAAATCTGCTTTTCATCAAAGTCATAGAGTTTGATCGAGAGCAATTTTTCAATATCAGATTCGGAGAAACGGTATTTGATAATTTTGGCAGGAACTCCGCCAACAACAGCATAAGGCGGCACATCTTGAGTGACCACAGCACCTGTGGCGACCACAGCGCCTTCACCTAATTTAACCCCTTGCATGATCATTGCTCGACTGCCAATCCAACAACCATCAGCAATCACAGTATCACCAGCGGGTAGAAAGCTGCGTGTATCAAAAGGGAAGGTCGAAATCCAATCTGGGCGATGGAGTTGATTGCCACCCATCATAATCACGCATTCAGCACCAAAACAAACAAAGTTACCGATATGGAGTTGATCGATTGGCTTCTCAGGCAAAGATGGTTTGTCATGTAAATAACGGACAACACAACGTTCAAAACCCTGATCCCAATAGGCTGAGTAATAAGAATAATTACCTTTAATATGGATATTCGGATTTTTCACTGTTTTGGAAATAAATTCGAACTCACACCAATGTTTAACAGGAGAGTTGATCAAAGATGAGTCCATTGAATTTCCACAGTGTATCTTGAGAAGAAAAACCCCTCAAAACGAGGGGTTAATTGCATATAGAATATTAAAGATATTCCACACTTACGATTTCGTATTCAACTTCACCTTGTGGTGTTTGAATTTTCGCTTCGTCGCCTTCACTCTTACCTAAAAGACCACGTGCAATTGGAGAGTTCACTGAGATTTTATTGATTTTAAAATCTGCTTCGTCATCACCTACGATTTTGTAAGTTTTGCGTTCTTCAGTATCAAGGTTTTCAATAGTAACTGTTACCCCGAACACAACACGACCATTTTGCTCAAGGTCTTTTACATCGATCACTTGGCATGCGCCAAGCTTACCTTCGATATCTTGGATGCGGCCCTCACAGAAACCTTGTTGCTCACGAGCAGCATGATATTCAGCATTTTCTTTGAGGTCACCGTGTTCACGTGCCTCAGCAATTGCCTGCGTGATACGAGGGCGATCCACTGTTTTTAGCTGTTGTAATTCTTTCTCTAAGGCAACCTTGCCTTCGGGAGTCATAGGATAACGTTGCATTTTAGTCCCCTCTAAATTGGTTGGGAAAATACAGGATTAAAAAAAAGAAAAAGCCCGCCACCGATAAGGTGACGGGACTTATCGGTAGAGAATTAACCTACAGTTTGTAAATCTTGCAAGCGGTATACATCCATTGGCAATTTCACAGCAAATGCTTGGCAAACTGCTTCAGCACCGTTGATTGTCGTTGTGTAATACACTTTGCCTTGGAGGGCAGCACGACGAATCATCGCTGAATCATACTGAGCTTGTTTGCCTTCAGTTGTGTTGACAATAAGATGAATTTCACCATTTTTCAAGCGGTCAACAATATGAGGGCGACCTTCAGTGACTTTATTCACTGCTTCGCACTCTAAACCAGCTGCTTGAAGTACTTGGTAAGTACCATTAGTTGCAACAAGTTTGAAACCATAAGCAATTAACTTTTGAGCAATGTCAGTAATGTATTTCTTATCTGATTCACGAACAGACAAGAATGCATGTTTAACTTCGCCTTCAGTTGGTAAGCCAGGCAAACGTTCATTTGAGCCCAACACTGCTTTATAGAATGCTTCACCAAATGTATGACCAACACCCATTACTTCACCTGTCGATTTCATCTCAGGGCCAAGCATTGGGTCAACACCAGGGAATTTAGCGAATGGGAACACCGCTTCTTTCACTGCAAAACGTGTCGGGATAATTTCTTTAGTGAAACCTTGAGATTCAAGTGATTGACCCGCCATACAACGAGCTGCAACTTTTGCCAAAGATTCACCAATACATTTAGACACGAATGGAACCGTACGTGATGCACGTGGGTTTACTTCGAGTACGTAAATGTCGTTGCCTTTTACAGCAAACTGAACGTTCATTAAACCAACAACGCCAAGTTCTTTAGCCATTGCTACCGTTTGACGACGCATTTCATCCTGAACTTCTTGTGAAAGAGAGTAAGGAGGAATCGAACATGCAGAGTCACCTGAGTGAATACCTGCTTGTTCAATGTGTTGCATGATACCGCCGATTACAACATCTTTACCGTCAGATACGCAGTCTACGTCAACTTCAGTCGCATCATCTAGGAAACGGTCAAGTAGGACAGGTGCTTCATTAGATGCTTGTACTGCTTCACGAAGGTAGCGTTTAAGCTCTTCTTCGTTATATACGATTTCCATTGCACGACCACCTAATACATAAGATGGACGAACAACCAGTGGATAGCCCACTTTCGCCGCTTCTGAAATACCTTCTTCAGCAGATTTTACGATGCTGTTATTTGGTTGACGGAGCTGTAAACGTTGAATCATCTGTTGGAAACGTTCACGGTCTTCAGCACGGTCAATCGCATCTGGTGATGTACCAATGATTGGCGTACCAGCTTCTTCTAAAGCACGAGCCAATTTCAATGGAGTCTGACCACCATACTGTACGATTACGCCTTTAGGCTTCTCAGTACGTACGATTTCAAGTACATCTTCTAGTGTTACAGGTTCGAAGTATAAACGATCAGATGTATCATAATCGGTAGAAACTGTTTCAGGGTTACAGTTCACCATGATAGTTTCGTAACCGTCATCACGCATTGCAAGCGCAGCGTGTACACAGCAGTAATCAAACTCAATACCTTGACCAATACGGTTAGGACCACCACCAATCACCATGATCTTGTCACGATTAGATGGATTTGCTTCACATTCTTCATCGTAAGTTGAATACATATATGCTGTACCTGATTCAAACTCAGCAGCACATGTATCAACACGTTTGTAAACAGGATATACACCCAAGTTCCAACGTTGTTTACGGAATTGCTTTTGTGAAATACCCATTAAGTTCGCAATGCGAAGGTCCGATAAACCTTTACGTTTGAATGAACGGATATTGTCAGCATTCAAGTCACCAAAACCTAAAGCTTTTACTTGAGCTTCAGTTTTAATGATGTCTTCGATTTGAATTAAGAACCAACGGTCAATTTTTGTTGCTTCAAATACGTCATCTAAAGAGAAACCGTGGCGGAATGCATCAGCAACGTACCAAATACGCTCTGGGCCAGGCACTTTTAGCTCTTTTAAGATGATGTCTTTGGCATTGGCTGTACCTGCTTCAACTTTTTCATCAAAGCCACATACACCAACTTCAAGACCGCGAAGTGCTTTTTGTACAGATTCTTGGAAGTTACGACCAATCGCCATTACTTCACCCACAGATTTCATCTGAGTGGTTAATACTGGCTCAGCTTGTGGGAACTTTTCGAAGTTGAAACGTGGAATCTTCGTTACAACATAGTCAATCGATGGTTCGAAAGATGCTGGTGTTACGCCGCCAGTGATGTCATTTTTCAATTCATCAAGGGTGTAACCGACTGCAAGTTTCGCCGCGATTTTTGCAATCGGGAAACCTGTTGCTTTAGATGCAAGCGCAGATGAACGTGATACACGTGGGTTCATCTCAATCACGACCATGCGACCGTCTTTCGGGTTAATACCGAACTGAACGTTTGAACCACCTGTTTCAACACCGATTTCACGAAGAACTGCAACAGATGCATTACGCATCAATTGATATTCTTTGTCTGTCAATGTTTGCGCAGGAGCTACAGTGATTGAGTCACCTGTGTGAACGCCCATTGGGTCAAAGTTTTCGATCGCACATACGATGATACAGTTGTCGTTTTTGTCACGAACAACTTCCATTTCGTATTCTTTCCAACCAATCAATGATTCATCGATCAATAATTGGTGAGTAGGAGAGAGATCAAAACCACGTTCACAGATTTCAAGGAATTCTTCGCGGTTATAAGCGATACCACCACCAGAACCACCCATCGTAAATGATGGACGGATGATGACAGGGAAACCGAAACCAGCTTGGATAGCTAAAGCTTCTTCCATTGTTTCAGCGATAGCAGCTTTTGGACATTCCAAACCGATTTTGCGCATTGCGATATCGAAAAGTTTACGGTCTTCCGCTTTTTCGATTGCATCTTTACTCGCGCCGATCAATTCAACATTGTATTTTTCTAAAATACCGTGCTCATCTAATGCAAGCGCACAGTTCAATGCAGTTTGGCCACCCATAGTAGGAAGGACTGCATCTGGACGCTCTTTTTCGATGATTTGAGCAACAGTCTGCCAAGTGATTGGCTCGATATAAGTTGCATCCGCCATTGAAGGGTCAGTCATGATGGTCGCTGGGTTAGAGTTTACCAAAATAACGCGGTAACCTTCTTCACGAAGCGCTTTACATGCTTGCGCACCTGAATAGTCAAACTCACACGCCTGACCAATGACAATCGGACCAGCACCAATAATTAAGATGCTTTTAATATCCGTACGTTTAGGCATTATTCGCTCCTTAATTACTTCTTAGCTGCTTCGATAAGTTCGATGAAATGATCGAACAGTGGGGCACAGTCATGTGGACCAGGGCTTGCTTCAGGATGACCTTGGAAGCTGAATGCTGGTTTGTCAGTGCGATGAATACCTTGGTTTGTACCATCAAACAGTGAGCGATGTGTCACTTTTAAGTTTGCAGGTAAAGTACTCTCATCGACAGCAAAGCCATGGTTTTGAGAAGTAATCATCACTGTACCATTCTCAAGGTTTTGTACAGGATGGTTAGCGCCGTGGTGACCATGATTCATTTTCATCGTCTTCGCACCAGAAGCAAGTGCTAGGATTTGATGACCTAAACAAATACCGAATACAGGTAAGTTTGTTGTATCAACCAGTGTTTTAACTGCTTCAATTGCATAGTCACATGCTGCTGGATCACCAGGACCATTTGACAAGAACACGCCGTCTGGATTTAAAGCTAAAACTTTTTCAATTGGTGTTTGTGCAGGAACAACTGTTAATTTACAACCGCGGTCTGCAAGCATACGTAAGATGTTGGTTTTGACACCATAATCGTATGCAACCACATGATATTTTAATTCTGGTTGAGTGAAGCCATTCCCTAAAGTCCATGAACCTTCAGTCCATTCAAAGCCTTCAGGATCACAACATTCTTTCGCAAGATCTAAACCAGTTAAACCACCGAATTCACGTGCTTTCGCAATTGCTTCTTCTTCTGTGATATTTTCACCAGCAAGGATGCAACCATTTTGTGCACCTTTGTCGCGTAAAATACGAGTCAATTTACGTGTGTCGATGTCAGCGATAGCAACAACATTGTGTTGCTCTAAATATTCGCTTAATGATTGTTCAGAACGGAAGTTGCTATGTAATAAAGGAAGATCACGAATAATCAAACCATTCGCCCATACTTTATGGATGCGACCTGATTCAACGTCTTCGCTATTACAGCCTGTATTTCCAATATGAGGATAAGTCAACGTCACAATTTGTTGCGCATAACTAGGGTCAGTCAAGATTTCTTGATAACCAGTCATTGCAGTATTAAAAACGACTTCACCAGTCGTACATCCCGATGCACCGATAGACGTTCCTTTAAAGACCGTTCCATCTGCGAGGGCTAAAATGGCGGGGGTGCTCAAACCAAAGCTCCTGAACTAAAACCACAAAAATAAGGCTGTAAAAAAGCGAGAAGACATAAAAAAAGGTAGGCTGTCTATAAAAAACATGCCCCTCCTTCCAGTCTGCTCGCTTGTAACTTAACAGCGCATTATACGCATGAGAACGTGAAAAGTCTATGTGTTTTATTTATAAAATCAGGAATTGGTCGAATTCTCTTAAAAGCTTAAGTACAAATCTGTCTATTGCCAAATAACTCATTCTTTTATCGGTATCGTGAGATATTATGCAAATTGTCTAACAATTTTTTATTGGTCCAAAATGAAAGAGCTTTATCTTATATTAAGCCAAAAAATCAACAATCAATAATGAGGGGAACCAACATGGCTGAGAATCAAAACGCTGTAGCTGCAACTGAAGAAGTGAAAGAAGCTGTTGTTGAAAAAACAACAAAGGCTAAAGAAACTGTTGCTGCGAAAACAGCTGAAGTGAAAGAAGTTGTCGCTGAAAAGACTGCTGAGGTGAAAGAAGCGGTTGCAGAAAAAACAGCAAAAGCAAAAGAAGTTGTTGCTGAGAAAACTGCTAAGGCAAAAGAAGTGATTGCTGAAACTCAAGAACAAGCAAAGGAAGTGATCACAGAAACTCAAGAGCAGGTAAAAGAAGCACTTGCTGAAACTCAAGAGAAAATTGAGGCGGAAGCTAAAGAGTTAAATCAAAATATTCAAGGTCAACTTGCTCAAATCAAGCAAGATCTGTTAGAGCGTATTGAAGTGATTAAAACTCAACTTAATTCTTCACAAGGTAACTTGGTTGAATTAACAAATGCATTAAAAACTGAGTTAAATGCTTTAATCGAAGATTTAACTAAAGTAAGTAAAGAACTAAAAGATGACATCAGCCAAATCTCTGTGAAACATAAAGATACTTTGGTTGGCAGCTTTAAACGTACTAAAGAGCAAGCGGTTGAAGCTTGGAATAAAGTTCGCGCGAGCTAATTCACACTTTTAGTAGTCAGTTAAAAAAAGCGAGAAATTCTTTTCTCGCTTTTTTCATTTTTAGAATTGGTGTAGCCAATCGCGCTTATTATGGAAATCAGCTTGAGGGCTGCTATGTTGCATTGCAAAATAGTGCATACCTTGTGTGGTATTCAATACAGCATTTAAACCAAGATAGAGATCAGCCCACTTTAATTGGTGCTGTCGCATAAATTGAGATAAATCTAAACTTACATTCAACCCATAATGGGTACGTTGTAAATGATTTAATTCAATGTCATATGCTGCGAGGGGCGGCATCTCTTCTGGAAAACGATATTCTTCAAATTGATAAACTTGCCAAGCTTGAGAAGGGGAAAGATTAATCTCTCTATAAAAATCTTGATCTTTCACACCAATAAAAATTTCAAAGCAAGTTTGTTCCCATAAATAGTCTTGGCGTGGATGTGCTGTAACTTGTTCTGGGTAAATTAAAAACCGATTGGGATCTCGAACCCAAAAGCCAATATTTAACGTGGCTGGGGTCTCTTGCTCAATTGCTCCAACGACAGTAATGGCACTGAAGCGATCGAAAGCGGAAAGTTCATAACTTGCCATTGATCTTACTTATTACTTAAATGAGCAAAGCGAACTAAGTTAGAAAGATGTTGGTTTTGTCTTGCAGCTTTTTTATAAAGCAAAACAATTTTACCGATTTTCTGTACAGATTCTGCGCCAGTTGCTTCAACAATCGCATCAATGACAGCGGCGCGAGCATCACGATCTTCACCAGCAATTTTCACTTTGATTAATTCGTGATCATTAAGTGCACGATTTGTCTCTTCAATGACGCTTTCTGTAAGACCTTGGCTGCCAATCATTACAACTGGGTTAAGTGCATGACCAATTTGACGTAAACGTTTACGTTCATGGATAGATAAAGCCGCCATTAAAAATACCTGATTCGAAAAACGACTTAGTATAACTTGCATCCCGAATCTTAGATAGATTTAGCATGCCAGCATGTAGAATAAATTGTGTGAAAACACACTTGGAATCATCAATTATACTTATCGGAAAAAATCTGTAAAACTTCGTGTGAATGAAGTACATCCGTACTGTAATGAGAGTAATTTTCACGTACAATGACTAATCAGAAGTTTTTTTAATTTAGTGAGTTATGGCGACACGCATTACCAATCAAAAATTGTCTAAAAGCAGTCGTGCATGGATGAGAGAGCACTTAGATGACCCGTTTGTGAAAAAGGCACAAAAGGAGGGCTATCGTGCTCGGGCAGCGTATAAGCTACTCGAAATCCAAGAAAAATATAGAATGATCAAACCTGGTATGACGGTGGTTGACTTAGGTGCAGCACCAGGAAGTTGGTCTCAAATCGCTGGTAAATTAGTCGGTGCAAATGGCTTAGTCATTGCCTCTGATATTTTAGCAATGGATGCACTTCCAGATGTGACCTTCTTGCAAGGTGACTTCCGAGAAGAAGAAGTTTTTGAAAAATTGTTAAATATTTTAAATGGGCGTCAAGTAGACATTGTAATTTCTGATATGGCCCCCAATACATCAGGTAATAGGGCTGTTGATCAACCTCGTCAAATTTACTTATGTGAATTGGCTTTGGATTTTGCTCAGAAAGTATTAGGACCAAACGGACAGTTTGTGGTTAAAGTGTTCCAAGGTTCTGGTTTTGATGAGTTCAGAAAACAAGTGGTCGATAGTTTTGATGTATTAAAAACAGCCAAACCTGCGGCTTCACGTGCGCGATCAAAAGAGGTTTTTTTGATTGGGCAAGGTCGTAAAAAGGCATTGCAATAAAAAGTGTACTTGCCAAGTTGTTAAAAATTGTGCATTTTGTACCTTTTAAGTTTTTTGCAACGCAAATTCATTGCTGTTTTTGTGAAGGTCAGCCAAGATTAGGTATGATCAAATTAGATTGATATGGGAATAAAGCCTTGAGCGATTACTTCAAGAATGCCGTATTGTGGCTCATCATACTCGGTGTTCTGATTTTGATTTTTAGCAACGTCAGTGACCGCAATAAACCTGCAGCGATGAAATACTCAGATTTCGTGGCAGCGGTGAATGCTGGGCAGATTAAACAAGTCACAATTGACGGTTTAAATATTAGTGGTGAAAAATCCAATGGTTCTTCTTTCGAAACGGTTCGTCCACAAGTAGAAGACACTGAATTGCTACCAAGCTTGAATAAACAAAATGTAGTGGTTGAGGGTACAGCGCCGCAACGTCAAGGCATTTTGATGCAACTTCTCATTGCGAGCTTCCCAGTCTTACTTATTATCCTATTATTCATGTTCTTCATGCGTAATATGGGTGGTGGTGCTGGCGGCAAAAATGGCCCTATGAGTTTTGGTAAATCAAAAGCAAAAATGTTATCTGAAGATCAAATTAAGTTAACGTTTAGTGATGTTGCTGGTTGTGATGAAGCAAAACAAGAAGTGGTTGAAATCGTTGATTTCTTAAAAGACCCTGCCAAATTTAAACGTCTTGGTGCGACCATTCCTCGTGGTGTATTGATGGTTGGTCCTCCAGGTACAGGTAAAACATTATTAGCAAAAGCAATTGCTGGTGAAGCTAAAGTACCTTTCTTCAGTATCTCTGGTTCTGACTTTGTCGAAATGTTCGTTGGTGTGGGTGCATCGCGTGTTCGTGATATGTTTGAACAAGCGAAACGCCACGCGCCTTGTATCATCTTTATTGATGAGATTGATGCTGTTGGTCGTCATCGTGGTTCAGGTACAGGTGGTGGTCATGATGAGCGTGAGCAAACCTTAAACCAAATGCTTGTTGAGATGGATGGTTTTGAAGGCAATGAAGGCGTTATCGTGATTGCTGCGACTAACCGCGTAGATGTTCTTGATAAAGCATTACTTCGTCCAGGTCGTTTTGACCGTCAAGTGATGGTTGGTTTACCAGACATACGTGGTCGTGAGCAGATTTTAAATGTTCACTTGAAGAAGCTTCCGTCTGTAACTGGTGTTGATGTTAAAGTCCTTGCCCGTGGTACACCTGGTTTTTCTGGTGCACAACTAGCAAACTTGGTGAACGAAGCTGCATTGTTTGCTGCTCGCCGTAATAAAAACACGGTTGATATGCATGACTTTGAAGATGCTAAAGACAAAATCTACATGGGTCCAGAACGTAAGTCGATGGTCATCCGTGAAGAAGAACGTCGTGCGACGGCTTACCATGAAGCGGGACATGCGATTGTTGCTGAAATTTTACCGGGTACAGACCCTGTGCATAAAGTTACTATTATGCCACGTGGTTGGGCGCTTGGTGTGACATGGCAGCTTCCAGAACAAGATCAAACGAGCCACTATAAAGATAAGATGTTGAATGAACTTTCAATCTTGTTTGGTGGTCGTATTGCTGAAGAAGTTTTCATTAATCAAATGTCGACTGGCGCATCGAATGACTTTGAACGTGCAACGAAAATGGCGCGTGCAATGGTTACGAAATACGGTATGTCAGATAAACTTGGCGTAATGGTTTATGAAGATGAAAACCAAAATGGTTTCTTCGGTAATGTTGGTAGCCGTACGATTTCTGAAGCAACACAGCAAAAAGTTGATGAAGAAGTTCGTCGCATATTAGATGAACAGTATAAAGTTGCACGTGATATCTTGGAAAATAATAAAGATATCGCACACGCAATGGTGAAAGCCTTGATGGAATGGGAAACGATTGATCGTGACCAAATCCGAGACATCATGGAAGGTCGTGAACCACAACCACCGAAAGTGTATGTTGCTGAGAACCCTGTGGCTGAATTTGAACCGCCTAAAGATGGTCCATCTACACCGCCACCATTGCCAGCAATGGGCTAATATTCGTTGTAATAAAAAGAGCGGCTTCGGTCGCTCTTTTTTTGTTTGGATTTTAGACTAAGTTGAAAATAAATCAGTCATGACAGGCATTATCTGTTGTTAAAATACCATCATTAAAGTGTGGAGAGTTTTGATGCAGTTGATGCCATTACCACAACGACAATTACAGGGTGGTCGTTTTACATTAGATTTATCGCAACCTCATGTTATGGGAATTTTGAATGTAACGCCTGATTCATTTAGTGATGGCGGGCAGCATCATCAAAAAGACCAAGCTGTTAAACATGCTTTGCAGATGATGGCTGATGGTGCAACTATTATTGATATTGGTGGAGAGTCAACACGCCCCAATGCATCACCTGTTGAAGTTGAAGAGGAGATACGCCGTGTCATTCCTGTCGTAGAAGCACTTTCAAAATACGATGTGGTGATGTCAATTGATACCAGTCAACCAGAGGTTATCCGAGCGGCTGTTGATGCTGGTGCGCATATTTGGAATGATGTACGGGCATTAACTCGACCACTGGCTTTAGAAACAGCAGCTGAATTGAATATTCCTGTCGTGCTGATGCACATGCGTGGTGAGCCCACCAATATGAATCAGTTGGATCAATATCAAGATGTGACTGAAGATGTGATTCAAGAGTTACAACAACGTCTTGATCAAGCGCTTGCTGTAGGTATTAAAGTTGAAAATATTATTCTTGATCCTGGTTTTGGCTTTGCTAAAAATGCACAGCAAAATTTTCAATTGCTCAATGAGTTCTGGAAGCTTAATCGAATGGGTTACCCGATTTTATCGGGTTTGTCTCGTAAGCGGTTTATTGGTGAGGCGCTAAGTTGTATCCCTGCTCAGGAACGTGCTGTGGGGAGTGTGATGGGACATATATTGAGTATTCAGCAAGGTGCAAGCATTGTAAGAGCACATGATGTTAAAGCGACTGTTGATGCTATAAAAGTTTGGCAAGCGATGCTTGTTGCTAAATAAAATTAAAGAGAAATGATGTAGATAAAGATACATACGGACACGGTGTATCTTTATTTTTTTGCTTACAATGCTCTCAATATGACTATTTATTTGAAAATACAAAATAAAATTAGGGGAAATAAGAGATGCAAAAATCAACAAAAGTATTTGGTTTAACGCTACTGAGTTGTATGGTTGTGGCATGTAGTAACCCAGCTAAATATAGTGGGATTGCTACTGAACTTGCACCAGCACCAGTATCAACTGCAAATTTTGGAGCAGATCGCTCCCGTAAATTAATTGCTCCCACAGCTTATGTTGCTGTAATGCCAAGTATTGAGCGACCGCGATTAGAACAGAATACTGAGAAGTACCAGAAGAATGAGGTCAATCCAGTTCATCGAGTTGCTGATGATGCAATATCTACTTTAAGCATTGATGTTGATACGGGGAGTTATACCAATACTCGTCGTTATTTGAATGATGGGAGGTTACCGCCAGTTGATGCGATTCGTGCTGAAGAAATGATTAGTTATTTTGATTATCAGTATCCGCAACCAAATAGTGTACATCCATTTTCTGTGACCACTGAAACGGTTGACTCACCGTGGAAAGAACATGCTAAGTTGATCAAAATTGGGATTCAAGCCAAAGATTTAAGCACGAAACAATTACCACCTGCCAATTTAGTTTTTCTTGTCGATGTTTCTGGCAGTATGAATGCAGATAATAAGCTACCATTGGTTAAACAAACCTTAAGAATATTGACTGAACAATTACGCCCACAGGACAAAGTGACGATTATCACTTATGCGAGTGGGGAAAAATTAGTACTTGAGCCGACATCAGGTGAGCATAAAGATAAGATTTTACGTGTGATTAATCAGTTGCAAGCTGGTGGAGCAACGGCTGGTGAGCAGGCGATTCAATTGGCTTATAAAGAAGCAGAGAAAGCGTTTGTTAAAAATGGGATTAATCGAATTTTGTTAGCGACTGATGGTGACTTTAATATAGGAATTACTGATTTTAATACCTTAAAAGGCATGGTTGCGGAGAAGCGTAAAAGTGGTATTTCATTGACAACGCTCGGCTATGGCACTGGTAATTACAATGAAGAGCTAATGGAACAAATCGCTGATGCTGGTGATGGTAATTACAGCTATATCGATAACAAAAATGAAGCGAAAAAAGTGGTACAACGTCAGCTGTCTTCTACGCTAGCAACGGTTGCCCAAGATGTCAAAATACAAGTAGAGTTTAATCCAGCGACGGTTAAAGAATATCGTTTAGTTGGCTATGAAAATCGTATGTTGAAGCAAGAAGACTTCAACAATGATAAAGTCGATGCTGGTGATATTGGGGCTGGGCATAGTGTCACTGCGATCTATGAAATTATTCCTGTCGATCAGCAGGGCTGGTTGAATGACTCACGTTATCAAGCACCTATAAAATCGGATACTGCTAAAAAATCTGAATATGCTTTCGTGAATTTACGTTATAAATTACCAAATCAAGAAAAAAGTATTTTATTGAGTCAAGCGGTGAATGTGAAAAGTAAAACACTCGCCCAAGCCAATAATGACACTCGTTTTGCAATTGCAGTTGCATCGTACGCTCAGCAATTAAAAGGTGGCCAGTACAATGGTGCGATGGGGTGGGATCAAATCATTCAGTTAGCCCAACAATCAGCAAAACCTGATCCTTATCAAATGCGTGAAGAGTTTGTTGATCTTGTAAAAATTGCTAAGAGTCTTAGTGCTAAACAAAACTAATATTTTGATCATGCAACATGGTCGGTTCTTTTTGAGACCGACTATAAATGATTTTAATTTAAGAACTATGAAATGATATTTGATATGAAAACACCATTGATTAAATCCAGTAAGTTAAGTGAATTAAATAAATGCAATGTTTGGTTGAAAATGGAGTCTTCACAATCAATGGGTTCATTTAAACAACGAAGCATTGGAAATGCTTGCCAAAAATATGTTGAACAGGGTGCTACCAAATTCATTAGTTCATCTGGTGGTAATGCAGGAATCTCTGTTGCACATATGGGAAAAGTTTTAGATATCCCAGTAACGGTTGTAGTGCCAAAAACAACGTCTCAAAGAGCGATTGATTTGATGTTGAGTGAGGGTGCTGAGGTTATTGTTCATGGTGATTCATGGGTAGATGCCAATGAACTTGCACTTTCATTTGTAAATGATCGCGCGGTTTATATCCATCCTTTTGATCATCAGCTTCTTTGGGATGGTGTCGCTGAGATTGTAGATGAGGTCATTGCTGAAGGCGTTCATCCTACAGCAGTTGTATTATCTGTTGGCGGTGGCAGCCTGATTTCTGGTATTTCACAAGGTTTGCAAAAGCATCATTTGGATATTCCAATTTACGCCGTCGAAACAATTGGAACAGCTTCATTAAACACATCCATTCAACAGGGTGAGCATGTCACACTAGATCAAGTTACAGGTATTGCAACGACACTCGCTGCAAAAAAAGTATGTGAACAAGCTTTTCGTGTTACTCAAAATAATGATGTGCGTGGACTTACAGTTTCAGATGAGGAAACTGTACGCGCTTGTCTAAAGTTTTTAGATGACCATCGTACACTGGTTGAACCAGCATGTGGTGCTACTTTATCAGTGCTTTATGAACAGAAAATATCGTTCACTGAAACAGATGATGTACTGGTGATTGTTTGTGGCGGGGCTTCAATTACATTAGAGCAATTATCAAAGTATGCTGTTGAGCTATCTGTTTAATTTTTGATTTATTTCATAAATTCATCTATCCATTTGAGCGGAAGATGTATCCATTTCATATACGATAATAAAGGTGGTCGGAAACTACCGCTTTTTTTATGTCTAAATATCGTGATTTGTACGAGATTGTGATATAAGCATGGCGTTTTATTGACATCTTATTTGTTATGTTTGAAAGTTTACTTCTCCCAATGTTTGACGATGAATATTATCCCGATATTCTGGTTGCTGAAGTCAAACAACATATTCACCAGTTTTCAAAAAAAGTGAGTCGCACTGATTTATCTGAATCAGAAATCTATCGTTTTGCCCATCAGACGTTGATTGAAATCAATGAGATGAAACCACAATTTGAAGACTTAGATTCAAGCTTAGATGATACTGCTGCTGACTATATTGCTGAGGCAATGATGATGGTGGTGCAGGATTCAGGTTATCTAGAAATTGAAATGGAAGAATTGATTGCAAATCGAGAGTGGTAAAAGTCACTCTCGATTTTTAAATATAATAATTACTACGGACTTTCTAATTTCCAAAGCTTAGGCATTATAATTTTTCCAGAAATCCACGCCTCAATTTTAGGCTGTTGAATGCTTTGATAATAAATACTTTCAGTATTGATTAACAGACCTAGAGTATCTCCTTGATTAAGCTGTCCATTGACGCTCGGCAATTCAATTTCTTGTTCTGTTGTCGTACCTAACATGATTTGATCATAAGCCTGTTTTTTTGAGGAGTTAAATGGTGCTGTTTGTTCATTTAAAATGTCATATTTTCCAGATATTTTTGATTTGATAGCAACCGAAATGAACAATGTCGGCGCACTTTGATCTGTAGTTTGTACATTTAATTTGAGTCGAGGTGAGCCAGTAAGTTGAGATGATTCAGTCGCAGTATGAATGGGAATAAACACGGCTTGAGTTGTGGTGGGTTCAATCCACGTTTTGGTTAAAGTGTATTGTTCTGTTGCAGCTAAATCAGCGAGATGTTGAATGGGGCTATCATCTACACATAGTTCAGGAAGAGTTGTATTTGTATTTTGATCTTTCAACTTTTGATTGAACCAATCTAGCACTGTTTTTTGTAGATCGTATTTTTGCTTATTGCCACAGCTTACAGATTTCCCAATATACCAAAATGGGGTGTTACCTGAAGGAGAGCTTTGTGCGAATGGTTGTAAATGACCACCTTGCACACCAATTAAATGAACTTCATGCTGAGCTTGTTGTATACATTGGGCTGCTTTAACGCCTTCATTAAAGGGGAACAACACATCTCTAAATCCTTGGATAATTAGTGCATCTGCTTGAGGTGCTTGATTATGGCTACAGAACCAACTGGCTTGATGTGTTTTTAAAAAGTCATAGGTCGAAGCTTTTAACTGACCTTGTTGAGTGTCGAGATAAGCTTGTTTTAAATCTGGGTCAAATTTATTCCAGTTCCACCAATCACCAATTAAATTAAGAAAGCTAATCCAATTACTTTTAGGAATACCATTGGGTGCAAGACTATTGACGATGTCATACCAGGTCGTAATCGGGACAATCGCTTGTAGGCGAGGGTCAAGGGCGGACGCAAGGTATTGCACGCCGCCAGCATAAGATTCGCCGATCATACTTGCACGAACGCCATTTTGATTTTTTGCTAATTGAGGAAGGTTGTTTTCCGCCCAATTCATGATGCTAATAACGTCTTGAGCTTCTTTTTTAGGATCGGTTAAACGGATTTTGCCATGGCTATTACCATGTCCACGTTGATCATAGCTAATCACCCAATAGCCGTCTTTCCATGCTTTCTTGGCGATTTGTCCTGTTGGAAGTAAGAACCCATACAAGCTCATTTCTGGTCGTTTCATACGAGATAGACCAAAACCATGTGTATGAATAATTAAAGGGGCATCTTGACCTGCTTTTAACTGAGGTTGGTATACAGTAAAGGCTATAACTGTACCATCAGGTGTCGTTGTTTTGGCTTGATAATAGCGTTGTTTTAATTCAGTTGTTTGTTTTTGATTTGCCTTTGGTTGGATCGTTGCATGGACACAACCTTGTAAAACCAAAAATAAGCTAAACCAAATCCATAAAAGATAACGACGCATAGATTCTTTCATCCTTGAGCAAATCTCGAAAAAGCCAATTTAGTTTACTGCGTCAGGGTGAGAGATACTACCAACTGATAGATCATTCTGCTGACCTACCAGTTTTAGATGAGTTAAAGATACTTTGGCCGTTTCCGATATGCATATAAGAATAATCCTAAGCAGAGCAAGACTAACCCTATAACGAGATGTGAGCTTAATCGTTCGTTATTGAAATATATGCCCCAAATAGTTGCCAAAACAGGTGTAAGAATTGTAATGAGCATCACTGTTGTTGGATTGAGCTTTTGGATCAAATGAAAATAGAAAATCATGGCCAAAACTGAAGAAAACAACGCACTGTACAATACGGCTAAGCTTGTCTGAATACTTGGGAAATGAGTTGGTGCTTCTGAGATAAATAGAGGCAATAGACATAAATAACCTAACCAAGACATCAGCGTTGAGCCTGTTGTTTGAATAATGGGGTGAATCTCAGCACCAATCTTTGCCACAGCAAACATAGATAAAACATAGAGTAAAACAGCGATAATTTCGTACCCAATTCCTAACATATTGAGTTGAATATCATCAGTTCCAATTCCTAATGTAAAAGATAAACCTACAATTGCCAGTGTTAATCCATACCATTGACGTTGTAAAAAATGCTCACGTTTTAAAATCAATACAGAAATTAAGCCTGTCCACAAAGGCGCAGTGCCATAAATAATAGAAATCATTCCTGATGAAACTTTTGTTGCACCCAGATAGCAAAAAGACATCGAACCAAATAAGCCCAATGCACCTGCTGCATAGCTGATCATCGCTTGTTTAGTCACAATCAATTTAAGTCGAAAATAAAATAGACAAATCAATGCAAGAGGGATAGCGAGACTAAATCGTAGGAATAATCCCCACGCCCAATGAAGTTCTTGCACAGTCAATACCGCTGCTAATGGTGTAAAAGACCAAATGAATACGACTGCAAGAAATTGACCGACTGTAGCAAGGCGAGGGTGAGTAGATACTACAGTCGGTTGTCCCTGTGTTGCTTGAATAAAGTTCTTCTGCTGGAATTGTGACATGGAAATTCTCCTGTGATTACAAAGTGATTTACTATAAAAAATGGATATTTAGGTAATAAAAAAGGTCGCTACTGAGGCGACCTTTTTGCAATTGATGTTTTATTTAAATTGTCATCATATTCATGTTTGCAAAGTCTCCTCACATAAAATGCTGACACGTCGCCACATTGCATGGATTGAAATGCAATTGGTGAATTGAGTCGGATATTGAGAGGAAACTTTATGGATCAACATGAGTCATATTTAAAATAAATTTAGATTTTTATAGCATAAGCTTTGGTTGAAAAATAGTCATGTTCATCAATAAAGTTGAAAATAGAATGATTCAGAAGATAAATTTTAGGATTGCTTAATTTTTAGTTTTTTTCATAATGTGATGATGTGATTTTAATAGAAGTTTTATTTTGTCTCCTTTAGAAATTATTGCAGTTGTGATTAGTGTCATTGGCGTTGCATTGACGGTTAGACGGAATATGTGGTGCTGGTGGTTTAACTTCGTCGCATTCGTTCTCTATGGCTATCTTTTTTATACCTATAAACTTTATGGTGAGACGATTCTGCAATTTTTCTTCATGGTGATCAATTTTTACGGTTTTTATTATTGGTTGAAAGGGAAGCGAGAAGATCATGAGATTCGGATTGAACCGATTGTTTTCAAAATAGTAATTATTCAAATGCTCATTGCCGCAATAGGCGGTTTAATCTTTGGGTTGTTATTAAAACATTTTACTGATGCGGCAGTGCCGATGTTGGATTCACAACTTGCTGCTTTTAGCTTACTCGCAACTTATTGGACGAGCCGAAAACATATTGCAACGTGGGTACTATGGGTCTTTGTCGATATTATTTATGTGGGCATGTTTATTTATAAGGATTTGTTTTTAACGGCAGCATTGTATGCTGCTTTTGTGGGATTAGCTGCTTATGGTTGGTGGCAATGGGAACAAGTAAAACAAAAGCAATTCGCGGCTTCACACCAATAAGAAAAGGGCAGTTTAACTGCCCTTTTAAGTCAAGATTATTTTTTCTGAGTTGATAAATAGTTTTGAACTGCTTTACGACCAATCGTAGGATCATCCGTAAAGAAACCATCTACACCTGCTTTAAAGTAAAGCTGCATTTCTTTGATAGAGCCTGTTTCACAACGTTCATCTGCTTTTGAACTGCATTTAAGTGACTCAGGTAAGAAGTTGTTTTCTGGGCGGAATGTATAAGGGTGAACTTTAAGCCCAACATTATGTGCATCTTGAATAAATGAGGTGGTTTCAGTCATCGCAGCATCTTTGAAAACATAAACTTTCCATGGGCCTACGCCATTGGCATAGCTCGATACATCTTTTAAGCCTTGAGCCGTTGCCATATCGCCATAAGTTGTTGGATTTTCAGCTGCAACATAATCTGCTGGACGCGCTGTTTGTTCATCATAAAGTTGAATGAGTTGCCCGTGTTTCACACTTTTATGGAGATCAAGCTGCTGTTTTAGATATTTTAAATTACCCACTTCAAACGACTGTAAGTAAATCGGTGCAATGTCTCGAGTATATTGATACTTTGCGAGTGTTTGTAGCAGCTTATCTTCCATTGCTAAATTTTGATTTTGGAAATAAGTTGGGTGTTTGGTCTCAATGTACAAACCAATAATCTTTCCAGTTTTCTTATAGTTTTTATTTGCAAGGTCAATGATTTGATCTAATGTTGGAATGTCATATAAATCATTGTATTGTGTGTTTTGAGGACGGTACTGTGGGATACGCTCACGCGCTTTTAATTGTTGTAATTCTTTTAATGTAAAGTCTTCAGTGAACCAACCAGTAAGTGTGACACCATCAATCACTTTGGTTTTTTTACGATCAGCAAATTCAGGAACTTCAGCAACATTGGTTGTCCCGCTAATCTCATTTTCATGGCGAGCAACTAATACACCATCTTTGGTAGAAACTAAATCTGGCTCAATGAAATCAGCACCGTCATCAATCGCTTTTTGGTAAGACTCAAGTGTATGTTCAGGTCGAAGAGCGCTTGCACCACGATGACCAACCACTAATATTTGGGGAAATTCATAAGTAGGGTGCTTTGTGTTTGAGTGATCGTTGTTATCATCATTACAACCTACAAGACTAATTAGGCTAAGACAAATGACTGCTTTTTTTAACATAAGTAAGCTCATGTGTTTTTATCAAAGCAACTAGTTTGCAAGTGTTTTTTATCAAACGGATGACAAAAAGATGATAGTTTTGTGAAATTTATAGGATTTTTAAGACGAATAAATAAAAACCCAGCCAATCAGTTTTACCAAAAAGTAAAGCTGATTGATGGACTAAATCTTTTAAGATTTATTTTGCCAGTAAGGCCAATTTGCTTCTGGAGTAAAATGATAATTATCATCTTGCCAATATGACTGATGGCTAGATGATTTATCCTTTAATCCCATGATATGCATGAGGTTGTTATCTAATTCGGCTGTATTTAAAGTTTTACTTTTATTGACACCTGCGATACGTTGTCTATCCGACCACATAATGACAGGAACTTGATAACCTGCTTTGGTGTTCGGGCTATGGCCTGCATAATCGATTTCATGGCCAACTTCATTACCGTGATCTGAAACCACTGTAAATGATCTAAAGTCAGGAATATGATCAGCTTGTAATGTATCCAGAAATTTAGCTAACAAAGAATCTTCGTATAGCACGGCATTGTCATAATCATTTCTTAATGCGCGAATCCAAGGATCAATGTTTCTATTCTTCAGATCTGTTTCAACTAGATCATTACTATCACTCGTAAATTTATTAAAAACGATTGGATAGCGTTCTTGGTAGTTAGGATGTGCACCAATTAAATGAAGAATAATGAGCTTTTTAGGTGCTGGATCGGCTAAAGCTTGTTGGTAAATTGGAATGAGATTTTCATCTAATGAGGTGCTGCTACGACCTGAACGTTTATTCTTATAAATTGCTTGGTCTGCATAAGAGCCAAATAGAGATGAAAGGTAACTATCATCTTGATTACTTAACCAATAAATCTTATAACCCGCCGCACGCGCGTATGCTAAAACACTTTCAGGTGAATATTTGTCATGTTCAGCAGCGGGGCTTTCAGTGAGTAAAACACGTAAAGCATTAATGGTTGATGGTGATGGAGAAAACGCATTACAAAATACTTTGATTTCTGATAGTCGTTTTTTTAGCTCAGGCGTTGTATCTCGAGAATATCCACAAACACCGAGATTTAGACTGGTTAAGCTTTCAGAAACAACCAAGACATGGGTTTGTTTACCTTGAGATTGCTTGGTTTGTATTAGGTTTTTGTGTGCACTAATATCCCATTGTTTATGAACATTTTTATGCTGTTTTATACGACCTCTAAAATCCTGAATTTTAGTCTGATAATCACTCCAAAAGATGAATGGATGTACTTTTCGAGACGGTTTCATGATATGGCTTGTCAAGCAGAGTAAAGTCAGGAAAATAATCAGGCTACGGAATAAACGACTTTGCCAAAGCTGCTGAAAATGTTCTGGTTTTACAACTTTATAAATTGCGTAACTATAGAAAGCAATCAGAAGCACTAAGCCAGTGAGTACACCGATTACGGCTACTCGATGAAGCTGTAGAAACTCCCAAATTTCCTGCTGATTAGTATTGGCAATCGCTTCGATAATGAAGTACGCTTCATTATCACTACTAAATAAAAACCAAGTGCTTGATCTTAAGAGGGAATCAAGTAGAAAGATGAACCACCAGATCAATGAAAAGCACAGCCAGTATCTTTTTTTAAGTGAAATGGCTAGATAAATAAAAATCACACCAGGTAAAGATAAAAAGCCCAGACGTAAACCGTCCGATAAATTTCCTGCAAAAATGAGCAAACCACCAGTGATGAGTGCTGGAAGTAGAATAAGTAGCAGAATATTAAAACTTTTTAAGCTGGCCTTCATAAATGCCTAGTAAAATGGGGAGGAGAGAGTTAGGCGTGCTAATATCTGTTTTAGTTGATATGGTGTCAATCTTAATTTGTGAAGTATTTGATTAGACTGTAAATTAATTTATATCGCATGATTTTGATGACTCAATATTTTGGGCATCGTGTTTTATAAATACTGTTATTTTAAAATCCATTATTTCTCCTTATTTCCTTGTATTTTGAAATGATATGTTAAAAGAGATAGCGTTTACTTGATTGCTCGGTAATGATCACAAACGCAACTCCCAAAATGATTATCATTTGAAAAATTGACTGTTTCAGCATATGGAATGAACAGCCATGCTATCTAAGTTTTTTATTGAGCGTCCGATCTTTGCAACCGTGCTAGCGATTTTGGTGATGGCATTTGGTATTTTTTCGACACTCAATCTTCCTGTTGAACGTTATCCCGATATTGCCCCTCCTCGAATTACCGTTGCTGCGACTTATAGTGGTGCTGATGCACAAGCGGTTGAAGATAGCGTGACACAGGTGCTTGAACAGCAGATTAAAGGGATTGATCATTTACTGTATTTTAGTTCCAGTAGTGATGCGAGCGGAAATAGCAGAATCAGTTTGTACTTTAAGCAAGGTACTGATCCTGATCAAGCACAAGTTCAAGTGCAAAACGCAGTTAATGGTGCAATTAATCGTTTACCAGAAGATGTACAACGTCAAGGCGTGAATGTTAGAAAGTCATTAAGTGACTCTTTCATGGTCATCGGTCTTGGAGATAAATCTGGCCGATCAACAAATATCGATATTTCTGATTACTTAACCAATAATTTTGAGTTAAATCTCAGCCGTATTGAAGGAATTGGCGAGGTCAATGTTTTTGGTTCGCAATATGCAATGCGGATTTGGCTTAATCCTCAAAAATTACAAAGCTATCAATTACAGGTCAGTGATGTTCGCACTGCGATTGAAAATCAAAATACACAAGTTGCTGCTGGTGCGGTTGGTGATTTACCAACGATAGATAATCAATATCTCAATGCTAAAGTAACCTCAGGTTCACTATTACGTACCCCTGAACAGTTTGAAAATATTGTTATAAAAGCCAATACAGATGGCAGTTTTGTTTATCTCAAAGATGTAGCGCGGGTTGAAGTTGGTGCTGAAAATTACCAAGTCTTTAACCGCTTAAATGGCTATCCTGCTTCTGGTCTATCTTTATCATTAACAGTCGGTGCAAATGTGATGCAAGTTGCCGATGCTGTATATAAAGAAGTAGCACGCTTAGAGAAAACTTTACCAGAAGGATATTTTGTTGTTTATCCACGAGATGATACACCTTTTGTAAAAGAGTCAATGTCACAAGTCGTTTCAACATTAGTTGAGGCAATAGGGCTGGTTGTGCTTGTGATGTTTATTTTCTTACAAAACTGGCGAGCTACATTAGTTCCAGCAGTGACTGTACCCGTTGTAATTTTGGGAACTTGCGCAGTTCTTGCTGTTCTTGGTATGAGCATTAACACACTGACTTTATTTGCCATGGTATTAGCGATTGGCTTGTTGGTTGATGATGCGATTGTCGTGGTGGAGAATGTAGAGCGTTTAATGCATGAACAGCAGCTAACAGCGAAACAAGCTGCAATTCGGTCGATGCAAGAAATCAGTGGGGCATTGGTGGGCATTACGTTGGTATTAACGGCTGTCTTTATTCCCATGTCGTTTTTTAGTGGTGCGACGGGGATCATCTATCGACAGTTTTCGATTACGCTAGTTGTTGCGATGGGATTGTCCCTGTTAGTGGCTTTGATTTTGACTCCTGCTTTGTGTGCAATTCTATTGCAACCGCAACAAAAACAAGCACGCTGGGCTGTCTGGTTTAATAAAAGTTTAGATTATATTAAAGCATGCTATCTCAATGTTGCTAGTAAGGTGATTGGTATTAAAGCGATCGCTTTGATTGTGATGTCTTTATTAATTTGTAGTTTCATTTGGGTTTATCGCGATTTGCCAACTAGTTTCTTACCTCAAGAAGACCAAGGATTATTAGGTGTGCAGTTTAGCCTCCCGCAAGGTTCGCCGATGAGCAAGACTGAAGAGGTTGGGAAGGTTGTTTCAGACTATTTCCTTGAACATGAGAAAGCAAATTTAAATGGTGTCATGGTCATTCACGGAAGAAATTTTTCAGGAACTGGTCAAAATTTAGGGCAAGCTTTTATATCGTTAAAACATTGGGACGATCGCAAGGGAACTGAAAACAGCGCACAGCAAATTCGTGCCAGAGCTATGAAATATTTCTCTAAAAATAATCAAGCTCGCATCATGGTTGTGATGCCCTCAGTGATTCGTGGTCTAGGTAATTCAGATAAAATTGACTTTTGGTTGCAAGATATCAAAGGCTCAGGACGCGACAGTTTGGTCGATTCTTTTAAAGAATTGCAGCAGCAAAGTAATGCAATTGATTCTGTCGAAAATCTAGATAAAAAAGGCAATGATGACCAAGCTGTTTTAAATATCAAAATTGACCATAAAGCAGCAATGATCCATGGTCTGAATGTTAGTGAAATCAATAGAACTTTATCGACTGCATGGAGCGGTAGTTATATCAATGATTTTATTGATCGTGGTCGAATCAAGCGTGTTTATTTACAAGGTGATGCCCCATATCGTTCAAAACCTGAAGATCTAAGTGCTTGGTATGTAAAAAATGCCAATGGGCAAATGGTGCCATTTAATCAGTTTAGTCAGATTGATTGGCAAGGTGCGCCACCGATGCTTGAGCGTTTTATGGGGTATCCTGCAATCAGTTTAGATGCTGACGCAGCGAATGGCTTTAGTAGTGGACAAGGAATGCAGGCAATTCAAGGTTTGGTTGATCAAATGCCAGATGTTGGCTTGGCTTGGAGTGGATTGTCTTATCAAGAACAACAGTCTAGCAATCAAGCAATTTGGTTGTATCTCATCTCTGTCGCCTTTATTTTCTTATGCTTGGCTGCGCTCTATGAGAGTTGGTCAATTCCATCGGTGGTGATGGCTGCAATTCCGCTTGGTGTTGGTGGAACGATTATTTTTAGTTATTTGTTTGGTTTTGCCAACGATATCTATTTTCAGATCGCATTACTCACCACAATTGGTTTGTCATGTAAAAATGCCATTTTAATGGTGGAATTCGCTGCAAGTCTGCAACAACAAGGAAGAAGTAGCTTGGATGCTGCACTCGAGGCAGCAGGTTTGCGTCTTCGTCCAATTCTGATGACGTCAATTGCTTTTGGTGCTGGTGTGATTCCACTTATGTTCTCAAGCGGCGCAGGCGCGTTAAGCCGACAAGCAATTGGTTATAGTGTATTTGGTGGTGTGGTATTCGGAACGATTTTAGTACTGATCTTTATTCCGTTTATGTATGTACTAGTTACCACTTTGTTTAAACCGAAAATCAAAACTGAAACGATCTAGTCAAATGACTTGCAATACTCATCAATGAACAGTTCAAATGGAAGGTCATCTGCCTTTTCACAATTTGAATTGTTCATTTTTGTTGTCTAAGTTGAGAATAAAAAAAAATATTTGTAGTATTGCCGTGCCGTATAAGCGGTTAAATGAGGATTAATTCCCTAAATGGACACGCAGAGTTGTAGTTTTTCTAAAATTACATATTTTTATATTGATCAAAGTCAGAATGAAGAGCGCTTAACGACAGTACAATAATAATCTGTCTTTAAATCTTCATTACTGATGATTTGTAGTGAAGAGGCAGACATGAGCTACAACAATTTTTTATATTTATTAAGTGATGCATTAAAGAATAATCACATTGAACTAGCACTGGAATCGATTAAAACGTTCAAGGCTGTAGATATTGCTGATGTATTGACCCAGTTATCTATTGATCAAAGTCAGTTGTTACTCAAACATTTGCCTGAACGTGCTTATGTTTTTTCCTATCTCCCCCCAAATGAGCAAGTGAAATTAGCCAAAGTTATGCCTAGAAATACCTTGGCAGAAATTATTGGTGAAATGTCTTCTGATAAACGTGCTGATGTTTTTAAGTGTTTAGACGAAGAGCAACAAAATGCATTGCTTCCAGCCTTAGCTCAAGCCGAACGTGAAGATATCCGCCAGTTGTCTTCTTACATGGAAGGTACGGCAGGGGCAATCATGAGCTCTGAATATGCAACCTTAAAACCGCAGATGATGGTGAAAGATGCGATTAAGATGTTGCGATTAGAAGCACCTGACACAGAGACCATTTACTTTGCTTATGTCTTAGATGAAGCACGAAAAATTTTAGGAGTTTTGTCATTAAAACAGCTCATTCTTGCTGCCGAAGAACAAAACATCAATGAGCTCATGGTCACTGATGTTCTAACTGCTTATGTGGATACGGATCAAGATGAGGTTGCAAAGACCATTGCTCGCTATGATTTATTGGCGCTGCCAATTATTGATCGACAAGGCATGATGGTGGGAATCGTAACCTATGATGATGCAATGGATGTCGCAAGTGAGGAAGCTACAGAAGACTTCTTAAAGGTGGGGGCGGTCAATGCATCTACTAAATTAAGCATCAAATCTGCGCCGATTTTGCAGCTATATCAAAAACGCGTATTTTGGTTGGTGTTCTTAGTATTTGGTAGCTTACTTTCTGGAATTGGTATTGCACATTATGAAGATGTGATTGCACAGAACTTAGTACTGGTCTTTTTCTTACCTTTGTTAGTTGGTAGCGGTGGAAATGCAGGTTCACAATCCTCTACACTCATGGTTCGAGCTTTAGCAACAGGTGATGTTCAATTCAAAGATTGGTTTAATCTACTCGGACGTGAGAGCCTTGTTGCATTATGTTTGGGCGGCACAATGGCAGTCGCCGTATCATTACTTGGATATTTTCGAGGGGATGAAATGGTTGCGTTGGTATTGGCTCTTAGCATGATGGGTATTGTGTTAATGGGCTGTTTAATTGGCATGAGCCTACCGTTTATTTTAAATAAGGTCGGGCTTGATCCTGCTAGTGCATCTGCACCTTTGGTGACATCGATTTGTGATGCAACAGGCGTCATTGTGTACTTATTTATTGCTTCGATGATTTTATTCTAAGTAAGTAATAATTTTTGTACCGACAAAACTAAAAAACTACTTTATTCTCAATACATAAACGTTGTTTAGGTTAAATGAATGTCTAATCAGACCCAACAAAAAAAATTAACTCAACAGCAAGCAGTTGCTGTTGAACGGGACTTAGCTAAATTTGCAAATACGATGGATAGTTTGGTGCGTATCCCATTTACTAAGCAAGGTGTGGGCGCCGATGCTGCGTTAAGTACAGTTCCTTTTGCAGGTGATATCGCTGGATTTATTTTGACACTTTATGCTTTTAAAAAAGCACGAGAGGTTGGAGTTCCTCAACATAAATTAAATGGGGTGGTTAAATTAGCCATCATGGATATGTTGGTTGGATTTGTACCAATCGTTGGGACGTTATTTGATGTATTTATTCGCCCAAGTCGCAAGACATTAGAAATTGTACATGATCATATTCGTGAGGAATATCAGGTTGACAATGATATTCATGTGGTACATCCATTCTTACATGAGTCTTTAGAGCAAAAGCAAAAAAATTCAGCTTTTTGGCGAAATCCTATCGTAAGCTGGATTTGGTTACGTATTCCAGACTTATTAGGAATAGCCGTTGTTTTGTTATTACTGATTGCCCTATGGGCTGGTTTTAGCTATGCATGGCAGCTCTATCAATCTTTCAAAGCTAGTTAACGAATTTGTGATTAAAACAATAAAGCCTCCAAATGGAGGCTTTATTTTTCATCTATTTTTGATTATTGAACATTTAATTGCTGTAACGCAGCAACACGTTGTTCAATTGTTGGGTGGGTTTGGAATAAAGCCGCTAAGCTAAAACCTTGTTCCTTACCTTCCGCAATCGCAAATGCTTTCATTTCTTTAGGCATTTGATCAGGCATTTCAGATTCTGCTTGTAAACGAAGTAGCGCAGAAATCATTGCCTGTTTACCTGCTAAGCGTGCTCCAGCTTCATCAGCGCGATATTCACGTTGACGAGAGAACCACATCACAATCGCAGACGCCAAAATACCGAATACGATATCAAGTACGATGGTAATCGCAAAATATGCAAGACCGGGTGCTTCACCATCTTCACGACCAAACACATTACGATCAATAAAGTCACCAGCAATACGTGCAAAGAACATGACGAAGGCGTTTACAACACCTTGAATCAAAGCAAGTGTCACCATATCACCGTTAGCAACGTGACCAATCTCATGTGCAAGTACTGCACGAAGCTCATCTTTATTCATACGCTCTAATAAGCCTGTCGAAACAGCTACCAGCGCATCATTTTTATTCCAACCAGTCGCAAATGCATTTGACTGATAAGATGGGAAAATACCAACCTCAGGCATGTTAATACCTGCACGTTGAGAGAGTTGAGCAACTTCTTGTAATAACCACGCTTCAGCCTGATTACGAGGTGCATTAGGGTCGATTAATTCAGTTCCAGTGGTTTTTTTAGCCATCCACTTTGACATGAGTAGGGAAATAATCGAACCCACCATACCAAACACAAAACAGACGACTAATAGGTTGCCTAGGTTTAAGCCACCCGCGCCATGGTAACTACCGACACCGAAGAGTGACAAAATAATGCCAGCTACAACCAGTACCGCGAGGTTGGTAAGCAAGAACAAACCAATCCGCATCATTGAGAAAACCCTCTTATAGAGAAAAAGTGATCTGATTTACAAATTATAAATCATAACGTTAATATGCAGGGTGAACCCTAAAAATTCAAGCAAAAATTATGTGCAGATACATTTAGCTAATAAAATAATGAATTAGCAGAGAAACAGTTACTTGAAAGTCATTTTGATCAAAAATAGATAACAAAATCATCACATGAGAATTGGTTATAGATTCTTAATCACTCAAACGGATGTGCGCGGAAGCGACGGCATTTGCTGTGGTATAGGTTCCAGCTGGCGCATCCGTAAAAGTACCATCAGCAAGTGTGATAATTTGACGATTATATTGTTTAGGTGGCGGAGTAGCGGTTGGAGAGCTTGAATTGTTAGAACTCGTGTAGTTGGCTGATTGCGCTAATACTTGCCCTGTCTGATTATTATTACTTGATTCTGAAAGATTAGTACCTAAACCTGAAGCATAAAGATTTTGGTATCTACTGGTGACGCGACGGACGTAATCCTGTGTTTCACGGAAAGGGGGAATCCCGCCGTATTTATCAACATTGCCTTCACCTGCGTTATACGCTGCGATTGCAAGACGTGTATCACCATTAAAACGCTTGAGAAGCCAACTAAGGTATTTGGCCCCTGCAAAAATATTTTGTTGCGGATCATAAGCATTGCTGACATTAAAACGACGCGCAGTGGCAGGCATTAATTGCATCAATCCTTGAGCACCTACAGGCGAACGAGCCTTGATATTAAAACCAGATTCAGTATGCATAACGGCTTTAATGAGGCCTTCTGAAACGCCATGCTGTTGCGCGGCTTGCCGAATCAGCTGATCAAAAGCATTTTTATTGCGACTATAACTAGGCAATACAGATGCTTCACTTGCTCCCCAATTTGAATAGCTATGAATATTACTATCAGGGTAGTAAGTTGCTTTGACAACTTTTAAATGACTATATTCAGCTTTCTTCTTGTTTGTGAGTAGGGTTGTGCCATTCGTATCTTTAAATTGATAAATCATCTGCCCAGCGTAAGTTGACACTGAACTATTTAGAAAACCGATTGTCCCCAAGCAAAGGGCAAAAAAATAAGTTGTTTTATCCATCGTTATAATATTCACAAAACATATGCTTAAGTTCTTCACAGCAGTTTAACAAAAAAAATCATAAAAAGTACTTTGACTACAATTTTTTTATTTTTCACTGTCTAACAAAATGCAAGTCATTTTGCTCGAATGTTCAGCAAAAAAAAAATTAAATATTTTTTTTGAAAAGCAACTATTGACTTATATAAGTTATTGATTTTATTTTAATAAAAACATTGGTTAAAAAATGATCAATTTAATGCGAAGCCTTATTTTAAGATAAAAGCACTTTGTCAATAGCTAAGAAATCCACAATTTTATCCACAGCTTTTGTGGAAAACTGTGGAAAAGTTTGAAATATAAGCAATCCAGACAATTTGTACTTATTTTGATCACAATTTATCTAGTATGAAATCGAAATATGACGATTGAAAGAAATTGAAAAATTCTTTAGATGCGCAATTTTTCGGAATGAGATAAAATCTGTCGGTTATTTTGTTTATGAGTAAATCACGTCTATGTACGCGCCAGTGGAGTCCAACCAAGGATTTAATTTCAAGCCAGAACTTCCGACAAGTTCAGCGTATTATCGTTTGTTGAAAAAGCTTCGTCGTCAAGTAGGGCATGCAATTCGTGATTACAACATGATCGAAGATGGCGATAAAGTCATGGTTTGCGTATCTGGCGGTAAAGACAGTTATACCTTGCTCGATATTTTGTTGCAGTTCAAACGTATTGCACCAATCAATTTTGACATTGTTGCGGTAAACCTTGACCAAAAGCAGCCAGGTTTTCCTGAGGACGTTTTGCCGCGTTATATGGAAGAGAACAAGATTCCATATTACATCCTTGAAAAAGATACCTATACCATTACTAAACGTTTAACACCTGAAGGCAAAACATATTGTGCTGTGTGCTCGCGTTTACGCCGTGGTTCGCTTTATGGCTTTGCTCAAGAAATTGGTGCAACTAAAGTTGCATTAGGTCATCACCGTGACGACATTATGGCGACTTTCTTCTTGAACCTATTCCATGGAGGAAGTTTAAAAGCTATGCCGCCAAAACTTCTTTCATCGGATAAAAAGAATATTTTGATTCGTCCTTTAGCGTATGTAGAAGAAAAGGACATCATTAAATATGCTGAATTACGTCAGTTCCCAATCATTCCGTGTAACTTATGTGGTTCTCAAGAGAACTTACAGCGTGCGATTATCAATGATATGTTACGTGAATGGGATAAGCAGCATCCAAAACGTTTACACAGTATCTTCGGCGCTTTACAGAACGTTTCACCGTCACAATTAGCGGATCGTGATTTATTCGATTTTGAGGCATTGGACGGTCAACGTGAGTTTGATATGAAAGATCCAGAAGAGATGAAAAACCGTCTTGATGTGGTAAATCTGAGTTTTGCAGCTGAGTAAAATGTAAAATTTTTTAAAAGGCACTTTATTAAGTGTCTTTTTTTTATAATTTTTTTAAAAATTGAATAGTGCGTACAAAAAATCATAGCCTAAAATAAAAATTACATGCTATAACAGGGCACGAGCAAATTGCTTCATGAGATGTCGTCTGGATAGCCGGCACAAGAAATTGAACAAATACATTTGAGGAATAATCATGGCTGCATTTTTAACTGATGATTGGTTTGCAACTGTTGAAAAACTTACTGCTGAAGCGGGTGATTTAAACTTACCACCAGCGCTTGCGAATTTAGCGATTAACTTAGTTGTAACAGATGCAGCTGGTAACACCGAATTAGCTTTAGATGCAGGTAAAATCCAAAAGGGTTTGTCTTCAAATGCTAAAACAACTCTAAATATGGATGCTGAAACTTTGCGTAAAGTTTTTCTTGAGTTTGATATGGCTGCTGCGATGCAAGCATTCATGACGGGTAAAATCAAAGTACAAGGCGACATGTCTCAGCTTATGGCTTTACAAACTGCTAAGCCAAGCCAAGAGCAAAAAGATTTATTCAAGAAAGTACTTGAGCAAACTGCTTAATTTATTTTCGCATAAAAAAAGCTTACCAAATGGTAAGCTTTTTTTATGCCTATTGGGTTAGACTTCAATACGATTATTGGTTTTCATGTGCTCTAAATAAGTGCGGATACGCGTGACATATTGTAAAGCTTGCTTATAACGGCCATTACGTGCTTTGTTACGCTCTAAATAGTCATATAAGTTGACCCACTGCTTCGGATCTTTGCCTTGTGCTTTGATACGTTTCTGAATCTGGTTCACTGCACCAGGCCCCATATTATAAGCGACTAGGGCATACCAGTTACGATCTGGAAAAGGGATGTCATCGTATTGATCTAACATTAGATCATAATACTTAGCACCACCTTGAATACTCTGGACAGGATCAGTACGATTAGTCACACCCATTGCTCGAGCAGTACCGCTCGTTAGCATCATTAGGCCTCGTACACCCGTGGGAGACACCGATGTAGGTTTTAGATAAGATTCTTGATAACCAATCGCGGCTAAGAGATGCCAATCTAAATCATACTTTGCAGCACTTTGCTTAAAGCTGGCTTTATAAATCGGTAAACGCTGATTTAAATCTTTCTGAATCGTTGACCATGACTCTGGTTTTACCACATTTCGATTATAAAAAGATGCTAACTGTTGTGTAGTACCAGCTTGCTTACTTTGGCAAACAAAACCACTTGCTGTTAAAGTAAGAGGATCATCTGCTTGTTTAAAGACCCAATTCAATTGAGGATTTAAACCATTTTTACTTAAAGTACCTTGATCGCCACAACTCGCTGAAAATGAAACAAGCTGTTTAGCCTCAATCGAAGCAAGGTTCGCTGTAGTCATCGCAAGATTTGCTTTACCTTGTGCTACCCATTTTAATGCGGTGGCATTATCAGGTACTGTTTTAAAATCAAGTTTTACATTCAGGCTTTGTGCGTAGTTACGTGCTAAGTCATAACCAAAACCATGTAAGAACTGACCTTCTTTAAAAACTGTGGTTGGATTTTCAACTGCAACGACAGTTAAAACATTTGTGTTTACAACAGTGTTGTATTGATGCGATTTTTCTGCATTCAAGCTATTAAAAGGTAGAATCGCAACACCTAAGGCTAAAGCTTGAAATGGACGTTTGGAAGATAAAGAGTTAAGGCTAGGCCTAGACCCAGAACTTGAATTACTGTGCATGTTGTCTCCGCTACAGGTAATTTATGCCCTAAAAGCTCAGCAAAACAAGGCTTTAGCTTTTTAAAGTTGATAAATTCAATAAGGGGTGGGCAAGTCATGAACGTCATTCAAAATGACATTGAGTTAAAGGGACGCAATGTAAATGTTTCACAACATTTACAAAAAGTATAAAAAATAAACAAAAACTAACTTAGGGGCGCATAATAATCGTCAAAAAAGTGATTGTCAAATTTTGAACAATAAAAAAGAGAGAAATACATCACAAACATCTGATTTGAAAAAGAATAAAATTTATACACTTTAGCGATGGTTAAATAAGGAATACAATGCAAAAACTTGTAAGTAAAATGTTGTATTAGCGTATTTTTAACTATGAAATCGAATTTAATTACTCGCACTGGACATGATTTATTAGTTGCTGAGCTAAAAAAACTTTGGCATGACGAGCGACCTGAAATTACCAAAAAAGTAAATTGGGCAGCAAGTTTAGGTGATCGATCGGAAAATGCAGATTATCAGTATAATAAACAATTGCTTAGGAAAATTGATCGACGTGTTAGATATCTAGGTAAGCGCTTAGAAGAATTAAAAATTGTCGATTATGTGCCCGAACAGGACGGAAAAGTATATTTTGGGGCTTGGGTTGAAATAGAAAATGATCAGGGTGAGCAGAAAACACTCAGAATTGTTGGAGTTGATGAAATTTATGACCATCATCCACAGCATATCTCAATTGAGTCTCCAATGGCTAAAGCTTTACTCAGTAAACAAGTCGATGATGAGGTCGAAGTTCATACGCCATTAGGAAAAAAACTTTGGTATATCAATTCAATTCGATATGAAAAGCACGAAGATTCATCAAATTAGCAACTTTTGATTTTATTTTGAGCGTTCGGTGTAGTTTTTTAAATAAAAGATTTGCCAAGTTGAATTTTTATTTATATGATAGCCGCCATTGGAAGCGTGGCAGAGCGGTTTAATGCACCGGTCTTGAAAACCGACGAGGGTGTGAGTCCTCCGTGAGTTCGAATCTCACCGCTTCCGCCAAATATCTAAATAAGCCCTTGTTTTTACAAGGGCTTATTTTTTGTCTATGGTTTTACCCCTCAACTTACCCCACATCAAATGTTGGATTTGAATAGCCTACATAAGAATAATTCAGAGGGCTTCGGATAATAGATAAATTGAGTTTAAGTTGATCTCTTGCAGAATAAGCGATCTGTAGATGACTACACACTTGATTTGTACTCCTGTTTTTACCGCGAATACTAATTATGTACTTTTAAATCGCATGGGTGGGCGGCGTTCTAAGATCAGATCTCTTTTTAATTTTTTTGAGCCTACTTTGGCTGTAGCTGTTGTGCGTCTATATAGAGTTGGAGGTTGATCTGTTTGGCCTTGGGTAGTTGATTGCATGTCAAGAGCATCGTCTTTTTGTTCAATGGCTTCTTTTTTTTGTTCTGTAGATGCAGTCTCTCCATGTTTTGTCTCGGATAAGATCATTTCATTTTGAAGCGGGGTTGTAGGGAGGACGTTGGGACCAGCCTCATTTGTAGATTGTGTTTCTTCATTGATGCTTTGACATGATTCTGTCGGGGTATGATTTTCGCTCTCGGGCGGCATTGCGTTTAGACAATTTTTATCAATATTGTCTAAATCACTTTCTAGTCCTACTTGTGAATTATTCTCATCTATAAATGGGGGGAGAGCAGGTTTGATGAGTAAACTCTGCCGATAGCTTGCGAGCTCTGATAAATAGGTTTTTTCACGCTCATAAGCTAAATCTAGCTGTTTTTGTAAGGTGATATTTTGCAAATGTAGCATGTTTAAAATATGTCTAAAATTTTCTTGATTAGTTATTTTTGTTTTCTTAATTGCTAATGAGGTAATAACCTGCAGGGCATCTTCGTAATTTATCTTACCATTTAAAATCATTAATTTACCTATTTTATTGAGATAGTAAATCTTTGATCTAGAGAGACCTGTCAGTTTGCTCAGTTCAATAACGGTCATTTCTTTCATGATTGATTATGTCTAAAATAAGTATAATTAGACATAATTTTATATAAAAATTGACTATTTTGCCATAATAAACTTAACGCTTTGAGTGTATTCGTGCTTTAGAAAAATATATTTGTATTATTCACAGTGAATAATAATTTTATTAACTGTGAGTAATGGTGAAATTTGATGTGAATAATAGTAAAAATAACTGTGCTTAAAAGGGTGAAATTTATTGTGTAATTTGACTGAACCCGGCTAATATAAAGGATATTCACTGGTTTTGAGTATGTTAATGGATAATTATAAGCTAATAATTAAAGATAAAGATCTATTTGATTTATTTTTTAATAATGTCCCTTATATCTGGCAAGCCTTAGATCGTTCCGTGAAGCAAGATCAGGCGTACCAACCTACTTGTTTATATAAAGAATCGGTTCAGGTTATTCGGGCAATCAATAAGTTTGTAGATGATTTGAAGTCTGGAAGTTTGCCTCGGGCGACTCAGTTGGGAATTAGTGTGACTGGGCATGCTGAATTTGACCCTTTATTTCTTGTTTATTTTAAGACCCTTCAATTTGAGCGCGAAATGTTCGATATGACCTATCTCGGGCTTGGGTTAAATTGGGTTTATTATCAAAAGTTTTTAGAAGAAGATGCAGTTAAGCTACCAAGTATTACTCCTTGTATTGAGCAGGTTCTGTCGGGTTCTAGTGGTTTGCAGGAACGAAAGCAACAATGGTCACCTTCAGAATTCACATATAAAAAAGCATGGCGATTGATAAATTTCTTTTCTGATTTACAGAAAAATCCTTTATATATCGAAGAAACTAATAAGCAGACTCAGCAGGTTGTAGATGATACCAATCGTGCTTTTGCGAATTTTGATACGCTTTTATCAATACAACAGGAAGTGTATACCTTGGTGATTGATGTTCGGTTTGTGCGTACAGTAGGTCAAACTGAGCATGAATCGTTAGGGCAATTGATTAAACAAGTACTTAAAGATCGGGCTGATCTACAGAATGCGATTTTTCAATTGATCCCTGATTGGCTTCATGTACATACCAAGCTTGAACATGATTATCAAAATGGTTTAAAGCTTTCATGTGTTCTTATACTAAGAAGTTACAGCATTGATCAGGAGGACGTTATTATTGCTCGTCTACAAACATTATTGAGGGATAATTTTAGTCACTACGATGCAATTGATGTCGTTAATGGAAATGAGTTTGTACGAACACATGGTAAGAAACATGCTGTTGGCCGTATCGGAATAAATAAGCCTGTTCGGGTTGAACAATTTAAGTATTGGGTACTCAGCTATTTTTTTAAAAGGGATTCATTTGCCAAGCTCATACATCCTGAAATATCTTTTAAGGTGAATGAGGATTATGTGCATCAGAATTGGAAACAGCCTCAAATAAAGAAGCAAGCGGTGGCATCCAAGATAAGCCCCCCACCTAAAAATCTTGCGCAGGTATTGCAAGAATACAAAGTATCCAAAAGTATATGGGATCTCAAACATCTTGCTAAGCGCGTAGCTGATCGTCTGCTAGTTGGTCAGATTTACTACAAAGAATTTTGTGCTGAACAGCAGCTACCGCAACAGTATGGTGAGTGGTTGTTCCAAATTGAAGTATTTATTGAGACTTTGTTACACAATCAACAACCAGCTTTTAATGAGGTGAGATCAGCACATCAGACCTACTTTTTGAATGCTAGAGATATGCAAGCATCCGCTACACAGCTTGGCCAGCAGTATTTATCGCTTGTGAAGCAGATTGCATGTGATTTTTATTTTTTTGAGCAGATTGATCGTTTAATTCAAAATCACGGTTTACGTACATGGTGGTTTGGGCATGAAGACAATTTGAGCTTGCGGATGGTTTTTCAACAGATTTTTACAGACCTTATATTTGATCAGCCAGTAGACTCTGCTGTGTTAGGTCTGATGAATAGAAACCTCCAGAATGTACGGAATTATTTTCTTGAAAAACAGCGATCAGAAGTAAATAAACGTGAACTTCTGGAGAAGCATTATGCTCAAGGTGTACGGAGGCATACAGATACACGAGAATACTTGAATAGTGTATTAGAGCAGAATTGTTGGGCTTATCGTATTACTGTCAATGCGAGTTCAACAAAGGGGGGCTTGAAACAGTCTGAACTATCAAAATTATTTACTGAGTTCATGCGCTTAGCAAAGCGAGCGAAACCTTGTTATTGGTTGCGTGGCTACGTAGGGATTTGGCAAGAGACGAACTGGCCGATCGTTTCAGAATTTACATTAGATGTTGTATTGTTCTTTAATGATCGTTGTCAGGCACGATTACAAAACTTAGTCTACGATCTGGATCAGCGCTGGAACGCCTTTCTTGATACTAAAGCTGCTCAGACTCTAAAGTTGCAAGATACCGAAAATATAAAGTACCATGGCGCAATTAAACCGAAAATATTAATGTGTTCGGTTGATGGATTGAATACAGCGGATAAGGCTCTGAACACATATCATGTCTGTCTTGAAGTACATGATCGTAAAATGAAAAAAATAGTCATTGAGCATGTCATACCCTATTTTGCTTATCGGGATGTATTTCACGCTCCGTTTAGTCAGACAGTTCCCAAAGCTTTTATTAAAGGTGTGATACTTAAAAAATAGTTGGCTTTAGCGTTGAGCAAGTTTATTTTAATCCACTCGTTAATTTCAAAGGCGAACCTGCCAACAGGATTTGTGATTAAGTGAACCTGTTTGTGGAAGGGGGATCATGGTAATCGGATTTATAGTCTAACAAGCTGTAGAACGTGGCACGACTTAGGTTTGCATTAAAAGCTAATTTCTGCCGTAACTCTCGTAAATGAGATTGTTTCTAAAAATACAGGATTTGTAGGGTGGGGGGAATTGGATTGACTTATGAATCGATTGATTTTGCAACTACTAAGTCTTGTGATAAGTCGGTAAATAATATTATTAGTATTAGTTAAATACTATTAGTTAAATACTTAATATTAATTAATATTCAATCATAAACACCTCACTAATATACTCATAGTGAAATTAGAGACTTAATCATGATGTCTGCTGAATCTTGATATAGTCAATCAATACGCTACTATCCCTCAATACAACACATCAGATCAGTACCGAGATCGATCTGGATCTTGATGTAGAATCCGTCATGTAGGCATCTTCATACATAAAAAAATAAAGTTGTCTCCTTAGTTATGTACCAAACATAACCAAGGAGTATCTCAATGCAATATGACTTATCTCATCAGGCAGGCGTCATGACAGCCGTAAATGGCTTCGTTGACTGGGTGCTGAATCTGGAGCTAAATCAATCTTCCTTTATCACGCACCTTTGTTCATTGATCCCTGCATTTCAGATTTTTGATCAAAATGGTATTGAGTACAGTGCATCCATTCAGGCTTTTAAAGATATGACTCAAGCCATTGAAGCACTAAGAGGGGCTCTATGTCTTGAGGATTACTTGATACGGCTATCTTCTGTTGAGATATTAAAGTTAATGCGAAGATTGAAAGATCACCGTAGTCAGATTCTCGATGAGATTCGTTTATTCAGGCAGCAGGAATCAGATAATCAAACCAGCTTTTTAACTTATGTTCAGCAAATGATTCAAGATCATTATCAGGTTCTAATGGTCCGTGTGGATTTGGTCTACTTAAAAGACTATATGTCGAATGTCACAGTTCATGACTTCTATCTCCATATTCAGTCTTTATGCAGGTACCTAAAAGATAAGAATGGCTGTTTTAAGCATTTATTGGGTTATGGTTTAGCTTTAGAGCAGGGGTATAAAAAGGGTTATCATGCGCATCTAATGCTGGTCTATAACGGTTCAGAACGTTGTCAGGATCGGTATCTAGGGGATCTGGTTATTTTAAAGTGGCAGGCCATTACTCATGGTTGGGGTTATGGGAGGAATGGTAATACCAAAGAAAATAAAGATCAGTTTGCCAATAAAGGCTTACTGGGTATTGGCAGGATTCACCGTAAGCATCCAAAAGAACTTCAAAATGCGTTGAATGTTGCTCGTTATCTGACGCATCCAGAAAAGTATTTGCAACGGCTGTTAGTCAAACCGATTGGGAAAAGAACATTCTTTAAAGGTGTTTACCGAGTGCATGGTCGTAACTATCAGCTTGTATCTGGTTAAGTGCCTGTAAAAAAATATGGATGAAACAGTTCTATGAAATCCACAACTTTGTAGAACAACCTCCATGGATATTACATACATTGAGCACCAAACAGCACCACGTCTAGAGAAAGATGTGCATGACTTTTTTACTCAGGCGCGTTATGGGGCTTCAGGTCCCAAGAAAAGCGATGTTGAAAATGAAAAGAATCTGAAACAGGAATGGTCACAGGTTTTTTTAGATTATTTTGGCGACTGGAATTTTTTGATGTATTCGCATCGAGATGCTGAGCTTGGCTTTTGGATTACTCAATTTCGAGATGCTTATTTTTGTGTGTTATCACAGGTAAACCCTTGTGCACGTTTTTTTATACCTGATGCGACACGTACTAAGAAATGGATGATTGAGCAGATTCTTGAAAAACTAATGACACTGTTTAAGACGACAGGCTTTAATGAGCGTTTACATCAATACAATGACCAATATGACAAGCGTATCAATCAGATTCGAGACTCGTATATTGAGGTCAGCAAGTTAAGTGTAGATGCACCCGATCTTAAGTTTTATCTGAGTTTTCCATCAGGGACAGAGCAGTTGCAATCGATTGATTGGGTGATTCGATCTTTTCGAAAATTTGAAAAAAATTTGAAATGCCAACCTTGGTTTAGGGGGCAGGTCATGTTTACTTACTATCACTTAATTCGTGATAGCTACAGGAACTGCTATGTGATTCGTTTTTACTTAACCTTTCAAAAAGTTTTTTATTCTAAAGATACGAACTATTCAACTTTGATACAGCGATTATGGCAAGAAGCAACGGATGGATTAGGAATAATATTGATTGTAGATGAGGAGGCATCTAAGCAACCATCAGGTAATCCTTTTGGTTTAGGTCGTGAAGAGGTTCTGGCATTTCCTGAGCCACAGGACCCATTAGATGATTTAGATAACGTGCCTGAAGTTGCTTCTAGTGTATCGGAAAAGATGAATAAGATTTGCATCCTAACACGTGGGTTTAAAGCCTTTCATGGCAAAAAATGGTGATTTAACAAATCAAATATAAAACAATTGACCTCTGTATCTATTTGATTAGATACGGAGGAATTTGAGGATATATATTTTTTTACGGTGATGGACATGATATGTGCAGAAAGCACGCCTTCATACCACATCGGAGTACATCAGATGAACGCGTTAAATTCACAAACATTTCAGATCAATCAAATTTTAAACATTAAGCAACTCGTTGAAATCACAGGGCTGAGTCGTGCCACAATTTATTCACTTCTAGACCCCAAATCAAAATATTACGATGCCAGTTTTCCGCAACAGATTAATTTAACGAGCAATCGAGTGGGTTGGGTTGCGCATGAAGTAAATACGTGGATTGATCAAAAGATCAGTGAACGTGGAATCACCGCAATTTGAGGTTTATTCAATGTATCCGCTTTTACTGCATCATTTTGCCCTAAAGTCTCTGTAATGATGATTACTTGTGAATAAATATGGATAACCTAATCATTCACTGGTGTTAGAACATTGACACTCTAAAATTTGCTGATTATCCTTTGCATGCTGGCCTACATTGCCAGTCGGTTTTAGCAGACCGCTTACCCAAAGCACACGAAAAAGTTTTTCTTTTTTGTGGGCGACCTTGCGTGTCCCCTCTGCGGCGGAACGGGAGGGGACATCCTCGGATGTGCTGATCTTTTTGGGTATCAGTCTGCTAACCCCTTTTCGTTTCGCCACCATTATTTAGCAGTGATGTGGTGAAACTTCTTTATACCCAAAGGAGTCGCCCATGCGTCTACATATTCTTAATTTCCCGTTCTTCTCTATACCCCAGTGCTGTATACGGTTTTGTCATAGCTAAACCAATAACAGCATACATAAAACAATAATTTTATCTGGGGTAAACAAATGAAGGATGTCCATCCTCTGTTTGTCTGTGTGCTCGGATCATTTTTACTGATCGGCTGTGGAAATAAAAATGCCTCCACTGAAGTTTTACGCCCTGACGAAAATGCAGCACTCAGCCAACGACTTGAACCAACACAGCGACCTGTTCTGGTCGAAGCCAAAGCATTACAACCTTTCCTCAATCAACAACAACTGCCCGAAGCCGATGTTTCTGGTTTTCGTGACTATCTGCATGGTCAATCAGGCAATCGATCTGCACTGCTGCAATTCCGAGAAAAACTACAACTCAAGCCAAATCAAATCTTGGTGTTGGGGGTAGAAAAACCAAATCAGCAATCCTTACTGGAATTTCCAAACAATGACCTGTTTGCCAGTGCCAATGATTTGGTGATTAACCATGCCCGAATGTTGAAGACTCCAGTTACAGGAGCAGGTAAAGGCGAATTTGAAACGACCGAGCAATACCAGCAACGCACTCAGGCTGAACAAGGTACTTTAAAAAAAGCCACAGCCCATCTCAAGGTTGATCTTGGACGACTGGAAGATGCCTTAAATTATTTGGCTTATCCCATTCCTATCAATGTACTCAGTCCATCCAGCGAAGATTCAGCTCAATATGATGCGGATCGACAGGTGATGCATATACAGGCATCGAGCACCAATGCTGCGGGCTACTACAATTCAACTATATCCAAGCTCAATCTAGTCTTTAGTGCATCTCCCAAAAATGCTGAGATTATTCTAGGCAATCTACGTGATGAACGAGACAAGCGGAATTATCTTGGTTTTATCTTGAGTATGCAGCAAGGGCAATTGGTTTTAGAACAAGCCATCCTGTACCAGCACAATAACAATGATGATCGCTATCTACGCCTTGCAACGATTAATCCCTCACAACTGTATTTGACCACTCGCCCATTAAATGCAGATGAGTCAAACAAAGCTCTCAACTCAGAACAGCCATACCCACTCCAACAAAAACTGCCATTCCTGTTTGGTCTTAAACATTACCGTAATCCTGAACAGCAACAAGCTGAGCCTGAACTCGAAGTTCGACCACCAACTGAAGAAGAAATCACGCAACTCAGCCTAAATGCAGGGTCAAGTGGTATAGAGGGGGCACTGTAAATGTTAGAGCTCTTTAAACATAAATCCGTTCGAAATATCCAATTTATATGCAGTCTGTTGTTACTCGGTAGCCTTTATGGATGTAGCAGTAAGGACACGCCGAAAGAACTTCCCAAAGCAGATGCAGTGCTTCAGCTCTTACATGCTCAAGATGCCTCAGTGATTCAGATCAAGTTACAGCAATGTCAGGTCGGGAATCTGTTTGCAGGGCAGACAGGCACCAGTGCCAAATACGACATTTATCGCTGTCAGATCACGGTTGAACGCTTTGATGATGAATACCAGCAGTCCTTTCTCAAAGATCAGGTCATACATTTACGTCCCTATGACTCAGAAACAGGCTGGCAATTGGTTGCATCGAACTAAGCACGATCACAAAGATGAAGAGAATAACCAAACATGAAAAAAGAATTTGTAATCCCTTACCTCAGTATCGCGGTGTTGTATTGGTTCAGTCTGTTATGGCGTATTGAGGACAGTGGTCCAATTGCCGCCTATCTATTCGGTCGTGCCCTGATGTGGCCGTTCCAATTACTGAAATTTATTTTTTGATTAAAGCCTTAACTTGCTCAGGAGTGAAAAAATAATGATGGACTTTAATCAATTTAAACAACAGTTTCCGCAGTTAGATTTATTACTGGCTGACCCCGCTATTTTCCTGACACCCCAGATTCCCATGAACAAGATCTTGGGGGCAATGAGCTATCTGCCTCCTAAGACCAAGCCTGAAGAAGTATTGCTCTTGGTCGATGAAACGGTATTTGGTCAGGGCAAGAATGGATTGTGTCTCACCACACAAGGCATCTATTTCAAGGAAGCGTTTGCCAATGCAAGTGTCTATCCAATCAAAGCAATCACTTCAGTGGGTTATTCAATGGGGATGCTGAGTAAACAATTGGTGATCAATGGCACAGTTAAAGTGACGTTGGCTCAGCCTGAAAAAGCAGGGCTACGGCTATTGGCAGATTTCCTAAACCAATATTGTGAGCTTCATAAAACACAGGCTGATGCATTGTCATCTGCATCTACGCAGCAACAATCTCAACAAAGCCAACCCACAACGATCGCAAACCTACAGCCAATCATCAAACTGTATGCCTATTTATTACTGGGCTGGCGAGGTGAGTGGAGCAATCAGATGAAGGCATTGATGCATCAGTTATTTGACCGTGAATTTGTCCATCCACAGGATCAGGCATTCCTTGGGAGGTTGATGCAACAAGATCAGCAGTTTGATTTTTTTGATCTCCTTGATGAAGTTACTGCGATTCAAAACAGCCTGCCACCCCAACTATGTCACAGCCTGCTTGAAGAAGTGCTGGTGTTGATGGAAAAAAGGAGCTTTGAAGTTGAAACAGCACGGAACCATTTCTTTCAGATCAGCGCGGCTTTAAATGTTGATCAAGCAACTGCCACAAGCATTCTTGCGCAGTTCCCAGCATTTATGGCAGGGAATACTTAATCAAAATAAAGAGATTTCAAATACATATTACCTCTGTGAAGACCCAGTACCCAGCCCAGACACAAGCGGACTTGGTGCTGATTAACATTCAAGAAGGTAAACCGAATAAAGGAAAAATAATTGTGAAACGATTAATGAAATTGATACTACCTACATTAATTACCCTACCACTGATGCTGACTGGATGTGGTTCGAGTTTTAATCCTGATGTATTGGAAGTGAATCTCAATACAGAATATAGCCCAGGAGGGTTATACGACCGAACCTATGTGATTCTCACCATTCGTTCTATCGATGCTGAGCCAATCGCGGTGACCAACGTCAATGTAAATAATGGGCGCTGTAGTTATACAGGTCGATATAATGATCCAATCAAGCTACCTGCCTATTTCCAGATTGGGCAATCCCTACAGCTTTACTTGAGATGTTCCTACGATGCTGTGGTGAAAGTTGATATTGAGACGGATCAAGGCTCAGCAAGCTATAGCTTTAAATAAGCAGACTCATACCAAATATAGACTGAACCAACACGCTATAAAGACACAGACCATGCCCAATACGGGCATGGTTTTTTTATGTCTGAAAATCTCAAGATTTAGACATAAAAATCAATATTCACATTCACTGAAAGGACTTTCGTGATGAGCACCGTACATTGTCCTTATTGCCATTCTGAACAGGTGATTCTCAGAGAATCCCAGCCGAATGGTCCACAATATTTTGAAAAAATCCTAGATGCATTTTCACCACCCGCAATGGCTGCACTGGGGATCAAACTGGCGAAGGAGGCGGGTATTCCTCCGTATATCGGTGGGCTGATTGGAGTGGTAGTCGGTGGAACACTGGTTATGGTCAGTCAGCATTATTTCTATCGCCATTATAAATCTGCGCAACATTACCACTGTCTGCAATGTGGACAAGACTTTGCTGTGGCTGATTAAGCATCATTCAATTTTATTTTTTAACAACATCACTTTTAAACAGGAATCATCTCTATGGCACATTTAGTTGAAAACATGGCATTTGTAGGACAAACCCCTTGGCATGGACTAGGCAACCAACTCACGCCCAATCAACCGATTGAAGTCTGGGCCAAACAAGCAGGCATGGACTGGCGTATTGAATCTTCAAATGTCAGTTATATGGCTGAAAACCATAAACAACAAAACCTAATCTTGCCTTATCAAGAGCAACGCGTGTTGTATCGCTCTGATACGCATGAACCTTTATCCGTGGTCAGTCAACGCTTTCAAGAGGTTCAACCCAAAGAGATTCTAGAGTTTTACCGTGATCTAACTGAGCAATCGGGATTTGAACTCGAAACCGCAGGCGTACTCAAAGGTGGAAAGAAATTCTGGGCATTGGCAAAGACAGGACAGAGTGCAGCTCTAAAAGGAAAAGATGTCAGCAATGGCTATATTCTTTTGGCGACCGCTTGTGATGGCACCTTGGCGACCACCGCACAATTCACCTCTATTCGTGTGGTGTGTAACAACACGCTTGCGATTGCACTAAAAGCACAAAACGCTGGATCGAATAACACAGGTGTGGTCAAAGTCCCACACAGTACCCGCTTTGATGCAGAGAAAGTCAAACATCAACTCGGCATTTCAGTGCGTGCATGGGATGAGCATATGTATGAAATGAAACAACTGAGTCAACGTAAAGTGACTCAACAGGAAGCAGCCGCTTACTTTGATGCGGTGTTTAACAACAGCAATCTCAGTGTGGCAGATCAAGAGGACAGTATCATTCAATACTACCGCAATGCAGCACTACCAAAACCAACTATTCCCGTAACACCGAGCATTAGCAAATCCGACAACAAAACTGAACCCAATGGACGTGCCATGTCAAAAGTCATGACTATGTTTAACGGGCATGGCCGTGGCGCAGAACTGAGTTCAGCCAAAGATACGGCGTATGGTTTATTGTGTTCAATCACGGAGTTCTGCGATCACGAAAGACGCGCCATGAGTACCGATCATCGACTGGATTCAGCATGGTTTGGGGCAGGGGCTGCGATTAAACAACGTGGCTTGGAACAGGCACTTAGAATGATTGCCTAAATTCAGTTTCACTAAGCATACAGCAACACCTTTAGCCGCATCCCTCAGATGCGGTTTTTTTATACATAGATTTTAGTTCTGAGCTGAAATAATTTTTAATTCTTGATTGAAAAAATGAATTTTCCCTCAATTATAAAGGAGATATCTGAGCGACAGCAGGAACTAAAATCATTATGCAGTATTCTAGAAATCTCTTTATCCAGAAAGTTTCTGAGACAGAGTTTGAGTTGCGAGTAAACGATAGTAAATTAGCTGAAGAGTTGAAACGGCGTTTACCTAGTATCTTTGGGCGCTATATATCAGAACCCAAACCTATCAGTAAAGGTGAAGAATTAGAGTATCACTTTAGTATTTCAGGCATGGACTTAAACAGTTTTCAAAGACATTTAACGACTTTAACTCCTGAATTGCTCGATAGTCTATCAAGTCCTTAAGTTCAACTATTGAGATTTTTTAAAGATAAATCTTTATTGATTTAAAAAACCACATCACACGTGATGTGGTTTTTTTATGCCCAAAACTTAGTTTTTACAATTTTACCCATACAGGAATAGTTACAATGAATAGTCATCATCACATTCAAAATGCATTAAACCAACCCCCAATACTAGCCTACTCACCGAATATCAATCCATCCACTCAACAGGTGGAAGTCGGCACCCGAACCAAACGTAATTCAGCTCAACATTCCCAAAATAAACAATCAAGAAAATCCAAAGCACCTACAGCCAAACGCCTTGCCAACACCAAGCAACTCAACTATCAACAATGGCTTGAAATCCGTAAACAAGGCATCGGCAGTAGTGATGCTGCAACCGCGTGTGGACTGAATCCCTATATGTCGATGCTCGAATTATGGATGATCAAAACTGGTCGGATGCAACAAAACATTGAGGATGAAAGTGCAGGCTATGCACCGTTGTACTGGGGCAAACAACTCGAACCCTTGGTGGCGGAATACTACAGCATGCACACCAACAACAAAGTCCGTCGTGTCAATGCAGTATTACAACACCCTGATGAAGACAAGCACTTTATGCTCGCCAATCTAGACTATGCCATTGTCAGCAATGAAGAAGTTCAAATATTAGAGTGTAAAACCGTCGGGGAATATGGCGCAAAACTCTGGCGAGATGGCGTACCACTGTATGTGCTGTGTCAGGTTCAACATCAACTCGCTGTAACAGGCAAACAAGCGGCACATATCTGTGCCTTGATCTGTGGACATGAAACCAAAATCTATAAAGTGACCCGTAATGAAACCGTGATCCAGCACATCATCAATGCGGAACGTCACTTCTGGCAATGTGTTGAATCGGGTATTCCACCGAGTGTTGATGCCTCTGATTCAGCAGCCCAAGCCTTACAACAACTTTATCCAGAACAAATTCCATTAACTGTAGAAGACCTCAGCCAAAATGAACAAGCCAACTACCTCTTTAACCAACTGTTAGAAGAGCGACATAGACTTGAACAACACCAACAGTATTTCGATGAGTTAAAACATCAAATACAGATGCTGATGAAAGATGCGGAACGCGCGGTATTTATAGGCGGTTCAGTGACATGGAAGAAATCACAAGACGCCACCACCTTAAATAGTAAAGCGTTACTTAAACAACACCCTGAATATCTACAGCAGTTCCCACAAACCAAAGTAGGGACACGGCGTTTTCAGATTTACCCGAATGGTGGATAGGGCAGCTACGCATTGCAGCATTTATTTCCCCCAATAAACGTATCAATTACCAAAGTTACATCAAATAACCTGATCCCATACCTCACACAGGCATGGGATTTTTTTATGCCCAAAATCTAAACATTACTTCAACACCTATATAGAGGACATTACCATGATTAAAGGTTTAGCAATCACACCACCCGTTTTAGGTCGTATCAGTATTGGTAAGATCGTGGAAAAGAACGGTAAACGTCTCCCTGAAAAGGATGATCAATTTACCATTACCAGCCAAATTCAAGGAAAAGACGGATGGATTAAGCATCCCTTGGATGAACAACTACGTGCCAAAGCACCCAATCAAAAACTCAGAACTATTCCAGTACGAATGATCTTTAATGATCCTGAACTCAGCTTACGCGCTGAGTACAGTCTATTTGATCGACAAACAGGACGATTAATCTGTTCAGGCAATGGAGAAACCTGTCAGCGACTTGGACAAAATGGGATTGAACAACATCCATGTCCATCCCCTGATTTATGTCCCTTGGCACAAGGCGGACTGTGTAAACCTTATGGCAGACTTTACGTCAATTTAGATGAATCGGATGAATTTGGCACTTTCATCTTTAGAACCACAGGATTTAATAGCATCCGCACCTTAGCTGCACGATTAAGTTACTACCATGCGGCATCGGGTGACCTACTTTCATGTTTGCCATTGCAACTGACTTTACGAGGTAAAAGCACCACGCAAAGCTATCGTACCCCGATTTACTATGTGGATTTAACTTTACGTGATGGTATCAATCTGCAAGAAGCGATTAGTTCAGCCAAACAAATTGATGAGCAAAGTAAGGCCACAGGCTTTTATCAGGAGGCGCTGGATCATGTGGCACGGCAGGGTTATGGCAATGCCAGTTTTGAGGTGGGAGGTGAAGAAGGTTTGGATATTGTGGAGGAGTTTTACTCGGATGAATCAAACCAGCAAGCCCCAGATACTCCGAATCAAGTTGGCCGTGTTCAGGATATTCAGAAAGGGTTACAACAGTCGGTGCAGGCTTTGAATTGAAAAATGGCATCTTTTGATGCCTTTTTATTAAAAATTCAATGATTAAATCAAGAGTTTAGAGTATCGATTGCTAGATTTAATCATGGTGTGAATAAATCCGTTCATCAATTATGAAAATACATTAGATTTATGGAGAGCTAGATCTTAAAATTGATTCAAACTCAGAGAATATATCAGTGTGATTTTTCTCTAAATAATTTTTTATATTGTTGTTTCCTATTAACTTTCTTAAATAACCTGTTGCTAGAACTGAGTTCAAAGTATCCTGTGCATAGTTCTGTTCTAGAAGTTTTATGTGAAGGTGCAGATTTGCAGAATCGATTTCAATCTTTCTGATAGCCTCAAAATAGTTACTAGTTTTTTTTGATATTTTTTTTGAATCAACCAGCATATTTGGTGGAGTTGTCATTAATAAAGCTTTCGCATAGGGAACTGTTAAGTTGTTTAATGTTATCATAAGTTCTGCACATTCTATTTGTCTTACGGACTTCATTTTTTTTAGCAAAGAAAAGACATTTGGAGATAATTCACGATCTTTTAACAATTCAATAACTTCAGGACAAATTCCATTTAGAAGATTGATTTTTGATTTAATTGATTTGATATCTATATTTAGTGCTGATGCAAGGCGCTCTTCATCCACACCTTGGTCAATTGCTCGTCGTATCATGAAATGTTCTTGAATGGTAGCCAAGCGATTGATCTTTTTATTATAAGTATAGTTCTCATCATCTGAAGAAAGTATGCATGGAATTTCTGAAAAACCTAAATCCTTCAAAATTTCTAAGCGAATGTGACCATCTAATAAAACAAACTCTTTCTTGTCTGCTGTAGGTGCAACTATAAGAGGTTCAATGATACCGATTTCTTTTATTGAAGCTTTAATCTGCCCATATTTTTTTGTATAAACTGTACTTTTAAGTATTGATTTACTTAGTAAAATCTGAGAAGGGTTAAGGTATATTGTTGATAGTTGAAATGCAATATTAATATTTTGCATAGTTTTATCCTATTTTGGTGATAGTTGTTCATCCAAATATTGAGGCATATTATCGAGAGCTTCAGCTCTGAGTAAATTGAAAAAGTTCTCATCTTTTCTCAAGTGCGAAAGGGCACCGCTAATAAATGCTAAAACTTGCTTAACATGCTCGGCTCTTTTTATAAAATTTTGTTGTCTTTCAACTTCTTTTTGATACGTTTTTACGACATCATTAGCTGAAATCTTGGTTGTTTTTGAGTGCTGGGCATGACTTAAATTTTTCCCCACGATTTGTCTTCTTTCTAGGACTTTTTTTGCTTGTAAAAGTTGATGTCCCTTCAACTCACCACTTTCATAGGCATCTTGTAGTGCTTCTTGCATTCCAACACTGTTATTTGCAGTCATCGTGATCTTTAGAGCAATACTTAGTGGTATTTTTTTTTGTTCAACAGCATAAAGTAACCGTTCTTCTCCATTCTTTAAAAGTGTAATGATGCCTTGTACATATACTGGAGCTAAACCTATTTTTTTTGAAATTTCATTTTTGTCATATCCTAAGTCAGAAAGTCTTTCAATACAGCTTAAAAACTCCATTGCTCTATGTTGTCGTCTAGCGATGTTCTCTACTAAGCTCATGACTAAAGCTTCTTCTTTGCTGACATCAATTATTCGAGCTGGAATTTCTGATTCGCCAAGTTGAAGAAAAGCTTTAATACGTCCTTCACCACAAATGAGTTGGTACTGATAGTTACTCTCAATATTTTTTGTAACAGTAATGGGTTTCTTTAATCCAACTGTACGAATACTTTCCACAACCTCAGCGAATACCTTTTCGTTTCTATCCCTTGGGTTTAAAACCTCGATTTGACTAATTGGAATTAGGCAAATTGATTGATCATAGTCTGGTTCTATGCGATATGTTTCCATTTAACACGCTCCGCCATACCAATTAAATAGTTTAAGTTTTCAAATCTAAAGCTCTCTAATTCAACAGGATTAAACTCCCCAATACTAATTTTGTCTGACATGAAATCTAGTCTAGGTAAAAGATAAAAATCTTTAATGGTTGTATTTGTAGAGTTTAAGCGCACTACGACTGATATATCAGGATTTAGAATCGTATCGAAACGTACTTTCCAACGATAATTACCGCTACTTAATCGGTGGCAACGTGTAATGACTAAAGAGATACTGACTTCATCACTTATAAAAATGAGATCATTTACAGGATCTTTGTGAATGTTTGACCCATTTAATTTACTCATTTCGTTTATGACGTGCTCTGTAATTTCAGGATGTAACTTTCTTAAAAACTTGTTGACTTCTATATAGTGATAATCTCTTTCAGGTTTAAACCCTATCAATTCATAAGCTCGGAGTAGGCTGCCAAAGCGATTAGTATAGACACCTGTTTTGGGTGTGTTATCAGACTCATTTATGATAAAACCAGAAAGAAAGCCATGCTTTTGATAAAGTTCTTTTAATAAATTTAATAACTCTTCGTCTGAATACTTGCGAGAGCGTTCATGAATAATGCCTCTAGCAGTGTAGAAAATGTCTAATGGTACAATAGCTTCAAAAGCTTGATCTTTTCTAATCCATTGTTCTTTGGGATTTGTAACGTGTGCTCTTTTGAGTTTAAAAGAGGTCTTATTGAATACATTATTGCCAATATATTTTTCGTTAGTAAGTACCTCATGAACCGTATTCCTTGTCCATGCACGATTAAAGTCAGTCATTATACTTTTTGAATTTAGTTTTTCAGCGATTTGAGATTCTGATAAGTTGTCTTGAATAAACCATTCATAAATTTGGTGTATCACTTTAATTTCTTCATCTGGACCTGCTACTAAGATAACGCGATCCATTTGGAAGCTTTTGTGTTCACCCATTTTAAGCAAGGTTTTGAAGTTACCATGCTGATCGATCAGTGCACGTCTTAATCCGTATCCAGCAGTCCCACCTTGTCTATAGCCTAATTCGATTAAACGACATTGACCAATAAATACTTTATTAGATAGTTCTCGACTGTATTCACCAGCCATAGTTCGTTTAAAGCTTTTCATCACATTAGAAAAGTTAGTTCCATCATTAGCAAATTGCTCAGCACAATAAATGATGTTTATACCTGCACGTTTGCAAATATATTCATAGTAAGCACTTTCATCCGCATCTTGAAAACGTCCCCAGCGGCTTACGTCATAGACTAATATGATCTTGAACTCAGTGTGACCTGACTCTACGTCTTTGATTAATTGTTGTAGTCCTGATCTTCCGTTTAGACTTAAGCCACTTTTACCGTCATCAGCATATGTTTTAATAATTTTAATATTATTTTTGCTTGCAAATTCTTGAATTTTATCTGATTGATTTATTGTTGAATATTGTTGGTGATCGGTAGACATACGGACATATTGAGCTGCTAAAGTAGGCTGGTTTGGTTCCGCTGTATGTTGTAAATTTTTAATATTTGAATCCATAACAGAAACCTAAACTAAATTTCAAATTGTGATAAAAAGTTAATTGGGTTAGGTGCTTATACAGTCAGAAGAAAATGTGATGGAAAATATCAGGTTTTATTCGTTATAAATCGATAGGTGAATGTTAGAATAAGTGTAAATTTGATTTATGACTTAGTTATGAAAACTCAACAGACTTTACTCACTGAAAGAATCACAGCGAATAGTGAGCAACTGACTGTTTTAAAAAATAATTTTCCTCAATGCTTTGGCAGGCAAGGAAAATTTATTGTTTCAAAATACAGGAAATTTTACAAGCTGATGCAATCGATGTTAGTCGTGAAAGTTATAGTCAAATTGCTGGGTAAGTCATATGTTCATGTATTAGCTAATCAGAACGATGCTATCTGAAGACACTGAACATAATCAACAAGAACAAAATAAGAACAGTCATAATAACAAGAATTAATCACATATTTCAGCATCAATCACACATTCTTCTTGTTCAATACCCTCACAACATTGCTCGCTTAAAAAAGTAATTAAACACTTCATTTGAGAGTAATTGGCAACGTAATTTACAAATCGGCCTTGTTGTTTTTTTTCGATTAAACCAGAGTGCGCTAGTTCTTTTAGATGGAATGATAGCGTTGCTGAAGGTAATTCTAATTGTTTTCCAATGTCTCCCACAGTACACCCTTGATCGCCAGCAACTACTAGCAATCTAAAGATTTTAAGGCGTGAGCTTTGTGCCAACGCGCTTAAAGAAGTTACAGCTTGTTCAGGATTCATGGTTGAAACATTCATAAAAGTAAAAATGAAATATTAAAAGTTAATTATAAATTATAAGCATGCTTTTATGACAACAATATGTAGTTTTACTGATAAAGCTATATAAAACTAATTAAAAAAATGTCATATAAATGTAATAATGAATATATATATTTCCATATATCTAGATTATTGGAATCATAGATACTCGTAAAAAGTATTTATTGGAGTAAATTATGAAAAAGCTTTCTTGCCTAACTTTGGGGTTATTAGCAGCAACTACACTTGCAACAACAGCACAAGCTGAAATCATCAAAATTGATGGATCAAGCACTGTATATCCTGTGACTGAGGCTGTTGCAGAAGAGTTTCAAATCGCTACTAAAGAACGTGTGACTGTGGGTGTATCTGGAACAGGCGGTGGTTTTAAAAAATTCTGTCGCGGTGAGACTGATATTTCAAATGCATCGCGTCCAATTTTAAAAGCTGAGATGGATATATGTGCGAAGAATGGTGTTAAATATTTTGAATTACCAGTTGCTTTTGATGCATTGACAGTTGTGGTAAATAAAAACAACAACTTTGTAAAGCCATTGACTGTAGATCATCTTAAAACTGCTTGGGCACCTGAGTCACAAGGCAAAGTGACAAGTTGGAATCAGTTAAGTTCAAGTTTTCCAAATGCACCGTTGAAACTATACGGCCCTGGTGCTGATTCAGGGACTTTTGACTACTTTACTGAAGCTGTTGTAGGTAAAGCGAAGTCATCACGAGGTGACTATACAGCTTCGGAAGACGATCATGTGATTGTTCAAGGCTTGTCTCGTGACAAAAATGGTTTAGGTTATTTGGGCTATGCTTATTACATTGAAAATAAGAATAAATTAAAAGCTGTGCCAATCATGAACAAACAAGGAAAAATAGTTGCTCCAAATGAAGCAAATGTTTTAAACGGAAGCTATAACCCTTTATCTAGACCAATCTTTATTTATGTAAATCAGGCTTCATTACAAAAGCCTGAAGTTAAAAAGTTTGTAGAATTTTATATGCAGAAATCTACTCCTTTAATTAAAGAAGTGAAATATGTTCCATTACCTGCAAAAGCTTACAAGCATAACTTAGATGTAATTAAGAAAGGTAAGCTCGGTACAGTATTTGGTGGTGAAGCACAAGTTGGATTGACAATAGAAGAGTTAATGAAGCGCGAAGCTAAGCTTTAATTTTAAGTTGTTTTGGGTTGTTACATTGTGCTGTAGCAACCCACTTTTATAACTTTTGTACTCGTAAGGAATAAGTTATGAGTTCTACTCCCAATGTTAGTGCAAGATTTGCTAAAAATAGATTCAGGAATACGAAAGAATTAATCATTGAAATTATTCTTTTTTTTGCTGCTTTAGTATCAGTTGCGACAACTGTTGGTATTGTTTGGGTTCTTGTCTCTGAATCTATACATTTTTTTGAGCATGTATCATTTTTTGATTTTGTCACTGATACGCTTTGGACACCTTTATTTGAAGATGCACATTATGGAATTATGCCACTGCTTGCAGGGACATTAACTACATCGCTTGTTGCTTTAAGTGTAGCGATTCCTTTAGGGACAATCATTGCAATTTATCTTTCAGAATTTGCGAACCATAAAGTTCGTGAGGTGGTAAAGCCATTTTTAGAATTATTGGGTGGTGTACCAACGATTGTTTACGGTTATTTTGCGTTAGTGGTCATAACGCCCTTATTGCAAATAATTTTCCCTGAACTCCCCGGTTTTAGCATGTTATCGGCTGGCTTGGTTATGGGGGTGGCAATCATACCTTATATTAGTTCTCTTGCTGAAGATGCGATGAGAGCTGTGCCTATGAGTATGCGAGAGGGTTCCTATGCCGCAGGTGCAACAAGACTCCAAACAGCATTGAGAGTTGTATTTCCAGCCGCGTTATCAGGAATTCTTTCCGCATACATTTTAGGTATTTCTCGTGCTGTAGGTGAAACCATGATTGTTGCTGTAGCAGCAGGTATGCAACCTAATTTGACTATAAATCCAATGGAGCCAGCGCAGACAATTTCTGCTTATATCGTACAAGTAGCTCTGGGTGATTTACCACATGGTTCAATTGGTTATCAATCTATTTTTGCTGCTGGTCTTGCTCTAATGCTACTTACGCTTGTGTTCAATGTTTTAGGGCATTTACTTCGTAAGCGCTTTAGAGAAGTGTATTGAGGAATAATTGAATGAAAACTGAAGCTGCTACAAATTTAACTGAGCTAAAAGAAATTATTCAAGTAAGTAAACGTTTTGATCTCATTTTTTCAATATTAGGTTTTCTAGCATTATTGTTAGCAGTGATGACATTTGTAGTTTTATTTGCACAAATGGCTATTACTGGTTGGGAAAGAATATCACCAGAATTTTTTACTAACTTTCCTTCACGAAGAGCGGGTTCAGCAGGGATTTTATCTGCTTTAGTGGGATCAATTTTAGTTATGTTGGTTACGGCTTTTGCTGCAATTCCGCTGGGCGTTGGTGCAGGGATATATTTAGAAGAATATGCACCTAAAAATTTACTAACGGATATTATTGAAATCAATGTGACAAATTTGGCGGGTGTTCCATCTATTGTCTACGGATTGCTAGCTTTAGGCGTTTTCGTATATGGATTTGGATTGGGGCAAAGTATCCTAACTGCTGGATTAACTCTAGCTCTTCTTATTCTACCCATCATTATTGTTGCCACTCGTGAATCGATACGGGCGATTCCACAGCATATCCGAGAAGCTGCATATGGAATGGGCGCAACAAAATGGCAAGTCGTTAAAGATCATATTGTTCCTTACTCATTATCAGGGATTTTAACTGGAATTATTATTGGTCTATCTAGAGCGATTGGTGAAACAGCACCAATTATTACAATCGGGGCTTTAACATTTATAGCATTCTTGCCGCCATCTCCAGTTGGAGCTGAATTTCCTTGGATTAATTTTGAATGGTTAAGTTCAGGGTTTACAGTTATGCCGATTCAAATGTTTAACTGGACTTCAAGACCTGATGAGGCATTCCAAGTAAATGCAGCCGCAGCTGGATTCATTTTAGTTTTGTTGACACTATCGATGAATGCATTAGCAATATTTCTTCGATATCGACTACGCAAAAACATTAGCTGGTAATTATTAAGAGATTTAAAGAGAATGAGTATAGCTATGCAACATATGCCAACAAGTCTTGAAAATGAAGTTCAGGAAACTCCTTTAAGTTTAAAAGCTGAAGCAAAAGATTTCAGTTTCTACTATGGTGACTTTAAAGCGATCAAAAGCGTTTCATTGCCAATCTATGAAAAGAAAGTGACGGCATTAATTGGTCCATCTGGATGTGGTAAATCAACATTGTTACGTTCATTCAACAGAATGCATGATCTTTACCCGAATACACACTATCAAGGAAATATCGATTTTTATCCAGATGCAACAAACTTACTTGATCCTAAAGTTGATCCAATTGAAGTTCGTATGCGAGTAGGAATGGTATTTCAGAAGCCGAATCCGTTTCCAAAATCTATTTTTGAAAATGTCGCATACGGACTTCGTCTGCGCAAAGATAAAAGTAAGTCTTATATTGAGGGGCGAGTAGAGCAAGCATTAAAAGATGCTGCGTTGTGGGATGAGGTAAAAGATCGTCTCCATAATCAAGCAACTGCATTATCTGGTGGGCAGCAACAACGTTTATGTATAGCTCGATGTTTGGCAACTGATCCTGAGCTTTTGTTATTTGATGAGCCAACTTCTGCACTTGATCCAATAGCAACTGCAAGCATTGAAGACTTGATTCATCAATTAAAAGAAAAAGTTACGATCCTCATTGTTACACACAACATGTATCAAGCGACACGAGTTTCTGACTTTACTGCATATATGTTTATGGGTGAATTGGTTGAGTTTGGAGAAACGGCTCAAATTTTCAATACGCCTCAACGTGCAGAAACTGAAGCTTACATCACGGGTCGTTTTGGTTAAGGATTATAAGGACTGCATATGGAACAGAAGCATATCCATCATCAATACGATGTTGATCTTCAAAAAATCTCATCACTATTTTTAGAGATGGGAGATTTAGTTGAGACACAGGTTGAATTTGCTATACGAGCTATCCAAAATAGTGATAGTACTTTAACTCAACTTGTGATTCAGCAAGAAGAAAAAGTAAATGAGTATGAAATTGAGATTGATGCCCTATGCAGTTCAGTCATAGCGAGAAGGCAGCCAATTGCTTCAGATTTACGCTTCATCATCGCTATTTCTAAAATGACTACGAACTTAGAGCGTATTGGCGATGAAGCAGAGAAGATTGCCCGAAAAGCTCGTCGCTTGATATCTGAAAAGCAATTAATGCAAATCAATAGTTCAGAAATTTTAGAAGAAGCAAAATTTGCTCTTAATCTATTTTCGATGGTTCTAACTGCATTTAAATTACAAGATGTAAATCAATCAAGAGATATTATCCGTGAGGATAAAATTTTAGATGATGCTTTTGCAAAAATTTTAACAACCTTAATGCAAGGAGTTTATTCAGGAAATAAGGATGTTTCAGTATTAATGGATTTTCTATTCATGGCCAAAGGGATTGAAAGAATAGGAGATCATACTAAAAATATTTCAGAATTAATCATTTATATGGTTGAAGGTGTTGATGTTCGCCACAAATAAGAGATTTGACTATGAATGCGACAAGATGTCTTAATAATTTTAATGAGCTTGGCTATGAAGTTAATATCACAGATAGACAATCGATATTAGTCGTTCAAGACCCAGCTGCGAGTGAGCAGGGGCTAGTAGAGAATCGTCTAAAGCAATCGGGTTACTACGTAAATATTGCGCATGGTTTTCAAGAAGGGCTAAAACTTTCAATTACATCTCAAGCAAAAATAGTTATTTTGGACTGGGGGGAGGCTACTGATGTAAGTCTTGCATTTATTATTGCTTTTAAACAGCATCCTTTAACTAAAAATGTACCCTTAATTTTTGTAACGACAACATTTAATGAGCAAATTATTGCGGAGTATTTACAGGCCGGAGTAGATGATTTTGTCATTAAACCTTGTTTGGATTATGTGTTAGGCATTCGGGTTAGATATGCTTTATTGCAGCTTGAAAAGTTTCTGCCCCAAAGACAAGCAATTTCTCTTTCAGAATTATCAAATATTCCAAGGCTTAAATTTGATTCATCTCAAAAAATCATCTTTTTAGATTTTAATGGGAAAAATGAAGCAATTGAATTGTGTCCAATGGGTTTTAAGTTGCTGTATTTATTAGCACAAAACCCAGATAGAGCTGTAAGCCGCTTAACTATCAAGAATCACTTATGTGGCACTACTGATAAGATTGATGATCGTACTGTAGATGTTTATATTCGTAGATTGAGGCTCACGTTAAGTAAAAATAATATTGAAGAATTAATCAGAACGGTACGTGGAGTTGGTTATAGTTTTAACTCTTCGTTAGTAAATTATTTGCTAGCTTAACAGACCTTAAGTCGTAAAAAATTAGTCACAATATTGTCATTTTCAATCTTCATAATAGTTACATATATGCAATAAGGCCTATATCTTTTATTGCATATATGTGGATATTCGTATATAAAGATGTTTTGAGAATGAGCTAATTTAATATGAGCAACCAAGAAGTAATTAAGATTTATCACAATCCTGCTTGTGGAACTTCGCGTAATACTTTGGCTTTGATAAGAAATACTGGGATCGAACCAGTAGTTATAGAGTATTTGAATACACCACCCACTCATAAAGAACTAATTCAACTGATTAGTAATTCTGGATTAACTGTTAGAGAAGCAATCCGTCAGAATGTCGATCCTTATCGTGATTTATCACTAGATCGTGAGGATTGGACTGATGAACAATTACTTGCATTTATGCTTGAACATCCTATTTTGATTAATCGACCGTTTGTTGTGACGGATGTTGGAACGCGTTTGTGTCGTCCCTCGGAAGTCGTTTTAGATATTTTATCTTCACCGCAAAAAGGTACTTTTACTAAAGAAGATGGAGAGCCGGTAATCGACGCAAATGGTCAAAGAATCAAATAACGATAAGCAACTTTGATATTAGCTCATGGTAGAAATAGATATGGATCAAGTTAATTTTTTTAAATGTTTATCTGATGAAACCCGTCTCAATATTGTCACTTTAATTGCTGAAAATAAAGAACTGTGTGTGTGCGATTTAACTGAAAAGTTAAAACTAAGCCAACCCAAGATTTCTCGTCATTTGGCTTTATTACGCTCGTCAGGGTTACTTCAAGATCGAAGACAAAGCCAATGGGTGTATTACAGCATTAATCCACATCTACCTACTTGGTGTTTTGATGTTTTAAGTACTTTAAAAAAAACTTTAATCAACCAAGTTGTCATTGATACAAACACTCTTTCTGTAAATAGTTATTGTGAGTAATAGATTATGAAATTTCTTTTTTTGTGTACTGGAAATAGTTGCCGTAGCATCCTGTCAGAAGTTCTTTTTAACAGTCGTGCGCCTGAAGGGTGGAAAGCATACAGTGCAGGTAGTAAGCCATCAGGGCGGGTACATCCATTGACTATAGAAACTTTAGAAAATCTTGGTCTCTCAACAGATGGCTTGTGGAGCAAAACCATTGATGACTGCGAACAATATCAACCTGACGTCGTGATTACTGTTTGCGATTCAGCAGCTCAAGAAGCGTGTCCACTTTATTTAGGTGGAGCGATTAAGGCACATTGGGGTTTGGCTGATCCATCACACTTAGACTTACCTAAAGAAGAAAAATTACAGGCATTCCAAGTGACTGTAGACCATATCAATCGTCGTTTAGATGCTCTATTTGCATTGGATACAGCACATATGTCTCGTCCTGAATTGATTGCTGCAATCAATCACATCTCAGATATTGAATGAGAAAATTATGGCTCAACAAAGATTATCCTTTTTAGATCGTAATCTCACGCTATGGATTTTCATTGCGATGGGGTTGGGAATAGCGATCGGTGTGTTCTTTCCACAAGCTTCAGTGGCATTGGATAAAATGAGTGTGGATTCCGTCAATGTTCCAATTGCGATTGGTTTGATTTTGATGATGTATCCTCCGTTAGCCAAAGTGGATTATGCAGCCCTACCACAAGTGTTTAAAGATAAAAAAACCTTAACTTTGTCTTTGGTACAGAACTGGGTGATAGCACCAGTACTAATGTTTGCATTAGCCATTATTTTTCTACATAGCTATCCAGAATATATGACAGGCCTAATCCTGATTGGGTTAGCTCGTTGTATTGCTATGGTCTTGGTGTGGAACGGTTTGGCCTGTGGGGATAACCAATATGTTGCTGCATTGGTGGCTTTTAACAGTATCTTCCAAATTTTATTTTTCAGTACCTATGCTTGGTTATTTCTGACTTTCTTACCGCCATATTTTGGTGTTGCAGGGCAAGTGATCAATGTCGATTTCTGGACGATTACCCATGCGGTATTAGTGTATTTGGGAATTCCATTTTTCCTTGGCTTTATTACACGATTCACTCTAGTGAAAGCTAAAGGTCTTGATTGGTATCAAAATGTCTTTTTACCTAAGATCAGTCCACTGAGTTTGTTGGCTTTATTATTCACGATTGTGGCGATGTTTAGTCTCAAGGGGAACGACGTAGTGAGCTTGCCGATGGATGTCTTGCGTATTGCGATTCCATTGACCATTTACTTTATTGTGATGTTTTTCATTAGTTTCTTTATGAGTAAGTGGATGGGGAACGACTATCCTAAAACCACAGCTATTTCATTTACTGCTGCGGGAAATAACTTTGAACTCGCTTTAGCTGTCGCGATTGCAACCTTTGGTTTGGCTTCACCTGTGGCGTTTACCACGGTGATTGGTCCACTGGTTGAAGTACCAGTGTTGATTGCTTTAGTTAGTGTGTCATTGTGGCTCAGGAAAAAGTTTTTTAAAGCAGAGGTGTAATTTCTATGACTCTCCCAAATGTAGATATGAATCTTTTGGATCAACCTACTTTAGAAAAAGTACAGGCCAAAGCGCTAGATCATCCACCACGTATTTTATTGCTCTATGGTTCAAACCGTGTGCGCTCATACAGCCGATTGGCGGTGATGGAAGCAGGACGTATTCTGGAGCAGTTTGGTGCCGAGGTGAAAATCTTTCATCCTAAAGGATTGCCTCTGCCAGAAGATGCGGATACTGAGCATCCAAAGGTGAAAGAGTTGCATGATTTACTCGCTTGGGCAGAAGGCATGGTGTGGTGCTCACCTGAGCGTCATGGCTCCATGAGTTCAATCTTTAAATCGCAAATTGATTGGATCCCACTGGCGGGTGGTGCAATTCGTGCAACGCAAGGAAAGACTTTGGCTTTGATGCAGGTTAGTGGCGGTTCGCAGTCTTTTAACAGCTTAAACCAGATGCGTATTTTAGGCCGTTGGATGCGCATGATCACTATTCCGAACCAATCGTCTATTCCAAAAGCTTTTTTAGAGTTTGAAGAAGATGGACGAATGAAACCTTCATCCTTCTATGATCGAATTGTCGATGTCATGGAAGAACTATATAAGTTTACCTTGCTCACTCGTGGACAAAGTCAGTACCTCACAGATCGTTATTCAGAGCGAAAAGAGTCGGCAGAAGAATTATCTAAGCGTGTCAATCAACGTAGCTTATAAACTTTAGGTGATCAGAAATGCAAAAGAGACATTCTAAATTAGTGATTTTAGGTTCAGGACCTGCGGGTTATAGTGCCGCTGTATATGCAGCACGCGCAAACTTAAAACCCACATTGATTGCAGGTATACAACTTGGTGGTCAATTAACAACGACCACTGAGGTAGATAACTGGCCGGGTGATCCAGAGGGTTTAACTGGTCCTGCACTTATGGAACGAATGCAAGCCCATGCTGAACGCTTTGGTACAGAGATTGTGTATGACCACATCAATGAAGTTGATTTAAGCGTCCGTCCATTTGTGCTAAAAGGCGACATGGAAGAATTTACTTGTGATGCACTGATTATTGCAACAGGTGCGACAGCACAATACTTGGGTCTTGAATCTGAAGCTAAATTCATGGGTCAAGGTGTCAGTGCATGTGCAACTTGTGATGGTTTCTTCTATAAGAACCAAAAAGTCATGGTCGTGGGTGGTGGTAACACAGCAGTTGAAGAAACCCTTTATCTTTCAAATATCGCTGAACATGTCACCCTAGTTCACCGTAGAGACAGTTTGCGTTCAGAGAAAATTCTACAAGATCATCTTTTTGCCAAAGAAAAAGAAGGCAAAATTAGTATTCTTTGGAACAATCAAATTGATGAGGTTTTGGGTGACAACACTGGTGTTACTTCAGTTCGCTTGAAGTCAACTTCGGACGGAAGCACACAAGATGTTGAAGTTCAGGGCTTATTTGTTGCTATTGGTCACAAACCGAATACAGGCATGTTTGACGGTCAACTTAACCTACGTGATGGCTACATTCAAGTACAAAGTGGCACTTCTGGAAATGCAACAGCAACCTCTGTGGCAGGTGTATTTGCTGCGGGTGACGTTGCTGATAGCATTTATCGTCAAGCAATTACCTCGGCAGGCTCAGGCTGTATGGCTGCTTTAGATGCTGAAAAGTATCTTGATCAATTGAGTAATTGAAAGGCTCATTTAAACGCTTGAAAATTGTATGAAATATGCCCAGTCTGTTGAGCAGACTGGGCGTTATTTTGATTATGACAATAAAGAATAGGAGAGAAGCTTTGACTCAATTACAAGCTGAAGTTGATGTAGTCATTATTGGTGGTGGTCAGGCAGCCCTTGCCACAGCTTATTTCCTCAAACGTAAGAAAATTCCATTTATTATTTTAGATGACCAATCTCAGGCGGGCGGTGCATGGTCACATGCTTGGGAATCTCTTCGTCTTTTTTCTCCAAATACTTGGAGTTCGTTGTCAGGTTGGATGATGCCAACAACTGAACAAAACTACCCAACGCGAAATGAAGTGATTGACTACTTGTCTGCATACGAGCAACGCTATCAATTTCCGATTATTCGACCAGTTCATGTCGATCATATCGAACAAAAAGATGACTGTTTAGATGTGTATGCTGGCGATCAATATTGGCGAGCTAAAGCGGTGGTCAGTGCTACAGGGACATGGAGTCAGCCTTATATTCCGCATTATGAAGGACATGAACGATTTGAAGGATTACAAACGCATTCAGCTCATTATGTAAATCCAGAGCCTTTTATCAATAAAAAAGTGATTATAGTTGGTGGTGGTAACTCAGGGGCACAAATTCTTGCCGAAGTCTCAAAAGTTGCAGATACAACTTGGGTCACAGTAACACCACCTCAGTTTTTATCGGATGATGTTGATGGGCGTGTTTTATTTCTTCGGGCAACTGAACGTTTAAAAGCTCAACAGGAAGGTCGTGTGATTGATCAACACGTTGGAGGTCTGGGTGATATTGTCATGATAGACAGTGTCAAAGAGGCCCGCGAACGTGGCGTATTACATAGCCGAGAACCTTTTACTGCATTTGAAGAGCATTCAGTTGTGTGGGCTGATGGTTCAACACAAGCAGTAGATGCTGTAATTTGGTGTACAGGATTCAAGGCTTCACTGAATCACTTAAGAAGTCTGGATGTTGTGGAACCTGATCAGACGGTTGCTGTGAATGATGGACGCTCAATAAAAGTAAATAACCTTTGGTTGGTTGGCTATGGGGAATGGACAGGCATGGCATCCGCTACACTGATTGGGGTTTCTAGAACAGCAAGAGCAACGGTAGATCAAATAGCTGCTTATTTGGCTAATGTTTAAGAGCTATGCATTTAAGGCAGTGTATAAACAGATTTGCGTTGCCCCTCAATACCTTATGGATACTTCTTTATTGTGATGTCACTTCATTCAAAAAAATACAAACTCATTGCTGTTATGGGCTTCACGCAAATTCTTGCGTGGAGTTCCACATTTTATCTACCCGCAGTACTGGCTAATCTTATTGCCAAAGACACAGGATGGTCTCTAACTTTAGTGATTGCAGGATTGTCTTGGGGATTTATTGTTACAGGTATTTGCTCTCCAAAAGTTGGACGGTTTATCGAGCAATTTGGTGGAAGAAAAGCACTGTCTATTGGTTCAATATTCTTTGCTGTCGGGCTGATATGTTTAGGGCTTTCTACTCATCTACTTATTTATTATTTTGCGTGGACAATGCTCGGTATTGGTATGGCATTTGGCCTGTATGATGCTGCATTTTCAACATTGTGCCGATTACTTGGTAAAGATGCAAAAACGGCGATTGTTGGTGTGACATTATTAGGCGGTTTAGCCAGCACCATCGGTTGGGCGCTAATCGTATTTTTAGAAGGCTTATACGGTTGGAGAATCAGTTGTTTTATTCTGGCATTGTTTCATCTACTTCTAGGTCTACCGTTGCATTATTTTTTACTTCCTAGAGAAGAGCAAAGCACGGAAGCTCATGCTAAAGAACTCAATAGCCAAACCACGGTACACAAAGAAGGTAATCGACTCTTTATGTTGGTAGCTGTTATTTTGACGGTACAATCTTTTGTTGTGGCGACAGTTTCAGTTCATCTATTATCTATGCTAAAAACCACTGGTTTTAGTGTATCAACAGCCCTTGCGATTGGGATGATGATTGGTCCCGCGCAGATTATAGCGAGACTGCTTGAGTTCTCTTTGTTTAAAAACTTACACCCAAGTTGGTCGAGTCGTTTGGGGGGATTGATTAGCTTCTTTGGTCTCTTTTTTTTATTCGTTGATGGATATGTCTTAGCTTTGCTTGGTGCGGCTTTATACGGCGCAGGGAATGGTATTCTTACTATTATTCGAGGCACGTTACCTCTCGCCTTATTTGGGCAAGAAGGTTATGCAACCAGAATGGGCTTATTAGGTCGGCCTATCATGATTGCACTGGCTTTTGGGCCTCTCATCTCTGCGTTTATTCTTGAAAAGTGGGGAATCAATATTTTACTAATAATTTTAACTGCTTTAGTTTTTATCGCATTGCTTGGCACGTTAAAGTTACCCGTTCATCAGGCTGAAAAAGTGGCAGAGTAAACTCTATTCAATGGAAGCAATCCTGTCTTTTTAAAACCACTTCAATTTTGGCTTAAAGCTGAGATTTTAAATCTTCGATAGGCGAGGTGCGAGATAGGTAGTCTCAGAAAAGAATATGTAGTAGCAGTTATGTTTTAATACATAAAATAAAAATTACTCCAAATTTATACTATGTTTTCTATCTTTTTAGTTAGTATTGTTTTAATGTGTCAAATCCATTTTTGAATAGTATCTTTAGAACAAAACTTAGCCCAATCAGTCATTAAACCTTTCCTTTTCTCAAGATAAGCCCCTCGTAAGTAGGCAGCTTAAACTTCATCTGGCAGCTTATGGGCAAGCACATGCCCACAAACTTCACAAGGGTAATCGGTTTTGTCCGCTGACCAGTCACGGAATGTGGAACGGAAACCATGAGTAGTAATTACCCGATTTTGTTTCGGATCAATATAGCCTAAGCTATTTTCTTTAAGTTTCTGCTCATGCATGCGTTTGATCAATGTAGTCAAGGACATATCAGAAAGCATTTGCCCATTACGAGGTGCAGGAAAAATGAAATCTTGTAGTTGAGTATTTGCTTGAATTGATTCAAGCAAATTTATAGCTTCTTTAGATAAGGGTACACGGTGTTCCTTTTCCGCTTTCATTCTTTCTTTTGGAATAATCCAGACTTTATTCTTAAAATCAATTTCCTGCCATTTAGCTCCAAAAATCTCACCAGAGCGGCAGGCTGTTAAAATCGCAAATTCCAGAGCTTTAGGTGAAATTCCTTTTTTCTGTCTCAGGTGTTGAATAAATTCAGAGACCTGTTCATAAGGCAGAGATGGGTGAGGGCGTGATTCCTGC
>PVBE010370281.1_pt1 | contig 76185 bp, 65 predicted proteins | sample 1631181 | NCBI WGS metagenome assembly PVBE01 (sample SAMN08397723, study PRJNA350692) | Marine metagenome, whole genome shotgun sequencing project. | isolation source: water | place: Pacific Ocean | collected 2012-04
CGTTGGTAGAGCTCTCCATGTTTAACCGCTCCAACCAGAGAGTTCGGTCGGGCGGCAATAGCGGCTGCGGCCGACGCGCATAACTTAACGAACCCACGACGATCGGTAGGTGCCTCTTTTTTCATAAATCCACCCCTGCCCTGTGTTGCTCATTCGTGCCTTGCGCCAGGCATCGATGTGTTGCGCCGACATGATAAAATATTTTCCTCGCTGGTGCATATCGGGTTTTTGCCGGCGCTGCCCGGTCTCAAGGCGAATTCAGTGAACCACATAACTGGGGTGCTCAGGACAGGGGGGCAGAGCTAGGTTTATTGTGACAGTCTCGAAAATTGACGTCTCTATAGGTTTTTCTATAGAAAAGCCAATGAATTCAACCAATATTGGGTAGAAGAAATTAGAGTACAGATTAGAGTAAAAATTAAGTGATTGATTAATAGGAGCATATCGTGTCGTTGTCATGTTTCTATTTAGAAAAATGACATCAACGTTCTATGAAATTGGATTAATGGCCAAACACGCTCCTGAACTTTCTGCAAACATAGCTGCTTGATATTTTCTACGAAACGTTTGTGAGCACTTATGTTTTAAGAAAAATATTTTTGAAGTAACAATACTCAAAGGTTTTACTAATGATTATAAACCCCCCGCAATGGCCTAATGGAGCTAGATGTGCTGTTGCTTTTAGTTTCGACGTAGATGCCGATAGCGTCGTGCATAACACCAAAAGAGGACAAGTAGGAAATTTTCAGCACGAGATTGCACAAATGCGATACGACCCTTTCGTTGCATTGCCAAGATTAAGCCACCTTTTTGGATCCAGAAATATTCCGGTAACGTGGTTTCTTCCAGGCTGGGTAATCAAAACTTACCAGTTACAACTAGAAGTCTTAGTCCAGGATCAAAATGAATTTGCCCATCATGGGGTCTACCACGAACCACCTAATGAACAAACTCGTGAAGAAGAGGAGGATTCTCTTTTCCGGGGGATAGAAGATATAGAGTCATTCATTGGAAAAAAGCCGGTTGGCTATCGAGCACCCTACTATGGAGTGTCAAAAAATACTTATGATTTACTTATTGACGCGGGTTTCACTTATGACTCTTCTCTTTTTGCAGATGATATTCCAATAATTATTGATAATGGGAAAGGCACTATAGTTGAATTGCCAATACCAGCTTCGGTAGATGACTACAATCAATATGTCTCAAGTAGGGCTTTTGATTACTTGATGAAAGTCTCCTCTCCTCAATCTGCGCTAGATGTCTTCACGGCAGAATTTGACGCTATGTGGGAGTTTGGTGCCCTTTGGATAGGGGTATGGCATCCAGCTGTCAGCGGCCGTCCATCTCAGGCCCTAGCTATTATTAAACTCATCGAACACATGCAAGATAAAGGAAAGGTATGGTTTGCAACCCATTCAGAGATAGCCAATCATGTTCGCTCCTTGATCCGCACAAATCAATGGCAGCCGCGCGTAGAAACAATACCCTTTTATGAGAAGCCTGTTCTTGATTAACTCCTTATGGTTCAAATTATCCTTTATCTGACAACTTCCTGATTGTATTTTTTGGTATTCTTTTTTGTTACAATTTCTATGAAATCTAGTTTAGGAGTAATAAGCAAATCCTAGGAAAACTGATTTTGTCTCAAACATAAGTGAATTGTTAGTTACACGTTCTAAAGAGAGGATCAACTATGAAGCACTTTAAGTATGTTTTTTCGAGTTTATCTTTAAGTTTAATAGTTTCAATATTCGCGTTAAACGCTTTTGCAGACCCACTCACGGATAGACTTGATTCAGGTAAGAAACTGAGGTTAGGTTACGCGGTTTCAGTGCCTTGGGCATTTACTACTGAAGATGGCAAGCCAACCGGATTTGTTAACGATTTAACTCTCCTAGCTTTAGCCGAAATGGGTATTCCAGCAGAAAATGTTGAAGGGCATGTTGTTGAATGGGCTGGGCTGATCCCGGGAATTCAAGCTAGGCGCTATGATCTGATAACTGGGGGTATGTATATATTGAAGAGCCGGTGTGAGAATATTAATTTCTCTAATCCGATTGGAATTTTTGGTGATGCCTTTATGGTTCCTGCAGGGAATCCAAAAGGTATAAATAATTATCAAGACGTTATTAGAACAGGTGCCACTCTTGCAACAGGAGCAGGTTTTAACACTGTTGAAGCAGCAAAAAGGGAAGGTGTGCCTGATAGCCAAATGTTGTTGGTTGCTGGTGAAATGGAAGTTCTAGCGGCTGTGATGGCTGGAAGAGCTGATGCCGGTGTTATGACCCACGCCGGAGCTACTGCCCAAGTCGAGAAGGCTGGTGAAGGCAAGTACGAAGTTACTAACCCAAAAGACCTTCCAATATGGACTCAAAACCATGTTGGCATTGGTTTCAGAAAAACCGATACAGATTTTCTTGAAAGGTTTAACACAGCAATGTTGAAAGTTATTGGAACCAAAGCTTGGATGGAAGCGGGTGCCCCACACGGGTACACAGAAGTGCAACTTCCTTCATTACTTGGTTACAATGAGGCAACTGCCTACGCCTGTGCAACGAAATAAACATTGAGAAGCTTTAAAACTGGGTAGATTCTTTAATCTGCCCAGTTACATTTTTATTGTTAATAAAATGAATTGAGGATTGTGCTGTTACCTACTTTGAATTCTTAATAACTTTTTCTCCAAAATTGCTAAGCGGCATTTGGATTACGGCAGGCCAAATGGTTTGCGCATCAGCTCTAGCAATAATTATTTCCCTAATCTTTGGGTTAGCGCGCTTATCGAAAAATAGAGTTGTTCTCGGTGTTGCTGCGGTCTATATCGAATTTTTCCGGGGCACATCATTATTGATCCAACTCTATTGGATCTATTATGTGTTGCCATTATTAATAGATCTTAGTCTTGACGCATTTTATGCCGGGTTCATCGCGTTAGGTCTAAACTTTGGTGCCTATGGGGCGGAAGTAGTGCGCGGATCGATTCAAGCAGTTCCAAGATCCCAATGGGAGGCAGCAAAAGCGCTCAATATGCCCTCCTTTCTTCAAATGCGACGAATTATTATTCCTCAAACATTTCCACACTTACTGCCACCCGCCTCAAATCTGTTGGTGGAACTATTAAAAGCTACGGCGCTTGTGTCTCTGATTTCTGTGACAGACCTTATGTTCGAATCAAAGGTGTTTAATCAAACTTATTGGATGTCGTTACAAGTCTTTGGAACAGCTTTAATCATTTACTATGTGTTAGCGCGCTTTATTTTAACGCCATTTTTACGCTGGTTAGAAATATTGGCTGCCCGCAAAGTTGGAAAAAGGATCGTGGGTTAACGGATGGCCTGGCGTTGGGAATTTGCGTTTGAGATTTTGCCCCAGTTACTTTGGGGAACGCTATACACTCTAATGGCAGCAGGAATCGGCTATGCAATAGCCGTCGTTGTTGGCCTTATTTTCTTGATTGGACAACGCACCCCCATTGTTATCCTAAATAGGATAACGAGAGAAGTTGTGGAATTTATTCGATCGACACCGCTTTTAGTGCAACTCTTCTTTGTTTTCTTTGTGGCTCCACAGTTTGGTATTAAACTGGCTGCTTGGACTGCTGCTATGGTAACGATAGGTCTACATTATGGGAGCTATCTTTCTGAGGTATATAGAGGCGCACTTGAAGCGGTACCAAAACAACAGTGGGAAGCTAGCAAAGCTTTAAACTTCACGACCATCAGGACGTATGGCCGCATAATTCTTCCGCAGGCCTTTCCCGTTGCATTGCCAGGGATGAGCAACTACCTGATTGGTATTTTTAAGGATACGCCGATGTTGGCAACGATCGGCGTGGTTGAATTAATGCAATCGGCAAATACCGTAGGATCCTTAACGTATCGGTTTCTCGAACCTTACACGATGGTTGGTGTCATCTTCTTGATTATTTCTTTACCAGCAGCAATGGCGTTGAGAAAGCTGGAAAGAACCGTTGCAAGACGGCAAGGAATGACTAAGGAATGAGGTGTGGATTTATGGGAAAAAATGAAGATTCAAATCATCAAGCTTTAGTCGAATTCGTCGATGTTACAAAGCGTTACGGAAAGTTAACCGTATTAGATCAATTAAACTTAACAATAAATAGGAATGAAATGGTCTCAATAATCGGACCATCCGGTTCCGGTAAGACTACAGTGTTAAGAATGTTAATGACACTTGAGACTATCGATAGTGGTGTCATTTATGTGGATAGCAAACCACTTACGCATATGAAAGGAGATAATGGATTAGTACTTGCGAATGAAAAATATCTGCGATCACGCCGATCAGATATCGGAATGGTTTTTCAACAATTTAATTTGTTCCCGCACATGACAGTGCTTCAGAATTGTGTTGAAGCACCTGTAAATGTATTAGGGTTAAAACCCGACGAAGCAACTGACCGAGCGCTTGATTTGTTAGGGATGGTTGGAATGCTTGACAAAAAGGACGAGCATCCAAGCCGATTATCTGGCGGGCAGCAGCAGCGTGTAGCAATTGCACGAGCCCTAGCTATGAGACCAAAGGTCATGCTGCTAGATGAAGTCACTTCCGCGTTGGACCCTGAGGTCATTGGTGAGGTATTGAATGTTATTAGAAAACTTAATTCAGAACATAACCTAACGATGTTGATGGTAACCCATCAGATGGGTTTTGCAAGGGAAGTATCGGACAGGGTATGCTTTTTTTATGAGGGTCAAATTGCAGAACAAGGCCCTCCAAAGCAGATTTTTGAATCTCCAAATAACGAGAGAACTAAACAATTTTTGAGTGCGGTCTTAGATGCAAAATAAATCCCAAAGGTTTACTAATATCAGTCATCATTTTGGGTTATGTTATTTCGAAATCAATTCCCGAGGATACTTTGTCAAAACCTCCGGCGGACCTTTGTCTGTAACTCTAATAGTTTCACTTACCTCATACCCTAATTCATCGGTCCAAATCCCGATTATCATATGAAAACACATATTTTTTTCTAGTATAGTTTTATCACCCCTTTTAAAACTGGCATTTCGTTCGCCCCAATCCGGCGGATATCCAATCCCAACCGAGTAACCAATTCTAGAATCTTTTTTATAGCGAGTTTTAGAAATTACTGATCGCCAGGTTTTTTCAACGAATTCACAACTATTGCCCGAACAGGCACTTTCAAGAGCACGGTCCATACCCTCATGTACAGCAAATACTAAGTCCCTCAGCCAATTAGGAACATCTCCGAGATAAATCGATCGAGCCAAAGGAGCGTGATAACGTTTGTGACAGCCGGATATTTCTATATACGCCAAACTGTCAGAAGAATATTTTCTGTTACTCCAAGTTAGATGGGGCGCTGAGGTAGCGGAACCGCTCGGTAATTGGGGACTAGCAGCAGGATAATCACCAAAAAAATCTTTTGTGCCGCAGAATTGTGCATAAGAAATTGCTGCGGCTACATCACATTCTCTAATTCCTGGCTCAATTTTATTGATGCCCGCATCCATTGCTAAATCAGCTATTTCAGCAGCGGCTCTCATATAGTGGATTTCATTTTCCGACTTTATTAAACGAATATCATTTACTAATCCAAAAGCATCCACAAATTTAACATCAGGTAGTTCTAAGAGAAGTGTTTCAGCCGCCCCAGCAGTAAACTGCCAACAGTCCTTTTCTACCCCAATTCGGCTATGGGCAAGATCCCTTTCCCTAATGATTGCAGATACAAATTCCATAGGGTGAAGTGCACGGTTATCAATATATTGTTCATCATATGAAATAATATTGTCTTCACTCAAATAAGTTGTTAGCCGTGCCCCAGGTACATCCATCTTCCTGCCTATCCATAGCGGTGATGAATTTTCTAACTCTATTAAGACCATTTGATGGACGTAATAAGAAGTCCCGTCATATCCAGTAAGAAAATTTATATTTGAGGGATCACTGCATATGAGCACATCCATACCTCTTTTTGACATCGCAGCTTTAGTTTTTTCTACCCTGCTGGAATATTCCAAAGAACTGAAGGCCGCTAATTCCCCGAGTTTCATCAGAACTAACTATCCTCTTTCATATAATCCGGGAAAGTTTCAGAAAAATGTCGTATAAGGTCTATGTGAGGTTGAATTCCACAAATGCCTCGATCTGCTTCCTTCAACCTATGCCAGCGTTTCTCCGACTCCACCCATTCTTCAGGAATAGTCGTTAAAGAAATGTGAGAGGCTCCCAATTGCCTCCAACGCTCAATATCTTCCGCAATCTTTTCATCGGATTTCCCAAGGACTGGCACACATCCTTCAATTCCGATCTCCGAAGGATCGCGACCATACTCTTCCGCTTTCCTCCAGAGTTTTTCTATGCATTGACGACCGTAATCATCAGGACCAAAATTTGGCAACCATCCATCACCTAACTGGGCGGTGCGACGGATAGCTGCTTGCGAAATTCCCCCGATCCAAATAGGAATTTTTCCGTCAAGTGGTAGGGGATTAAGACCCCCCCTATCTAATTTGTGATATTCGCCATCATAAGAAATTATTTCGCTGTTCCATAACTTACGCATATAGTCAATTTGTTCATCAAATCTTTTGCCACGATTGCTATATTCAAATCCGCAACCTTCAAACTCTTCTGGCCGTATTCCCGCTCCCAAGCCAAGTCTGAACCTTCCATTGCTAAGCACATTAACTTCAGTCGCTTGTTTCGCTAGTAACGCAGTACCTCTCATTGGAGCTACAATAATACCTGTGGCAAATTCTATTTTTTCTGTTACCCCGGCTAAGAATCCAAAAAGTACCATTAGTTCATGAAATAGATCATCTGCGGTGTGCACATATGACCAATCTGGACGGCTATGTTTATCCAAACCGAGTGGCTGGTCAAAACCAGTAAGGTGTTTGTACCCTAGTTCTTCCGCTAATTGCGCGTAATCTTTTACACCTTCCCCGCCTGCCCCAATATCGAACTGCGGAAAAATTAAGCCAAAGCGCATTTAAGTAACCTCTTTACCCTGTATAATTAATTTTATACGTTAATCGAATATACGTTCCATCACACGACAAAGATGGTGGTGTACGGGGTATTAACCAGTGCAACGCCCGGAAAAACCACGTTGTTATAAGCGATAAGTCCTTAGGTGGATAAATTTGCAACACGATTATAGAGTAGAAAATTTGAGTAAGAGAGGATTAGGAAATTTCAATAAGCGTAAAACGCTCTTATTAAATAATTTCACGGAGAGGTGGCAGAGCTAGGTTTATTGTGACGGTCTCGAAAACCGTTGTACCGAAAGGTACCGTGGGTTCGAATCCCACCCTCTCCGCCAATAAGAACGAAACCCCGTTATTTGGGGTTGCTGTATACCGCTTGGAAGCCGTGAGCCGGGTTTCTTGCTAACCCTGTGTTTCTGACCATGAAAGACTGTCTTTTCTGCGACTCGAACAACGAGGAACTCATTGACCAGAACGCGCTTTGTTACGCGCGTCAAGATGGTTACCCCGTTACTCCGTACCATACCTTGATCATCCCGAAAAGGCATGTCGCGTCCTATTTCGATCTGCAGCCCGATGAGATTGTGGCCATGCACGCGATGCTGTTACAGATGAAAGGCCGTATTGAAGATCTGGATAAGGTGGTAAGTGGGTTTAATATCGGGGTGAATGCGGGAGGGGATGCAGGGCAGTCTATTTTTCACGTACACATGCATCTTATTCCGCGCAGAAAGGGAGACGTCAAGAACCCGCAAGGTGGGGTGCGGGGTGTGATACCTGATAAGCGCACTTATACGAGACGCGCCAGACATTGAGATAGCCCGCCCACCATGGTCGACTGGCTGGGGTTTCAGACGGGCGTGAGGATCAGCCGCCGCCCTGATTCGGATAGGGCTCACCGAGCACGCGTAGATTATCTATGGCGGCGCGGTTACCCTGCAATGCAGCTTCGCTGAACCAGTGAACGGCTACGGCGCGGTTTGGAGAGACGCCCTCATAACCGGTCATGTAAAGCACACCCAGATTCGTCTGTGCGGGACCATAACCTTGGTCGGCAGCTTTACGGTACCAAAAGGCCGCCGTGCGTTGGTCTGCATCTATCACCAGGCCGTCATAGTAATAATCAGCCAGATCTGATTGGGCCCAGGCTTTACCCTGGCTGGCGGCAAGTTGGACGGGGCCCAGTGCTGCACTGAACATGGCGATTGCTTTAGGCTTATCGCGATCTGTCCCGCGGCCCTCAAGCAGCATCCGTGCAACACGCACCTGCGCCCTGGGATCGTTGCGATCGGCTAGAGATTTTAGGAATTGGAAGGCCTCAGGGTAATCCCCATCGTAGTAAGACTTGATACCGCTGGCGAGGTTCAACCCATCCTGCTCCTCTGCCATTTCCTGTGCCTTGGAGATGCGGGCATCCGCCTCAGCCTGCAGTCGTTGCTGCTCGGTAACCAGGTACTGTCGCCGCTGAAGCTGCTTACTGAGCGTCTCCACGCCAGCATGGGTTGGGTCAATCGCTGTTGCGATCTGTAGGTGGGCAGAGGTATTGGCAAGATCGTTTCGCGACAGGGTATCCCGGGCCCGTCTCAAGTATACGGCCGCGATACTGCCTATGCCATTGCGGGCACGCTGGTTGGCTGGATCAAGATCCAGAGCGGCGCGGTATAGCGTCAGCGCGTTCTCGCCCGGTGGGTCGATGAATTTGTCGGCGTCAAAGGCGCCGACTGCCTGCGCTAACAGGGATTGAATCTTTTGTTGACGGGCTCGTTCCTGTTGGGCTCTTTCTGCCTTGGCCAGAGCGATTGCCGCCTGCTGTTCGCGTTGATTGAGCCAGTCGGCCTCGGCCTGATCGATTTCCAAGGCGGTTTGATCAAGGCGTTCATGACTTCCAAGCGTTTTTTTGGCCAGCGCAACCGCAATTCGAGCATCGGCAAACTGGTGTTGCTCTAGTTGATGGCGGATTTTTGCTAAAACATCACGGACTACTTCAGTAATACCTCGCTCGGCCGCGCTATTGTGCGGATCTATACGAAGTGCGGCCATGAATTCACTGTAAGCGTTAGCGCCGACCGGTGTGAGCAGATGCCCTTGGGAGAGGAATTTCCGGGCGCGGGCCAGGTGAGGGTCACTCAAAAGACTAAGTTGTGCCGCATCCCGGTAGGTCTTGACTCGCTCGAGATCGTTATCTTGCGAAAAGTCTTTTGGCGGTGGCGAAGGGGCATCGGCAATCGTCAGATCGTGAGACGATGGAGGTTGAGGTTTAGGGGATGGCACGATAGAGGTCGCGCCGATAATCTCGATCGTAGCGCGCTGTGGCGCGAGCCCAGGTGAAGTTTCCGGTGAAGCGAGCAGGTAGATCACCAAAAGGGTAGCCAGTGCAATCAGAATACCCAACAGCCATCGCGGCTTGAATATCTTGCTTATTCTCGCAAGTGGGTTCAAACCCGAACCCGGTACCGATGCACTGCGCTTTGAGCGCCCGCCAGACCTGCGACTCGGTTCACTAGGACGGGGTGCAGGGTGTAGCGAAAAATCATCGTAATGCTTCGCGGAAAGAACCGCTCCAGCACTTTCCAGATCGTTAGCGATTTCCAGCGGAGGATGCTCCGTTCTTTCAACCTCAAGCACCTTGAGGGTTTCTTCGAAGGCCTTTCGGGATTCACTGAAAACCGGTTCCTGCCGAACTGCGCTTTGTCGTAGGGGATCCTCCGTGGCGGAGGCATCACGGGCACCGCCACTCTTGTTTGGTATTGGCTTGGGCGTTGAACTCCCAGTAGACGCTGGGATTGTTGTTTTACCTGTTTTGGGTGATTTGACAGCCTCACCTGCTTTGCCTAGCGCCGACAGTGCGATCGCAGTCGCGCCCCGCAGGCGTTTGGACACCGCCAGGCCTGCATCAGATTGAGTTCGGCGGGTTCGATCCGATTTGGCCGGCAAGGGTTTGTTTGTCCCGGAATTTTCTTTGTGCGAGGCTCCGTTTAACTTATTGTGGCTCTCAGGCTTGTCAAGTCTGAGTCCAGCGTCGTCGAGTGCGCTAATCAGTGTTTCGGCATCCTGCGGTCGTTGAGATGGCTTCAGTTCGAGCAATTGATCGATCAGAGCCAGGATCGCGTGAGAAAAATAGCCTTTTCCGGCCTCAACGGCGGGTGTCAGAGGGTCACGTTGTCCGCGGTCAGCCGCACCCAGCCGGTTCAGGGCATTGGGTGGTGCTGCACGGCAGGCACACTGATAAAGAATCGCACCCAGGGCGTAATAGTCGGTCCAAGGACCCAATTGGCCTCGGAAGCTGGCTAGTTCTGGCGCCCGGTAGTCATGCGCCTCTGATGAATCCTCAGGCGGGTAGTGCAGCTTATCTGTGCAAAAGCCACAGATGAAAATTTTATCGTCCTCAGCTAACAGGATACGTTGCGGGGCCAATTCAAGATGCAATGTCCCAGCACCGTGTGCGGTGTCCAGATAGGTAACCGTTGAATACAGGATCGTTTTCAGCGTTTCTTCTGGGAGTCGCTGACCGGTCTCCAGTAGATCAGCCAGGGACGCGCGCACGGTTAGATCTACGGCGTACCAGGCAGCTCCGTCGTTTTCTTCGTAATGAGATATTCGGCCAGGGTGATCGATCTGACTGAGCACCCGAGCCAGGAGCAGAAACTCGCTAAGGCCCTGCTCGAAATCGGAATCGAATTCGGCATCACATAAGAGTAACGAAATGCCGTCTTGATCGCGCAAGGCGAACTGCAGTGGAAAATACTCCTGGATAACGATGTGGCCATCGTCCGCCGAGTAGGTAAAGCCGCTATCGGCTTTTGCCAGTAGGCGGCAAATGGTGTGGTCCCCGATCTGGGTGCCGGGCGCGAGTGGCACGGTCTGGAAGGGGGTTGTCGCATTGTCATCGATGTTGGCAGGCGCCGGAGACGGTGTTTGGGTATGAGAATCAGCGGTCATCGTGCTGTATCTGGATGTTTTGCCGGCAAAAAGGCGCAGGGATAACTAATCCGGAGTCGAGAATTAACCGGTTCGTCGCGAACGCTTGTGTTGGTGCGACTGGGTTAGGCAATGTCGGTAGTACTTTTTCCAAGCGGGTTAGTGCTCCATGTCAGCAGTTTGGCGCCTCGGCTGGAGTTCACATGAGCCCACCGGGTCAGGTTATTTCTATATGCCCGGCTGAATACGCCGCTTGGACTCCTATAATACCCGGAATAGGCAGCGACGAACAGAAAAAGGCTGTCCGGAGAGGTATCGCCGATGCGGCGCGCAATGCCGGTCAGTCAGGTGTGAGTGTCGGTATAAATTCACGGGTTTCGCCCCTGATGGCGACACCAAACTGAAACCACTATCAGATTTCATATGATCCAGTCCAGCCAGAGGATGTCCTGTATCCAGACACCGATCATCCCGACGATCGCTGACCTCATTGGCGCCAACCCGGGTACGATCTCTCTTGGCCAGGGGATAGTGCATTATCCACCACCACCATCGGTCCACGGGTTTATTTCTCGGTTCTGGGATGACCCGAAAAATCACCAGTACGGTCCGGTCGAAGGGATTGATCCCTTGCGGGAGGCGCTTCAGGACAAACTGATCCGGGAAAATGATATCGGGATAGCAGGGCGTGCCGTCGTGGTGACAGCGGGAAGCAATATGGCGTTTCTCAACATCCTGCTGGCGATTACCGATCCCGGTGACGAAGTGGTTCTGCCAGAGCCGTTTTACTTTAATCAGGAGATGGCGGTGCGCATTGCCGACTGTGTGCCTGTTACTGTGGCAACGGATCGTAATGGCCAGCTGGATCATAACGCACTCGAAGCGGCGCTGACGCCAAAAACCAGAGCACTCGTCACGGTTTCTCCCAATAATCCGACCGGCGTCGTTTATCCGGAGGTAGCGTTGCGTGCGGTTAATCGGCTTTGCCGCGACCGCGGGATTTATCATATTAGCGACGAGGCCTATGAGTACTTTCTCTACGACGGGGCGACTCATTTTTCTCCCGGCGCGATTACAGGCAGTGAGGACCATACCATCGGTCTGTACTCCCTCAGTAAATCCTACGGTTTCGCCAGTTGGCGTATCGGTTATGCTGTAATCCCTGAATCCCTGCTTGGAGCACTGCGTAAGGTTCAAGACACCAATGTGATCTGCCCGACAGCCATCGCCCAGTTTGCGGCTGTCGGTGCGCTGCAGACCGGGCATGCCTACTGTGCACCTTATATTGAAGCCTTGGCATCGGTTCGTTCCCAGGCGATTGATGCTATGGAGTCAGTGGCCGGGAAAGTGCAACTGCTCCCCAGTGCCGGGGCGTTTTATTTTTTTGTTGAGGTGCCCGACTACGTTGATGGTGGCCTCACACTCGCGACCGATCTGATCGAGCAGCATGGGGTGGCGGTGATTCCAGGTAGTGCATTCGGGGTAACCGATCGTTGCAGTTTCAGAGCCTCTTTTGGCGGATTGCACAGTGCTGATGCTATCGAAGGCCTGGGTCGTCTGGTCACGGGGCTTAAGGCCCTGGCCTGAGTGCCTGACTGGGTTTGCACCCAGAGTACAAGTCGGATACCCTTTGGCGCCCCGCGGAGAGGTGGCTGAGTGGTTGAAAGCGCACGCCTGGAAAGTGTGTATACGTTAATAGCGTATCGAGGGTTCGAATCCCTCCCTCTCCGCCAGTTTTTGCGATCCTTCGCACACCCCAATTCAGCCGATACTCGTTTGCTGGATGTTCTTTGCGGCGTGATTTACCCCATGGATCACCCGGGGCCATTGCGGGAGGTTTAGGGTGGCGGGCTTTTTTGCTGGTCTTTATTCCTCACAGCGGTAGTCGTAGTTCTTATCAAAACGCTCCATCAGATAGTGGCCATAGTGAAGCGACCGCTCAGCCCCGGATGATTCCCCCAGGCCACCCAGGGGTTGTACCGTGGTATCGAAGGCCGGATCAAAAAAGAACGCCACGGAATATCTTTCACCGTCATTAAGCACGACTCGATGCGGTGTCGAGGGCCAGCGCCCGCCAGACCACAATGACAGCATGTCGGCCACATTGAGCACGAGCGTGCCGGGAATGGGCTCCACGGGTACCCAGCGGTGGTCAGAATTGCGAACCTCCAATCCGCCGTTGCTGTCCTGGGCGACCAGGGTCACGAATCCATGATCAGTATGAGCCGCCGAGCCACAAGTCTGTGCAGGAGAATTGGGCTTGCAGGCCGGATAACGAATCATTCTTAGAAACACCGTGGGGTCAGAAAAGGCATTGTCAAACACATCGGATTTCTGCCCAAGCGCTGTCGCGAGTCTTTGGGTGAGTTCATGCGCCAAAGCGACCATCGCAGTGTAATAACGCAGACATCGTTCTTGGAACGCCGGCATCAGAGTATCCGGCCACTGGTTGGGGCCAAAGACCGCGGTTCCCCAGCGAGGATCATCGACGCTCACCGGTTGCATCAGCATGAATGATTCAGATTGATTTGGCTGGGTAACCGATTCGACCGATGAGGTGACAGTCGTACTTTCATTGAGGCCGATATAACCCCGATGAAATGCGTTAATTTTGACGGCATCCTTTGATGCTTGGGACAGCTGGTGAAAATCCTGGTTAGCGTGAAAGATGTCCGTAATACATAATGGGTCAACGTTATGGCCCCGTAAATAGCAAAACCCATGCCCGGTTAAGGCGTCATCCAGCGTTCGGGCGATGTCAGCGTCATCGGCTGGAGACGTAGTAGAGCAAAGATCCACTATGGGAATACTGGCACTCACTTTAAGGGTCATCCGTGAGCGCGGGCTTCGATCTTGTTGTGCCTGCTAATATCGCTCACCAAGCTAAATCCAGGACGGTAGATGGCCATTAGTAAATCAGGACTCCTGGGAAGTGTTACTCAGGGAACTTACAGCATCTTAAGCCGCCAGTTTACATGGAGCGCGACTTTCTAAATAATTCATTTTTCTCATCCTAATTGAGGGTTTGATGTGGGTCTGAAGCCGCTGATCAGGTTCGCACTGCAAAAAGGGGAGGGTCTGGGATTTGACAATCAACGGGTTCTGCATGACCACTTCGCTTTCAATGCAAACCAACCCGGCCACCTAGGAGGAATGTTCTGATGAGTCGAGTAATGACGTGTGGCGAAGCCACAATTCGGTTACTGACGAAATACGGTGTGAATACCGTGTTCGGTATCCCGGGCGTTCATACGTTGGATTTCTGTCGCGCCCTCGATAAAGAGGTTCGGCATATTCAGGCGCGCAACGAGCAGGGCGCTGGGTTTATGGCTGAAGGTTGGGCGAGGGCTACGGGTGAGCCAGGTGTCGCAGTAGTGATTTCAGGGCCGGGGGTCACCAATGTAAGTACCGCGCTCGGCCAGGCATACGCGGACAGTCTGCCGGTGTTAGTGTTATCTGCCGAAACGGCAAGTAATACCATCGGTAAAGGATGGGGCGTATTGCACGAGATCACTGAGCAGAAGAAGGTGACCGAGCCGTTGACCGCATTTTCCGCTACTGCCCACTGTGCGCAGGATGTGCCGGAACTGCTGGCCCGGGCATTTACCCTTTTTGCCAGTCAGCGGCCAAGGCCTGTGCACTTATCGATCCCAATCGACGTCCAGGCCGAGATGGTTGAAGAAGAGTGGGAGCCTGTCGCTTTGCCCAAGCGGCCATCGGCTGGGGCCAGTGAGATCGCGAAAGCCGCCAAGTTACTTAAAGATGCCGCCTCACCTCTGATCATGGTTGGGGGTGGTGCCTGCGGTGCCAGCGCCGAGCTGACGATAATCGCTGAGCGGGTCGGCGCGATTGTGATTGCCTCCACTGCCGGCAAGGGTATTGTGGATGACGACCATCCCCTGTCGTTATCCGCGTCGACTGCAAGGCCCCAGGTACTGAAGTTGCTGTCTGAGGCAGGTGTCATCCTCGCTGTCGGTACAGAGCTCTCTGAGACTGACAGTTTTATCGAACGGATGGACTTCAAAGGCCAACTGATTAGGGTCGATATTGATTCGAAGAAGATTAACGATTTTTATCCCGCTGATCTGGGAATCATTGGTGATGCCAAATCGGTGATGGCAAAATTGCAAGCCGCGCTTGATGATTTCACGAGCGATGGGCGTGAGGCGGCAGAGATTCGAGTTGCTGAAGTTCGTGGCCAGATCAGGGCCGGGCTGAGCGTTGCGGAACAACAGCACGCAGCAGTACTTGAAACACTCAGTTCTGCTGCGCCTGAAAATATAGTCTGGTCTGGTGATGCCTGTCAGCTCGTCTATACCGGTGCATTTATGCTTCCAGTACACGCACCGCGTCACTGGTTCTACCCTGCAGGTTATTGCGCATTGGGCAATGCGCTACCTAATGCGATCGGTGCAAAACTGGCTCAACCGGATATCCCTGTCGCTGTTATTGCGGGTGATGGTGGCTTTATGTTTACCATGCCAGAGCTGATCACCGCGGCTGAGTTGCAGCTGGCTCTACCCATCATCATCTGGGAGAACGGCGGACTCAAGCAGATTCAGGATGATATGGATGCCCGTCAAATCAGCCGGGTTGGTGTAGAAGGTATCAATCCAGATTTCGTCATGCTGGCGAAGGCCTGCCATTGCCACAGTGCGGACACCGCCAACCTAGACGAATTGCAGTCCGCTTTTCAGGTGGCGCTTAAAGCAGACCGTCCTACTGTTATTGTGGTTCACCAAGCAAGAAGTTGATCCTGATGGGAACCTTCCAGTATTTTGTTAACAACGCCTGGTGTGATCCTACGTCTGACAATATCTTGACAGTAAAAACCCGACTGATGGAGAAATCTGGGCGCGGGTACCGGGGTGCAACGTACAGCATGGGAGTTATGCGCATGGCGGATCGGATCGAGGCGGGTACGGTCTATATCAACAATTACTTGAATGCAGCCACCCAGAGCCCAGTTGGGGGATTCAAACAATCAGGTTACGGTCGTAAAAATGGCTGGGAGGGGATGCGCTGTTATAGGCAAACCAAGTCGGTCTGGCTCGCAACCCAGCCGAATCAGCCAGACCCTTTCCCCACCTGAAAACGATTGTGTCATCTGCTGTTCGTTCGAAACTGACGTTGCGCGGAAAACGGATCACTCTGGATACTGGCCACACTATCGATATCATGGTCGATATCTTTCTTCGGCTGGGTTGCAACGTAGATATCGCCAGAGTGGTTGCGCAACATTTAGCCGATACCAGTCTTTGTGGTATGGAAAGTCATGGCGTGATGCGTACGCTGCAATACGCAGAGCAGTTCCAGAATGGCTACCTCAATCCCATCGCTACCGCGCGTATCGTGACCACTTCACGCAATACACAGGAAGTAGATGGTGAAGGAGGTATCGGTATTCCGGCTATGCATCTTGCCTACCAGCATGGGATGGCAACAGCACAGGAAACGGGCATCTCGGCATTGGCAATCCGCAGTGTTGGGCACACCGGGCGTCATGGCGCGTTTGCTGACAGCGCTGCTGAACAGGGCTTTCTCACAATTTGCGTTGGCGGTGGTAATCGGCAGAAATGGCGGCAGGTCGCACCCTATGGTGGGGCGCGTGGCATGTTGCCAACCAATCCCTGGTGCGTGGGGATTCCCGGGGGTGCGCGCGGACCTGTCGTGCTGGATTTCGCGACATCCAAGATCGCAGGGGGGTGGATTTATGCTGCGCGCAGTGCCGGAGCTTTGCTGCCAGAGGATTGCGTGATTGACGCGAACGGTCGCCCAACCCGCGATCCCGAAGACTATTTCAACGGCGGTGCCATCCTGCCGGCCGGAGCCCAGAAAGGCTATGCATTAGCTCTAGTGGGTGAGTTGATTGGCGAGGCTATGCTGGGGCCTTCGACCACAGAAGGAAACTGGTTACTGATTACCTTAGATGCCCATCGCTTCAGGGAGTCTTTGGCTTTGAGTAGGGCTGCCGAGGAGGTGCTCGAAGAGTTACGTTCCTGCCCGCCGGCACCGGGTTTTAACCGGGTTGAAATTCCGGGTGAGCGCGAACGTGATTATCGGAAAAAATCAGGCGGCGTCATCTCAGTCCCCAAAGAGACATGGGATCAAATCATTGCATTGCATACTCGCCTGCAAAAAGAGCCGGAAGTGTGAGTTGGTTCTTACCCAGGGTCGCAGCCCGCATGACTTTGGTTTGCGTTAGAATCGCCGGCCGTTAAAACAATCACCCTGGGGATCTCGCGATGGGGGAAACACAGCACTTGGAAAATGGCTCGACCGTTGGAAGTGGTTCGAGTGACCACCGAAAATACGACATCTTGATCCTGGGCGCGTCCTATGGGTCACTGCTTGCAACCAAAATTCTGTTGTCAGGGCACAATGCCACACTGATCTGCCGTGAAGCGACCGCAGCACTTTTTAACAGTGCTGGCTCCATTGTACGGATGCCGATCAAAGGGCGGGAGGGTCTGGTCGAGATTCACTCCGGCGACCTGGACGGCAATCTTATGGCGTCTGCGCCCGGCGGGGTCGACCCTTCGGGGTACGATCTGGTGGTGTTGGCAATGCAGGAGCCGCAATACAGTGCAGCCGGGGTTCGGGAGTTGCTTGGGCGGGTTGCACAATCAGGCGTTCCCACGATGGCCATCACCAACATGCCATTGTTACCTTACCTGAAACGAATCCCGGGGCTGGATACCGATAATCTCCGTACCTGTTTTCTGGAGCCGGCCCTTTGGAATGACTTTGACCCTGATCTATTAACCTTGTGCAGTCCTGACCCCCAGGCTTTTCGCCCCCCTGAGGAGAAGCCCAATGTGCTGCAGGTGCGGTTACCTACAAACTTTAAGGCAGCGCGGTTTGCGTCACCGACGCATACCCAAATGCTGGCGCAACTTGAGCAGGATATTGCGGGGGCACGGTTGGATCTTGGCAATGCTGATCTGGTTGAAGTGCCTGTCAAATTGCGAGTACATGACTCAATTTTTGTCCCGCTGGCAAAATGGGCGATGCTCATGGCCGGAAATTATCGATGTGTTCAGCCGGTCCAAATGCGGTCAATACAGGAAGCGGTGCACGGCGACCTTGAAGCCAGTCGTTCGGTCTATCACTGGGTGGTTGATCTTTGTATAGATCTGGGCGGTGACCCGGCTGACTTCGTGCCCTTTGAGAAATACGCAAATGCCGCCAGTTCGCTCGCGAGCCCTTCCTCGGCAGCGCGCGCCCTTGCAAATGGTGCACACAACATCGAGCGCGTTGACAAACTGGTGGCGCTGATTGCGGCTCAGCACGGTAAACGTCTGGATGTTATCGATACCACGGTCGGTCTGGTGGATGACTGGTTATCGCGCAATCGTGATAACTGATCACGGTTGAATTGGCACAGGACTCAGGTCGGGGACCTGGGCACCGTGTCGGGATTACGCGACCTTAAAGCGTAGCCCCATGCTCTTTTACGCCATAACGCGAGAGTTGCGCAGTGAGGTAATCGAACGCCTCGTCGATTGAATCAGTCAGGAGGAAAAGATCAAGATCTTCCCGATTTATGGTGCCGTATTCGATCAAGGCTTCGAAATTGATCACCTCAGACCAGTAGGTTTTATCAAATAGCACCAGGGGCAGGTGTTTTCGTATTTTTCCGGTCTGCAATAAGGTCAGTATTTCAAATAGTTCATCAAGCGTGCCAAAGCCTCCGGGGAAGAACACGACCGCCTTGGCCATGTAGGCAAACCAGAACTTACGCATGAAAAAGTAGTGAAACTCCAGTGATAACTCGCGTGTGATGTAGGCGTTGTTGGTCTGCTCATGAGGCAGGGAGATGCCCAGCCCCAGATTAATGCCACCGGCATCGGATGCGCCCCGGTTTGCTGCCTCCATGATTCCCGGGCCCCCTCCAGAGCAAACGACAAAACGCCGGTGATCCTCAGGGAGATCTTTTGACCAGGTGGTGAGCCGTTTAGCCAGGTCCTGGCAAGCATCATAAGCGTGCGCCATCTGCTGCCAGCGCTCGGGATGTACCTGGTCGTTGGCAGGAGCAGGGGGTTGGCCGTCTGCTGAGGGAGTCGGCGAGCGGGCTGAGCCCATAAAAACGATCGTGTCTTCGATCTCATGTCGCGCGAACCGGGCCGCCGGCTCAATAAACTCTGAAACGATGCGCAGCAGGCGCGCATCGGCACTGTCCAGAAAATTTGCGTCTTTGTAGGCTTTCATCGGCTTTCCCCAGAAAATTAAGACCTTGCTGTGCCGTATTTTCGCGTCGGCTGGGACTCGGGATAGCACGTTTAAGGCAATTTTCCCCAGTTTACCGCGCTCGGAGCTTGAAACAAATGGTATAATGTATACCAGAATTAACAGCGACCATGAACCCAGACTAATGAAAGCGGTGATTCAAAAAGAATTTGGCGCGCCCGAGGTGCTGCGGGTGGCCCAGGTGGAAAAGCCTCGGCCGGGGCCAGGCCAGGTATTGGTGCAGGTTGCCGCGACCAGTGTTAACCGGCCGGATATCGTGCAGCGCCAGGGAAACTACCCGCCTCCCCCGGGTGACTCCGATGTTCTGGGTCTGGAAATTGCGGGCACAGTGGTTGAACAGGGTGAGGGAGTTGAGCAGTGGCACTGTGGTGACCGCGTGATGGGCCTGGTGGGTGGGGGAGCCTATGCGGAATTTGCACTGGCGTGGTCGGGCCATCTGATGGCCGTGCCTGAGAATATGAGTTGGTATCAAGCGGCCTGTATCAGTGAGACCTACATCACGGCGCATCTTAATCTGTTTCAATTTCCAGGTTTAGTGCCGGGGCAAAGTGTTCTGCTTCATGGCGGCGGCGGGGGTGTCAATACCGCGGCGATTCAGTTGTGTCGGGTACTTGCGCCGGACACGAAGGTCCTGGTCACAGCATCCACAGGAAAAGTGAACCGAGTCCTGGATCTGGGCGTCGATCATGTCATCGACTACCAGAAGGAGGATTTTGCGGAGGCGGTTTCGGCCTTAACCGAGGGTAAAGGAGTAGATGTGATTCTCGATCACATCGGTGCTGCCTATCTTGGCCAGAACCTCAAGGCACTGGCGGTGAACGGAGTGTTAGTCTTGATTGGGGTGATGGGTGGAGTCAAAGCCGAGATTAACCTGGCCCAGTTGATGGTCAGGCGCCAGAAAATCGCCGGGTCAGTATTACGGCCTCGTCCGATTGCGGAAAAGGCATCCATCGTCAGGTGTTTTGCGGATGAGGTCATGCGATTTTTTGCGCAAGAGAGAATCGTACCTCTGGTGGACCGGATACTTCCTATTGATGAAGTGGTGGAGGCACACCGACTGATGGAGAACTCCGGCCATTTCGGAAAAATCGTTTTGCGGGTTGATAGCGATATCCCGTTTTGATCGACTCCGATGATGATGCATTCACAAAATGGGGCGGGGACAGTGGAACCCAAGATGAAGGCCTTAAGTGAGGCTGGGGCTATCGTGATTTCTTCCCCGGTTCAGATTGGTCAGAGCATAGCGGGGCTCGTGCCGTTGTCGGGATCCTGCCACGCACTACCACTGGCAGCCCAGTGATGTCGTTACCGGTCAAACCTATTCGCACGGTGCAGAGCCTTAAAGGCCGGGTCTATCAACACCTGCGAGATGCGCTTGCTGAGATGGATATCTATTCAGGAGAACAGGCACCACGACTCGACGAACGTAAACTGGCCGAGAGCCTTGGGGTCAGTCGAACACCGGTGCGTGAGGCGATCTCACGCCTGGAACAGGCAGGCCTGGTAAAGCATTACCCCCGCCGCGGCACCTTCGTGGTCCGTAAAAGCAAGGCTGAGATCCTTGAGATTATCTATGCCTGGGCCTCGATAGAAAGTATGGCGGCACGGCTGGCAACCTTGCGTGCCAGTGATGAGGAACTCTCAGGCCTGCGCGAGATGTTGGGCCCGGTTGCTGACACCGATGGGCGCGCACCGATCGATGAGTATTCCAGAACCAATATTCGCTTTCATCAGGCGATTGTCTCATTGGCGAAAAGTCCGCTTCTGACTGACCTGGCAGACGGCCTGTTTGTGCATATGCGCGCGATCCGTACGCGTACCATCCAGGATGACGATCGCGCCCAGCGCTCTGTTATTGATCATGCCCGGATTATTCGCGCAATAGAACAGCGTCAGACTGAGACAGCCGAGAGCCTGGTCCGGGATCACGCTCTGCGCCTGGCCGAGCATGTTGAACGGAACGTCGAATATCTGGAGTAGGGCCGTATCCGCGTTTGCCCAGTTACATCGCGTTTGAAAACCGCGCCCCAAAGGGGCGAAAACAGAATCACCATCAAAAATTAAATCGGAGATATTTCTTATGAAAGCGCTTGAAGGTGTACGAATACTTGATATGACTCACGTGCAGTCGGGTCCAACCTGCACTCAACTATTAGCTTGGTTTGGGGCTGATGTCATCAAGGTTGAGCGCCCAGGTGTGGGTGATGCCACTCGCGGTCAACTGCAGGATATTCCGGAGGTAGATAGCCTCTATTTCACCATGCTTAATCATAATAAGCGCAGCATTACGCTTAACACCAAAGACGAGAAAGGTAAGGAGATTTTCGCCCGCCTGATCGAGACGTGTGACGTCATGGTGGAGAATTTCGCACCGGGGGCACTTGATCGGATGGGATTCTCGTGGGAACGCATTCAGGAGATCAACCCACGCATGATCTATGCCTCAGTGAAAGGCTTTGGCCCTGGACCCTACGCTGAATGCAAGGTCTACGAGAATGTCGCCCAATGTGCCGGTGGGTCTGCATCGACGACAGGTTTTCTCGATGGACCTCCGTTAGTGACGGGCGCCCAGATCGGCGATTCTGGAACGGGGCTGCATCTGGCGTTAGGTGTGGTCACAGCCTTGTACCAACGGGAGCATTCGGGCAAAGGGCAACGGGTTCTGGCTTCGATGCAGGATGGTGTTCTGAATCTGTGTCGGGTCAAGTTGCGTGATCAACAGCGTCTCGCGCATGGTCCCTTGACCGAGTACTCCCAGTTCGGCGAAGGAATCGAATTCGGCGATGCCACCCCGCGCGCGGGTAATGATTCCGGCGGGGGTCAGCCTGGAAGAATATTGAAATGCAAGGGTTGGGAGACGGACCCTAATGCCTACACCTACTTTATTACCCAGGCCGCAGCTTGGAAGAAAATTTGTGAAGTGATCGGTCAACCCCAATGGAAAGACGACCCTAATTTTGCTACACCAGCCGCCCGGTTGCCTCGACTCAACGAGGTCTTCGATGCAATTGAAACGTGGACCAAGACAAAGACAAAGTACGAGGTGATGGAAGTCTGTAACCCGTTGGATATTCCCGTAGGACCGATCCTGTCGATGCGGGAGCTAAGTGAAGAGCCGTCATTGCGTGAAACGGGTACCATCGTTGAGGTGGATCACCCAACCCGCGGCAAGTACCTGACGATCGGTAATCCTGTGAAACTTTCAGATTCGCCCAGTGATGTTCAACGCTCGCCCTTGCTGGGCGAGCATACGGGTGAGATCTTGCGTGAGGTGCTGGGCTGCGCCCCGGAGGAGATCACGGCACTACGGGAGGCCGGTACTGTTGGTAAAGAGGATGCCGCTGCTTGAGTGACCAGGGCCGGCTCGTTAGTCAAGCAGCGTGCTGTGTGTGAGGGTTACCGTTCCCTTGGTCCGTCCTTTATGACGTTGCCGTAACTGCATCGCTAGGTAAAGCGTGTCCGGATCGAACCAGTAGTAAAGCTCGCGAGAACTGTTGCGATCAATGAAATAGCGTGTGACCTGAACAGGTTGCCCACGAACTTCTAACGTTTCGACCCCCTGCTTGTTAAAGGTATAACCACGAACTCGGTGCCCTTCGTGGACGCGAAACTGCAGGTTACTTGCTCCGCGCGTCAGTTCGAGACGTGCCATCAGTTCAAAAGTGAGTGGGTCCTGCATACCCGGCTCGAGTGGAAAGCTTTGATCTTTACCTTTTGCAAAGCCGTGGCTGACCCCTAGATCCCAGTCAAACTCAATGCGGATATCACGCTTGGGGTTGTCTTCTCCGTCTCCCACCGTATAGAGGCGGGGACGGATAACGCCGTCGCGAAACTCAAATCGGGAAACCTCGTAGACTGGCCCCATCCCCGATAATCGAGCAAAACCCCGAAGCGTGGTAGTTGATCGAAGGATATAGTCGGGCCCATCGCGTGCCAGGGATATTTCCCGCCCGGCGGCAAAGCCTGAATAGTTCACATCGTAGTGGGATTCAAACGGGGATAGCACGGCCTCGCTTGCGATCGCCAGGCCGCCCGTTACCATCAAAGTGATGCTGCACACGGTGGCGCGGAGTTGGCAGGCAAAGCGCGGTAACATGCGGGGTTTGAAGAAGATAAGCGTCATGGGGGTTGCATCAGTGCCAACTTCAAAGTCGGGACGTCGGGCGTTCGGGCCCTTGTAGGTTGGCTTGGAAAGGCGATTTTATCGTGAATATCCGCATCATTATCTACAATGTTCACAAGTGCGTGGGGGGCATAGATCGACGCTACGATCTGCCCCGCATTGTTGAGGTGATTAACCATTACCGCCCGGATATTGCCCTTTTGCAGGAAGTCACTCAACGAAGCAGGGTTTCGTCCCGTGTTCTCCAGGCCGATATATTGGGCGAAGCCGTGGGGCTTGCCCATCGTCTGTGGGTTCCCAATGTCCGTGTTCGCGGTGGCCGGGAGTACGGTAACGCGATTCTGAGTCGGTGGCCATTGCACGATGGGGGAAATATTAATTTAACGGTGGGCCCAAAAAAGCGTCGTAGCGCCCTGCACGCAAGGGTGCGCATCCCGCTCGCGCTCGACGAACTGAGCCCGGGGGAGCGGCATAGTCGGAGTTTGCATCTGTTTAATCTTCACCTGGGCCTGTCCGCGATTGAGCGGCGATTACAGTTAAAGAAACTTCTTTCTCATCCGGATTTTTCGCGAATCGCCAGCCCAACGCCCGTCGTTGTCGCGGGAGACCTTAATGACGTTTGGGGGAGCCTGGGTCGGCAGGTCATGCGTCCGGCGGGCTTTCGGGGGACACAGAGGCTGCCGCGGACTTTCCCGGCGTATGCCCCGGTACGGCCGCTGGACAGTCTCTATGTGCGGGGAACGCTTCAGATCGATAGCCTGGTCCCATCTCGCCTTGCGCTTGCGCGTCAAGCTTCAGATCACTTACCTTTGATTTGCGATCTTCATCTACCCTGAGGTCAGTCGGTGAGGCCGAGGATCTGCCGTGCTTCATCAGGACTAGCGGGATGACGCCCATAATCACGACACAGCGTTGCTACTCTTGTGACCAGTTCTGCGTTGCTGGTGGCAAGACGGGATTTATCGAAGCGTAAGTTGTCTTCCAAACCCGTGCGGCAATGGCCGCCCAGTTCCAGTGCCCAGTGATTGACGTCGAGTTGACCTCGGCCGACCCCCGCCGCTGTCCAGGTGGCATCGGGCATCAAGGTTGTGAGCTGGTCGAGTTCGAATTCGAGTATTTCACGTCGCGGAGGCAAGGCATTGGGGACTCCCATCACAAACTGGACGTGGACGGGTCTTTTGAGTAGCCCCCGGTCTGCAAGCGCTGCTGCCGAGTAGAGCATAGCCAGGTCAAAGACCTCTACTTCAGGCTTAATCGCGTATTGAATCATCCTTTGGGCAAGCTGTTCGATGAGTTCAGGATGGTTTTCATAGATCATGCCGGGGAAGTTGACCGACCCGGTTGCCAGTGAAGCCATGTCGGGCGCCAGGTGCAGCATTGACCCACGTTGTTCTGGCTCGCGGCCACGACCACCCGTGGAAAATTGCACGATGATTCCCGGGCAGTGTTTTTCGATCCCTTCGCGGACCGCGGCAAACCGCTCCGGATCCGAAGATGAATTTTCCTGTTCATCGCGAACGTGGATATGCACCAGACTGGCACCGGCTTCAAAAGCTGCGTGTGTCGATTCCACTTGTTCTTCGACAGTGGTTGGAACCGCCGGGTTATCGCTTTTGCGGGGAACGGAGCCAGTAATGGCAACCGTGATAATACAGGGCTGGGTCATATCGGTAGGTCGCAGGTTTGTTAAGGGAGGAACTTAACATCCGGACGCCTGATCAGCAAAGCCTGGCCCGCTGGGCCCGGCAAAAGATAGCCCTGATACCGTCATACTGGGCCACCACCGGCTTTTCGGGCGCGTTGTTGGTCAGATTCAAGGCCTGACGTCGATATTCTCCAGTTGTGCCGGGTTAATGGGGTCACCACCGGGTTACCGATCCCCGGATGCCTATGATGTGGCCTGATAGCGAGGGCAGCTTTTGCATGGGGAATCGGATCAGGCGAATAGCCGATATGAGCCGCTTGAGTTTCAGTTTTCATGTATCCTCCTAGTTTGGTTTCGCTGGAGAGTTCTCCAAGCCTTTGCTTCATGGCTAGCCGGAACAACGATTCGCTGCGCCCGGGGGCATCGCCCGAATCCGGAACCTTGACCGCAACCCATACTGATCCGCAGGTAACGATGCAACTTGACCCCGATGGGCCCGCGCCTGCTGGCGCGATGTTAAGAAAGAGACTGCGGGATTGATTTATCTGCTGGGTCAGGGGCAATGGCTTTTGTTCGCAGTCATTCTTGTGGCGTTGGTCGTTTCTTTATCATTCCACGAGTTTGGCCATGCCTTCGTGGCGTTGCGATTTGGTGACGATACGGCCCGACGGACCGGCCGGCTTACGCTGAACCCGTTGGCGCATATTGATCTCATGGGTCTGCTGATGGTGGTATTTGTCGGCTTTGGTTATGCAAAGCCTGTCCCGACTGATCCCCGCCGATTTACCTCGCGCTATGCGGAGTTGCTGGTGGCGGCTGCCGGGCCGATCATGAACCTGCTGTTGGCGATCATCAGTGTCAACGCATACCTTTTGTCACTGAAATGGGGGTGGACTGACTTCTCCGACACGGGTCCCCGACTCTTTTTTATCTACCTGGCGCAGATCAACCTGTTGTTGATGATCTTTAACCTGCTCCCTGTCGGCGCGTTGGATGGCCACTACATCTTGCCCTACCTATTGCCGCGTACGCTATCGCGAGCGTATCGGTATTACAACGCGCGGTATGGTAACTTTGCCCTGCTGGCGCTGGTTGCGCTGGCTATCGCCGGCGTCCCGATTTTTTCGACGATAATCCGTTTGAGCGAAAAACTCTTACCCGCCATCGCTTTTGCTTGAGCATCACGGGGTGGGCAAGCGATGGGAAGCACAATGATGAAAGAAGCTGGAAAGACAGATATCGAATCACAACCCTCGGCGGCGCTGCTCAGAAGGGCCTATGGGCTCGAAAGTGCTGATGAAGCTCGCGTGCTGTATCGTGACTGGGCCAGTAGTTATGATACGCATCTAGAACAGGGATTGGGTTATCGCGCTCCTGCTCAAATTGCCGCTATGCTGGTCGAAGTGCTTGACGATCACACGGCCATGATACTGGACGTGGGTTGTGGCACGGGATTGGTTGGCGCGTGTCTTGCGGCCCACGGATTTAACACCATAGATGGACTCGATTTCTCGCCCGAGATGCTGGCGGTTGCAAGCCAAAAATCGGCCTATCGCAATTTGTTGGAAGCAGATCTGGAGAAGCCGCTGAAGTTGACTGATGCCAGTTACGATGCAGCGATATCCTGTGGCACTTTCACTCATGGTCACGTAGGCGCCCAGGCCTTAGATAGAATTTTCCAACTTCTGCGGCCCGGTGGCGTTTTTGCCTGCACCATTCATCGGGACTTGTGGGTTGATCAGGGGTTCTGTCATCGGATTGAAGCGCTCGAAGAGGGCGGGGTGATCAGTACCGAGAAAATGACCGACCAACCCTATTTCGACGGTGCGGATGCCGATGGCAAGTTCTGCCTGTTTCGCAAGGTTTGAGATCGTGGCCGGTGCCCTGCAGTTTCGCAGCTTCTCGATGCTAAAATATCCCATGTTCGGGGGGCGACCCCCGTTCAAACTGATATGGCGGCGGCGGTTGGTCTCCCCGGTGGCGAAAGGTTGTGAACCCGGTCAGGTCCGGAAGGAAGCAGCCGCAGCATCCGAATCGGGTGCCGGGGTCAGGCTGGCTGGCGCCGTCTCCAGTACCACACGTAGTCGGCAGTCTATGCTGAGGACCGCGATGGTTTACTTATCTTCAGTCAGGAATCCATGAGCTACCAGGCACTCGCGCGCAAGTGGCGACCACGGTATTTTGCCGATGTAGTAGGTCAATCGCACGTCGTGAGCGCATTGACAACGGCCTTGGAGCAAAACCGAGTACACCACGCCTTTCTTTTCACCGGTACGCGGGGCGTTGGCAAGACGACCCTGGCAAGATTGTTGGCGAAGGCGCTCAATTGCGACCAGGGACCGTGCGCCGAGCCCTGTGGTTCGTGCGTTACCTGTGTAGGTGTAGATGAAGGCCGGTTTATCGACTTAATTGAAATTGATGCCGCCTCACGTACCCGTGTAGATGATACCCGTGAGATTCTGGATAACGTTCAATATGCACCCACCCAGGGCCGTTGCAAGGTCTACCTGATCGATGAGGTGCATATGCTCTCGGGACATAGCTTTAACGCATTACTTAAGACACTCGAAGAGCCCCCGCCTCACGTCAAATTTCTGTTGGCCACCACCGATCCACAGAAACTGCCAGCGACGATCCTGTCACGTTGCCTGCAGTTCAATCTGCGGGTGCTTCGGCCCGAAGAAATAGCGGGGCAACTGGAAAAAATTATCTCGGCGGAGGGGTTGACGTTCGACGAGTCTGGATTATCGACCCTGGCCCGAGCGGCTGCTGGCAGCATGCGGGATGGTTTAAGCCTGCTGGACCAAGGCATCGCCTTTGGCAATGGAGCTGTTACTGGCAGTGATGTTCGGGATATGCTTGGCATGATTGAGCATCAGCATGTCGACACGCTACTGCGTGCCTTGGCCTCAGGAGAGGGCGCTACGCTGCTTGATACGGTAGCGCAGATGGCGATGCGGTCGATTGACTACATGGGCGCGCTTGATGATCTGTTGTTGGTTTTGCATGATGTATCTCTCTATCAGGTGTTGCCGAAGGCGGTAGCGGCAAAGCAGGGGGATTCTGATCTGGTGAAGCAACTGGCCCAGGACATGAGTAAAGAAGACGTCCAGTTGTACTATCAGATTGGCTTGCACGGAAAACGGGATCTTCCCCTGGCACCGGACCCGGCATCGGGATTCGAAATGACCTTGCTACGCATGTTAACGTTTCGACCGGCCGAAAATGCCGCACCGGTATCGGGCAGTGCCAAACCAAAGGCAAAGGCGGCGGCGGATGCCCCCACACGCAAGAAAGCGGAGTCGAAAACGGCTGCGCCGGCTGGGTTGGACCGAGCGGTTGCGCCTCCTGATTCAACGGAACCCGCCACGCGAGTCGAGGCACCCTCGACACCGGCCAACGAAGGGGCGAAAGAACCCGTTCATGACCTGGCCGATCCCGATACCTGGGCTCAGTTTGTCCAAGATGCCGGGCTCAAGGGGGTGAGTCGTGAATTTGCGATGAATCTGGCCCCCCAGACTTACGACAGCGCCCGGGGAATATTGACTGTTTCGCTTACCCCGAGCCTGGCCCGATTGCACAGCAAGTCTCGCCAGAATGCATTAGAAAAAGCCTTAACACAATTCAGTGGTATCTCGGTCAGCCTGCGGATGATCGAAGCCGGTGAACAAGCCCCAGAAACCCCAGCGCAGAACCAGTCGCGGCGTGAGGAAGAAGAGAAAGAGCGTGCCTACAAGACCTTAATGGATGATCCTATGGTCAAGGACATCATGGCACGTTTTGATGCGACGGCAGTCCCAGAATCAGTACGCCCCGGCAAGCAACAGAGGAATAGCGAATGAAAGGACCCTTGGGCAATATCATGAAGCAGGCTCAGGAGATGCAGGATAAACTCAAAGACGCCCAGGAGACATTGGCCGGCATGGAAGTGACTGGTGCGGCGGGAGGCGGCATGGTGGAGGTAGTGATGACATGTCGGCATGACGTACGTCGGGTGCAGATCGATGAGGGTTTATTGGCGGATGATAAAGAAGTATTGGAGGACCTTATTGCAGCTGCGGTGAATGACGCGGTTCGCCGGGTCGAGAAGGCGACCCAGGAAAAAATGGGTGGTTTGGCTGCGGGGATGAACATCCCGGGCTTGAATATACCGGGCCTCAATGGCTGACGGTCACGCAATAGATCAGCTTAAGCAGGCGCTTCGAAGGCTGCCCGGGGTCGGGCCGAGAACCGCGCAGCGAATGGCCTTTCATCTCCTCGAACGCGACCGGGAGGGGGGCCAGCTTTTGGCAGATGCGCTCAAAGCAGCCGTTGCGGGTGTGAATCATTGCCAGCGTTGCAACAATTTTAGTGAGCAGGCGTTGTGTGGTATCTGCGAGTCGGGAAAGCGTGACGAAGCTTTACTATGCGTGGTGGAAACTCCTGCAGATCTGGATACCATCGAACAGGCAGGAGCCTACACGGGTTACTATTTTGTGCTGATGGGGCACCTCTCGCCGCTCGATGGCATTGGCCCGGATCAGCTTGGGGTCGAACGCCTTCTTCAGGTGGTGTCACAGCAGTCGGTTCGCGAGGTGATTCTCGGCACTAATCTCACAGTAGAAGGGCAAGCCACGGCGGATTATCTGTGCGACCTGCTGGAAACCCAACCCCTGACCGTTAGCCGGCTTGCACGCGGGGTCCCCGCAGGGGGTGAGCTCGAGTACATGGATGCCAATACGCTTGCCCAGGCTTTCAGTGATCGACGCACCCTGCATCAAAATCCGACAGAAAACCTCTGAGCCCCCGGGTAATCGGAGGGCGGTCTCCCGCTGTATCCGCGGTTTTGCCAGATTGCCTAGGGTGCCTGGAACTCCAGGGCTTTGCCAAACACGCCTGGCCGGATACGACCATTGTCAAAAACCACCTGACCACCGACGATCGTGTAACTGGGCCAGCCAGTGAGTTCACGACCGGCGTAGGGGCTCCAGCCTGCACGGCTGAATACTTCTTCATCGCGAACCGGCCGGGTCGTTTTGATGTCCACTAGTGTCAGATCTGCATCGAAATCTTCAGCAAGGTGCCCCTTATTTTTGATCCCATATACGCGCGCCGGTCCGGAGCACATCCACTGCTGTACCTCGGCCAGCGTGCATTGTCCTGCCTGCATGGCTGTCAGCATCAAGGGTAATGAGGTCTCAACCCCCGGCATACCAGAGGGTGACTTGGGATAGGGTTGGGTCTTTTCTTCCAGCGTATGCGGGGCATGATCCGTTGCAATGATGTCGATCACACCCTGATGCAGGCCACGCCATAGATCTGTGGCGTTATCCGGGCTGCGGATGGGTGGATTCATCTGGGCGCGAGAGCCAAGCTTCCTGTAATCATCCGTATCGAGAAATAGGTGGTTAGGAATCACTTCGCAGGTTACCTGCTCGGGCTTGTGTCGACGTAGCCGCGCGACCTCCTCAGAAGTGGAAAGGTGCAGAATATGCAGTCGGCGACCATACTTTTCGGATAAGGCCAGCGCCCGTTCTGTCGCAATGAGCGCTGTTTGTGGGTCCCGTATCTGCGAATGCAAACCGTAATCTGTGGTTTCTTCCTGGGCCAACATGGCCCGTGTCCGCGCCTGGATGCGCGTCTCATCCTCTGCGTGTACGGCAATCAGGCGCTGGCCATCGCCAAAAATACGATCGAGCGCTTCTTGCTCATCTACCAGCAGGTTACCCGTACTGGAGCCCATAAAAATTTTGATACCACAGGCGGGATTGACGCTGTTAAGGGCTTCTAGGTTGTCGCTCGTTGCGCCAATGAAAAACCCGAAATTAGCTGTGCTGGTCGCGGCAGCGCGGGCCAATTTCCAGTCCAGTTGTTGTTGATCAGTAGTAGGGGGGTTGCAGTTGGGCATTTCCAGAAAACTGGTCACGCCCCCGCGCACTGCGGCCCGTGATCCCGATTCGAGATCTTCCTTATCTGTGGCCCCGGGCTCACGAAAATGAACTTGAGGATCAATCACGCCGGGGATCAGTAATTGGCCTGCCGCGTCAATGTGCTCGTGGCTTGGCGCGCTGATCAGGTTATCGATCTTTGCTATCCGCCCATTCTGACAGGCGATATCGCCGGTATGGGTGGTACCGTCAGGGTGGGCAATGGCGGCATTACAGATGACGAGATCGTACATGAGGTTGAGTGAGTCCAAGCGTATCAGTTGTAGTGTACCTTCGGATGGGCTCCGGGTCAGTGCCGGCAACAAAAAACCGCGCCAAAGCGCGGTCTTCGGTGGGTATCGGCGATGGGGGATCAGGCGTTTTGCTTCTCCCGAATCTCACTGAGGGACTTGCAGTCGATACACAGGGTTGCGGTCGGGCGGGCTTCGAGGCGTTTGATGCCAATTTCAACCCCGCATTCTTCACAGAATCCATAATCTTCCGTGTCCAGATTCGCCAGAGATTCGTTAATTTTCTTAACAAGCTTGCGCTCGCGATCGCGGGTTCGCAGTTCCAGTGAGCGGTCCGTCTCCTGTGTCGCACGATCATTGGGGTCGGGCAGGTTTATGGTTTCATCCTGCATGACCATCACGGTGCGTTCCGTGTCGTCGATCAGTTCGTTCTTCCAGGCGTTGAGGATCTCGCGAAAATGCGCTTCCTGAACGTCGCCCATATAGGGTTCCCCCCGTTTGGGGTGGTGAGGTTTGATCCCGTGGATCAGTTCTTCGCTAGCTTTTTTCTTGGTCGCCGCCATTGGTTTTCACTTGACCACAGCCTGGAATGCCCAGGCCCAGATTCCGGAAAAGCGCGGCAATCTAACAGGTTCGCGTGTTTCCCGCAATACTATGGGCCCATCTAAGTTAAAGAATAGTTGCAGATCATGAAACTTCGATATGCACCGCTTTCCCCCTATACCCCTAAAGTGAGCGTAATGTCGATTGAAACCGGCCTTTTGAGCCGAGTTGAGCGAATCATGACCGATCCCTGAGATTCCCAGAGTGGTCTCGGGGTGGTCAGTCCCCTGGGCAAAGTGCTGGCACTGATCGCTGAGAATGGGCTGGAAATCTTTGATTCTCCGCTGATTTGTGAGTATCTGAATCACTTGCAAGATACCGAGCAGATCTTGCCTTTGGGTAAGGCCGTGTGCTGAGATGCGCTCAGGCGGGGGTCGCTGGCGGATTTAATCAGGGATGCGGCCAAGCTGTGGCTACTCGAGGAGTGGCGCTGGCCCACCGAGTACTGCTGGTCCCAATGGTGCGGTCGGCAGGCCACGTCAATACGCCGGGGCCCGGACTGGCTGGAATGCCATGGCTTCGTGCTCGACAAGGGTTTGGCCATCGGAGTGATTTAAGGTCCGGTTGGGGTTGAGTTTCGATATAATTGGTGCTCAGTTTGATGCGTTCAATTATTCATTTCCCACGACCCCGCACGCGGCCTATTGATCTGCATGGCAGGCCTTTTTTCGGCCATTGCCTGCCTGTCTTCACTTGGCCTGGGTCATTTGCCAGAACGACCTGATGCGCCTGAAAAAAATACATGTTTCCGGTTTCAAATCCTTTGTGGATCCTACCGTCATCACTATTCCTGCTGATCTCACCGGGATTATCGGACCCAATGGTTGCGGAAAATCCAATGTGATCGACGCAGTCCGCTGGGTAATGGGAGAAAGTTCGGCTCGTAAGTTGCGCGGGGACAGTATGACCGACGTGATTTTCAACGGATCCGAGGCTCGCAAGCCTGTTGGCAAGGCATCGGTTGAGTTGGTCTTTGACAATACGGATGGTAAGAGTGCGCAGGTTTATGCCCGATTCAGTGAGATATCGGTAAAGCGTACGTTGTCGCGTGATGGCGCCTCGGAATACCTACTGAACAAGTCCCGGTGTCGTCGGCGGGATATTACGGACTTGTTCCGTGGAACCGGATTAGGACACCGCTCCTACTCAATCATTGAACAGGGCATGGTCAGTCGCATTGTCGAAGCGCGCCCCGAGGATCTGCGCGCGTTTGTCGAGGAAGCAGCCGGCATTTCGCATTACAAAGATCGTCGTCGCGAAACCGAAACTCGAATTCGCCATACCCGAGACAATCTCAGCCGGGTAGAAGATATCCGCAAGGAGTTGGATTCGCAGTTGCGCCGACTGCAACGCCAGTCACAGGCTGCTCGGCGCTATCAGAAACTCAAAAATGAAGAGCGTACGATCAATGGGCAGCTGCTGGGTTTACGTCACCTGGCGTTGCAAGTACAGGCTAAGGCGCAGGCAACGCAGACCGCCAGGGCGCAGACTGAGGTCGAGTCTCATCTGGTGCAACAGCGAGGGCTTGAAAGCCGAATCGAGGGGGTCCGAGCGAACGAGCTTGCCTCGCAGCAGAAACTCAGTGACCTGCAGGCCGCATTTTATGCAGTCGGTGCCGATGTTGCATCGGTTGAGCAGGCGATAGAGCATGCACGCGAGACTGGCGAGCAACAGCGCGCAGAGTTTGAGCGCCTCGAAGTGACCCTGGCTGAACTTGGGACTCAACACCAACAGGACCACCTGCGTATCAGGGAGCTCGAAGCGGAGGTCGCACAATCTCAAGCAGTGCGCGAGGACAACACAACCGTGCAGGCGGCCGCCGTTGCCCACCAAGTACAGTGTGAGCAGCATTTTGAAGACTGGCAGGAGCGTTGGAATGAGTTTTCCCATGCAGTGACCACTCCGATCAAGGACCAGGAAGTACAGCGCTCACGAATTGAGCAGCTAGAGGCGAGCGATCTCAAAGCGCAACAACGCCTGGCGAGGCTGGACGAGGAGCTGGCGGCACTGCTGGCGGAAGAAGAAGCATTAGAGATCGATACTGCGCGAAGCACTGCACAGCGTGGCGAACAGGAGACTCGGGAAGCGGAAGCCCGAAGCGAACGTGTGGCGACGCAGATTGGTCAGTTACGCGAAAAGATCGAATTCCAAGTTAATGCAGTAGATGAAAAACGCCAGCATATGCATGCGGCGCGCAGCCGCTTGGAGTCCCTTCAGGAGCTTCAGGAAGCGTCGTTGGGTCGTGATCAGGATTACGCCGACTGGCTTGAGCACCGTGGTTTGGCGCACGCGCCTGTGCTTGCTGGCGAAATCCGGGTGGCACATGGCTGGGAACGAGCCGCGGACGCTGTCCTGGGGACCCGACTGGCTGGGCTGGGCGTAGGTGATCTTGCTGGCGCTCTAGCTGATGAAGCGGAATTGCCTCGACAGGACATTTTTCTGGTGGAATCCGGCGCACCCAGCGATGCTGCCGAAACGGAGACTTTGCTCTCACAGCTGCAATGTGGGCGTTATGATCTGGGGTCCTTGCTTGCGGGTGTGTATCTGGCCGAGGATCTTCAACAGGCAATGGCGCGGCGCCCGGCGCTGGCGGCCGGTGAATGTGTGGTCACTCGAAGCGGGGTAGTCGTGGGAAGAAACTGGGCCCGTGCTCCGCGAGGCCACGGGGGCCGCGACGGTTTACTGGAGCGAGAGGAGGAGATCACCCGCCTGCAAAGAGATGTTCAGGCGCTGGTGGCAGATGTCGAAGAGCACGAACGGGAACTGGAAAGCTTGCGGGCCGCGCTACGTGGTTTTGAAGAGGAGCAAGAATCCGGCCAGAGGGTGCTCAACGATGCACTGGAATATCTGGCCACGGTGCGACAGACTTTGTCGGATCGGCAAGCACGGTTCGCCCAGATCGAGGCCCGTCGTCAGCAGATGGCCGTCGAAACCGGTGAGATCATGACAGAACTGACCGGCACCGGCATGGCGTTGGACGAAGCGCGCCGCCACTTTGCCATTGCCGAGGATGAAACGGGAGTGCTGGAACAAAGACGTACCGCGTTACTCGGTGAAAAAGAGGCGCTAAGCAATGCGCTCACCCAGTCACGCAGTGGAGCGCAAGCAGCCCAGGAGACTCGTCACGACACCGAGTTGGCGTTACAACATAGCCAGGCATCACTGGAATCTATTAAATCCAGTCTCAACCGCTTGCAGGTGCAGAGCGAGCGCATGCATGCCCGTCACCAGGAACTCAAGGTGCAGTTGGAGAAAGGCGATGACCCGGGTCTGGCCCTAAACAGCCGACTACAGATTCTGCTTGAGCAACGCGCGGAGGCGGAAAGCAAGTTGGCCGAGACCCGTAACGCGCACGCAGCGTTAGAAGAGCAAATCCGGGAACTGCATGGCGGGCTGTCGGAATGCGAACAGGAGGTAGCTACTGCGCGTGATGCGCTTGAAGCCGAGCGACTCAAAGCACAGGAGTTGTCGGTGCGATCAGAGACTTTGTTAGAGCAGATTGATGCGGAAAATCATGTGTTGGAGGAAATTCTGCTCGACCTGCCAGAGGAGGCGACCGAGGATGCGTGGCGCACGCAATCTGAGCAACTGGCACAGAAAATTGTCAATATTGGGCCGGTCAATCTGGTTGCGATAGAAGAATATGAGGAGCAGGCCCAGCGCAAGGAATACCTGGATGCACAGCACGCAGACCTGATCGAAGCGCTTGACACGCTGGCCGGGGTGATTCGGAAGATAGACCGGGAGACCCGAGAGCGTTTCAGGGCGACCTTTGATGCCCTGAACGAGGGTTTTGCCGAGTTTTTCCCCCGAATGTTTGGCGGTGGGAACGCGGTGTTGAAACTGACGGAGGATGACCTTCTGGCAGCAGGGGTCACCGTGATGGCCCGACCGCCGGGTAAGCGAAACAGCACGATCCATCTGCTTTCCGGGGGGGAAAAGGCCTTAACCGCCGTCGCACTGCTGTTTGCGCTATTCCGCTTGAACCCGGCGCCTTTTTGTATTCTCGACGAAGTCGATGCCCCTTTGGATGATCGCAATGTGGAGCGTTATTGCGAGACACTCCGCACCTTGTCCGAGGTTTCCCAGTTGGTGGTGATCACTCATAACAAAATCACCATGGAGTCGACTGATATTTTGCTTGGCGTGACTATGGGGGAGCCGGGCGTGAGTTCCATCGTCTCGGTTGATATCGATGAGGCAGTGCGAATGGCGGCGCAGTAGGCATGACTTTGCAGTGGGCGTTAGTTCTGCTGGGCCTGGCGGCGCTGGCCTTGATAATAGGAATCTCTTTTCTGCAGGGTCGCGAGGGTGTGCGAACCTGGTTTGCCCGGCTGCGCAGCGCCACCTTGACCTGGGTGCGGCGCATCAGCGGAGCGCGAGCATGGGCAGTTTTTCGCCCTGGCCGTCTGGTTGATCGAGTGCGTCAGCGCGAACCGTCGCTGGTGGCAACACAGGATTTTGCTTCAGTGGGTGAGTCCGCCCCACAGATGGATCCCCCGGACACCGCGAGTCAGACCTCAACGGCCGGTTCGGCGCGGCGCTCTGAAGAGCCCGTTCGGTTATTGGGCACTGAGATAGGGGGGGCGCCGGTCAAGATCGATTACTGGATCCGTGTTGCAGGCAAGACTCCGGTCATGCGCGACGTTGCTTTGGCGATTTTCCGTGAGCATGAAATAGATTTATCTCATCCGCGCTCGATCCATGGTCGAACCGAGCCGGGAAACGCATGGCTGGATTTGGCCACGGCACAGGCTGATGAGAGATTTTCTGACCTTATTGTGAGTCTGCAAATGGCCGATCGCGACAGCGCTGTGGATGAATCAGAGCTGACCCGATTTAATAACCTAGCCTATAGCCTGGCAGAAGCCTTGGATCGATCCCTTCAATTTGATTCCAGCATTGAAGAGGCGCTACCGCAGGCCGTGCGGCTGGAACATCTGTGTCGGGAGTTCGATTTGCTGGCGGTGATCAATATTGAACCCCCACCCGGGGCGGGCTTTTCCGGGCCTGAGGTGGTCCGGGTGATGGAGCGTGCCGGGATGCGTTTGGGTGAGCGAGATATCTTCCACTTCTTCGACTCACGAACTGGGGTCAGCCGCTTCAGCCTGGGTAACCGTTCTGAGCCCGGTGGTTTCAGTTATGAGGACCTCGAATCGGGGACATTGCGCGGTCTGGCGCTTTTCATGAACGTGCCTCGCGTCGCCCAACCGGCACGGACTTTCGCCGAACTGGGATCGGTTGCGCAGTATGTATCTGCTGAGCTCAATGGTTCCCTGGTAGATCCGGACGGAGCAGCGCTTTCCTCAGCCCAGTTCGAGGCTATCCGTCGACAGATTCAGTCGATTGAGTCATCGATGAAGGGGTATGGAATTGAGCCTGGGTCTGATGAAGCCCGGCGTCTTTTTTGAGTCGATTGAGAACCGGTGGAACCCTAAAGTATGGTGAATGACAGATTGGCGTGAGCAACCAGCAAGCACAGGCCGCTGAGAAGATCGGCGAATTGCGTACCGAGATCGGTGAGCACAATTATCGGTACCATGTACTTGATGCCCCGGTAATCTCTGATTCCCGTTACGACACCCTGCTGCGAAGGTTGGAAGCCCTGGAACGCGAGTTTCCGCAGTTGGTGACCCCAGACTCTCCCACTCAACGTGTGGGGGGCACACCGCTGGATCGATTCGATACGGTCGGTCACCACGTGCCCATGTTGTCGCTTAATAACGCCTTTGCACAGAACGAAGTCTACGAGTTTGATCGGCGCTCTCGGGAGGCTACTGGCCACGAGGCGCTAACTTATGTCGCCGAGCCAAAACTCGATGGACTCGCCGTGAGTCTACTTTACGAGCGGGGCAGACTTGTGAGAGCCGCAACCCGCGGTGATGGGCGTCAAGGTGAAGATGTGACGCTCAATGTTCGGTCGATTCGATCGATTCCGCTTCAGTTGCGCGGTCTCAACTGGCCTGTCCTGCTGGAGGTGCGCGGTGAGGTTTATATGCCGCTGGCGGGTTTCAAGATGCTCAATCAGGCGCAGTTGGCGCGGGACGAGAAGCCTTATGTGAATCCCCGTAATGCTGCTGCCGGGAGCCTGCGCCAGTTAGATCCCCGGATCTGTGCGGACCGACCGCTCGAGTATTTCTGCTATGGGGTTGGCCTGTGGGAGGGTGATGGGGAGCCTGGAACACAGATGGACACCCTGCGCGCTTTACGCAATTTTGGGCTACGGGTAAACCCGCTGGTGCATCAGGCCGATGACATTAGTCAGTGTCTTGATTACTACCATCGGATACAGGTTCAGCGGGACAAACTGGGCTACGAGATCGATGGCGTAGTCTACAAGGTCAACGACCGGGAAGATCAACAGGTCATGGGAGCCGTAGCCCGTGCTCCTCGTTGGGCGCTGGCGCACAAGTTTCCAGCACAGGAGGAAATCACCTCCGTCCGGGCGATCGAAATTCAGGTAGGTCGAACCGGAGCCCTCACCCCGGTCGCCCGACTCGAGCCGGTCTTTGTGGGCGGCGTGACTGTGGCCAATGCGACCCTGCACAACCGCTTAGAGATTGAACGTCTTGATGTGCGAGTGGGAGATACTGTCGTGGTCAGACGCGCTGGAGACGTTATTCCAGAGGTGGTTTCGGTCGTGCGTGAGAAACGTCGTCGGGGCGCAAGGCGTTTTCGGTTTCCCGATCAGTGCCCGGTTTGTGGCTCGGATGTCACCGCTGACGATGGAGGCGTGATCGAACGTTGCCGTGGCGGACTCTACTGTTTGTCCCAGGTCAAAGAGTCGATCAAGCACTTCGTTTCGCGTCGTGCCCTCGATATCGAGGGCCTGGGTGCCAAACTGGTCGAACAGCTGGTCGACAGCGGCCGGATCGCAACCGTGGCGGATCTTTTTAGCCTCTCGCATGATGAGTTGGCAGCGCTGGAGCGTATGGGCGACAAGTCTGCCGAAAACCTGCTGGCAGCCCTAAAGACGAGCCGCCGCACTACGCTGGCACGCTTTCTTTTCGGCCTGGGAATTCCGCAGGTGGGTGAGGCCACGGCACAAGAACTTGCCGGCTTTTTTGGCACCCTGGAAGCCCTCACCGATGCGTCGGTTACCCAACTGGAGACCGTCCCGGATGTGGGGCCCGTGGTAGCTTCAGCGATACGTCATTTCTTTGACCAGGACCACAACCGCGAGGTTATCGATGCCTTACGGGCACACGGGGTTGTTTGGTCGAACACATCTTCTGCCAAACCAGCCTCTGGCGCCTTCGCTGGGAAAACGGTGGTGATTACCGGCACTTTGACTACGATGAGTCGGGATCAGGCCCGTGTGTGGCTGACGCAACGCGGCGCCAAGGTGACTGGAAGTGTCTCAGCACGGACCGATTTCCTGGTTGCGGGCGCGGAAGCTGGGTCAAAGTATGACAAAGCGATTGCCTTGGGTATCTCCGTCCTTAATGAAGGACAGATGCAGGCAATGGGGGAGAGTCAAGATGAGTAACGCGAAAATGTCGGAGAGCACAACCAGAGGCATGCGTTAGAATCGCGACCCGTTGCGTTTACCAATTGAAGCCAGGAACGGTTGTATCGGCAGTGTTCGAGCGCCAGGGATGGGCAAGGAGTACAGATGAAAAATTCGTTTAATTCCAAGGCCTCGCTGGATGTCAACGGCAGGCGTTACCAGATTTTCGCCCTGGATGCCCTGAACGACCGGTTTGATCTTTCGAAGTTGCCGGTGACACTTAAGGTCCTGTTGGAAAACTTGTTGCGTACCGAAGACGGCATCAACGTGAACTCGGCAGATATCGAAGCTTTGGCGACCTGGTACCCGGGCCGCCCCGGAGCAACCGAAATCGCTTTTACCCCGGCCCGGGTACTCATGCAGGACTTCACCGGTGTGCCAGCGGTTGTCGATCTGGCGGCCATGCGGGAAGCGGTAGCGGCGCTCGGCGGGGATCCTGAGCGGGTTAATCCTCTATCGCCGGCAGATCTGGTGATCGACCACTCTGTCATGGTGGATCATTTCGGCACGACCCGTGCGCTCCAGGATAATGCTGAGTTGGAGTACGCGCGAAACGGTGAACGCTATGCTTTTCTGCGCTGGGGTCAGAATGCCTTCAGTAATTTCCGTGTTGTGCCGCCCGCGACCGGGATCGTGCATCAGGTCAATATCGAATATCTCGCCAGCGTAGTGTTCAGCCGCGAGGCAGGTGTCGAACAAGTGGCCTACCCAGACACCGTGGTGGGAACAGATTCGCATACCACGATGGTTAATGGCTTGGGTGTCCTTGGTTGGGGGGTAGGAGGCATCGAGGCCGAGGCAGCAATGCTTGGGCAGGCTGTCACGATGCTGATACCGGATGTAGTTGGATTTGAACTGACTGGCACGCTACCGGAGGGTGCGACCGCAACCGATCTTGTCCTTAATGTCGTTGAGATGCTGCGCCGCCAGGGAGTGGTAGGCAAGTTCGTCGAGTTCTATGGAGATGGCCTGGATCATCTGTCCTTGGCTGACAAGGCCACCATTGCCAATATGGCGCCCGAGTATGGCGCGACTTGCGGGTTTTTTCCGGTTGATCAGGAAACGCTGGAATATCTGCGTCTTACCGGTCGTTCCGACGAAGAGATCGCGTTGGTTGAGGCCTACAGTCGGCGCCAGGGGTTGTTTCGTGACAGCAGTACGGTTCCAGCGCAGTACAGCGAGACAGCGAGTCTCGATCTCAGTGATGTGGCAGCGAGTATCGCCGGACCAAAACGACCCCAGGACCGAATTGCATTAACGGATGCAAAGCCCGCGATCCGGAGCGCGCTCCCGGGTCTGCGTCCCAGTGGGGAATCGCGTTCCTGTAGTTTGACCCTGGAAGGGGAAGTCACAGAATTGCATGATCTGGCGGTAGTTATCGCCGCGATTACCAGTTGTACCAATACCTCGAATCCTGGTGTGATCATGGCGGCGGGCCTGCTGGCACGAAACGCGCGCAAGCGGGGTCTTTCGGTTAAGCCTTGGGTCAAAACGTCACTGGCGCCAGGCTCGCAGGTGGTCACGGACTATCTCCAGGCCGCGGGTTTGCTCGATGACCTTGAGAGTATTGGGTTTGCGGTAGTGGGTTACGGCTGCACTACCTGCATTGGCAATTCCGGGCCTTTGCCAACGCCGGTCAGTGAAGCGGTCCGGGGCGAGGAACTCGTCGTGTGCTCGGTACTGTCTGGTAACCGCAACTTTGAGGGTCGGGTGCACGCGGATGTCCGCATGAATTTTCTCGCCTCGCCACCGTTGGTCGTGGCTTATGCCTTGACCGGTACCGTGGATATTGACTTTGCAACAGACCCCCTGGGTGTGGACTCACAGGGCCAGCCGGTCACCTTGCAAGAACTCTGGCCTTTGCAGGAGGAGATCAATCAGGCCGTTGCTACGCATGTAACCCGCGATATGTTCCGTTCACGCTATGCGGATGTATTTCGTGGCGACAATCGCTGGGGTGCCGTGCCGGTCAGTGCCGGCAACCGGTTTGCGTGGGAGACAGAATCTACCTATGTCCGGCGGCCACCCTATTTCGATCAGATGGGTCGAGATCCAAGTGGTATCCCACAGATTCAGGGTGCACGGGTATTGGCACTGCTGGGTGACAGCATTACCACTGATCATATCTCACCGGCGGGTGCAATCCAGGCTGACAGCCCAGCGGGACATTATCTTCGTGAGCATGGCGTTGCGCCGTCCGACTTCAATTCCTACGGCTCGCGTCGAGGTAATCACGAGGTGATGATGCGAGGTACATTCGCGAATATCCGTCTTCGCAATGCTATGGCGCCCGGTACGGAGGGGGGTTGGACTACATTTCATCCGGATGGCGAGCAGATGACGATCTACGACGCGGCTATGCGCTACGCGGACCAGGGAAGTGCGCTGCTCGTTATCGGCGGCAAGGAGTATGGCACCGGCTCGTCGCGTGACTGGGCAGCGAAAGGCGTGGCTTTACTCGGAGTCAAAGCGGTGCTGGTCGAGAGCTTCGAACGTATTCATCGGTCTAACCTGGTGGGTATGGGGGTGTTGCCGTTACAGTTTGCCAGCGGCGAGAATGCGATGGATCTGGGTATTAACGGTGATGAAGTCTTTGACCTGTCTCAACCAGTTGTGGGCGATCGTGAGGTTAAAGTGTGCATGACTCGCCCCGATGGCAGCGAGAAGGCCTTTAGCGCACAGGTACGTATCGATACCCCCAAGGAATGGGAATACTACAGTCACGGTGGTATCTTGCCTTATATGGTGCGCCAGCTACTGGATTAATCTGGGCCGGGTTCTTGGCGTTGCCGTTGTGACGAGGGGCCCCGGACAATAGCAACCGCGGTCAATACCAGGGCCAATGCGCTGAGCAGCCGCCAGGAGGCGTATTCGCTCAGAAAGATCACTCCCCATAGCGCACCGAGTACTGGAACCACATAGTTCACCTGAGCGAAGGTGTTCGCGCCCAAGCGGGGAATCAGATAGAAAAAAAGCAGAGCCGCGAGCGCGGTAGGCCCAAGTCCCAGGTAGCCAATGGCGACTAGGGCCCCTAATCCCGGCTGCGCCTCCCAGGGTGGTTCGACCAGCAGGGTCACTGGTACCATCCATAAAAAGCCAGCCAGCACGGCGCCGGCTGCCATGGCTATCCCACTGGCGTGCCCCCCGAAATAACGTGTGAAGGTTGCCGAGGCACCGTAGCAAACCGCACTGGTGATCACGGCCAATTGCGCCAGTACCGGTGCCGTCAGACCGGCCAGCACGTCTGACCCCACCAGTATCGCGAGGCCGCAAAAGCCGACGAAAATGCCCGCAGCGGTGCGTCGGGTGAAAGGCTCATCCCGGATAAAAAGATGGGCTAATATGGCGGTAGTCACTGGCATGACACCCATTAAGACTGCAGTCAGGCCACTGTCGATATGTATTTCTCCCCAGCTGATCAGGCTGAAAGGTAATGCGTTCCCAAATAAGCCGAGGAATGCGAAAATCATCACCGAGGTGGGATCGCGAGGTAGATGTTGCCCATTAATACGGAGCCAGACGTAAAGAATGACGGCAGCGATCCCCAGCCGTGCGCTGGTCAGCGCCAGCGGTCCAATAGTGGCAACCCCGATCTTGATAAAGGCGAAAGAACCGCTCCACATGATGGCAAGCAGGAGCAAAAGCGCGTAGTCTTTGGCAGGTCGGGGCAAGCTCACGGATTCCGGTTGATGATGCACTCGGAGTCAGTCAGCTCGGTGCCTGGCATAAGCATAACCCAGAACCGGGGTTTAAGAAGAAAAAGGAAGCAACTTGGATACCAGAAGCGGCCATACTGATAGACCCACTTTACTTTCGATCGATGAGACTCCACCGTACGAGATCGATAACCCTGATCCACAGGCACCGTTGCTTCTGGTATGTGACCATGCTCGAAACACTATACCCCGGGTGCTGAATGATCTGGGGCTCGACCCGATAGTTCTGGGCGAACATATCGCGCTGGATATCGGCTGTGAGACGCTTGCTCGGCGCTTGGCGCGGTTGCTACAAGGATCACTGATACTGGGGCGATTTTCGCGACTGGTGATTGATCTTAACCGACATCTCAGCGATTCCACCTCGATCGTCTCGAGTGCTGACGGCACTTTGGTACCGGGGAACTTAAACCTGACGACGGCGCAAAGGTCCTGCCGCACCGAGGAGGTTTTTGTGCCTTACCATAACGCCGTGTCGGCCCAGGTTGAACATATTCGCACAACTCAGGGAACCCCGGCACTCATCGCAGTGCATAGCTTTACTCCGCAGTTGGGTTGTGAGAACCGACCGTGGGAAGTTGGGATCCTGTGGGTGGATGACCAACGGATAAGTCAACCGCTATTGCATAGTATGCGCCGTGATTCCGACCTTTGCGTTGGCGATAACCAACCCTACGATGCCCGAGAGCAAGTGGGTTATACGATTGAAACCCACGGTGGTGCTGTTGGTCTCCCGCATGTCCTGATTGAGGTTCGCCAGGATCTCATCCAGACAGAATCCGGGGCATTAGCCTGGGCAGAATGTCTCGCCGGGCATCTGGCCCCCATTCTTGCTCAACCAGACCTCTACCACCGTCGGGTGCCTGGCTGATGCGCTCGCCCAGTTTTTCGATCGGGGTGGAGGAGGAATACCTCATGGTGGATCGGCAAACGCGTGACCTGATTCGAAAAGCCCCACAGGGACTGATGTCCGACCTCTCGGCTGAATTAGGACAGCAGGTCAGCCCGGAATTTCTGCAATGCCAGGTGGAGGTGGGGACGAAGGTTTGTCAGGATATTGCCGAAGTTCGTGCAGAGCTGGCATCACTGCGCCAGTCGGTCTCAAGATTGATTTCCGGTTACGGTCTTGAGCTTGTGGCGGCGTCAACTCACCCTTGGGCGCGGCCAGAAGACCTGGAACACACACCAAAGAGCCGTTACGACGATCTTGAGAGGGATCTACAGCAGGTTGCCCGGCGACTGATGATCTGCGGCATGCACGTCCATGTGGGAATCGAGCACGATGAACTGCGGATGGATCTGCTCGATCAGATGGCATATGTTATTCCGCATCTTCTGGCATTGAGCGGTTCGTCTCCTTTCTGGGAGGGTCAGGACACGGGTCTGCAGTCCTACCGGATTGCCGTGTGGGATGAGATGCCTCGCACCGGCCTGCCTGAGGCGTTTGAAAGTTTTGCCGAGTACAACCGCCATGTGGAGATCTTGTCGCGGGCAGGTATTATTCAGGATGCCACCAAGATCTGGTGGGACCTGCGCCCGAGTGCCCGTTTTCCGACTCTTGAGCTTCGCGTTACGGATGTCTGCACATCATTGGAGGACGCGGTTTGTCTGGCGGCACTGTATCGTTGCTGGCTACGGATGCTGTACCGATTGCGAGCTCAGAATCAGCGGTGGCGTCGCTATGCCCGTATGTTGATCGCGGAAAACCGCTGGCGTGCGCAACGTTATGGCTGTGTCGCGGAACTGCTGGATTTTGGCCGAGGCACCTTAATTCCCTATGCCGAGTTGCTTGAGGAAATGTTGGAACTGGTTGCCGAGGATGCCGAGTATTTCAATTGCCAGGACGAAGTAGCGCACGCGCGGGTGATTCTTTCTCGCGGCAGTAGTTCACAGCGGCAACTGGAGATCTTCTACCGTGAACGCGAGGCCGGAGCTAGTCGGGAAGCAGCGCTAGTGACAGTTGTAGACTGGCTGATCAGCGAGACTAAGCGGACTCTGACTTGAGCCCAACTCCCCGGCAATCCACCTCAAAGTCATCCAGGGTCTCAAGATACTGTTGCTTGCTTTTAGGCATGGGCACGCGCACCCCTGCCATATAGGAGATCAGATCAGTACCATCACTGAGTAGGCGGCACCCACGCTGCAGTTGAATTCGGGCCAGTGCGCTGAGGCCAGCCGGAGGAGTCGGCCGGAAAGCCTTGATCTGCTCTTTCAGCGTCACAAATTCCGGCCAGTTGTTGAAAAAATCCGGGTCACTCTTCATCATCTCACACTCAACCCGCCCAGCCTTAGCAAATTCGCGTACCGTGTTCCCGATCCCGTGGAAACTGGGCATCTGTCCAAAGACTTTCACAATCCGACTGGCAATTCCGTCAATGGCCCTCATGGTCTGAGAAATCTTGACGTAACGGCTTGCGTAGTAACCTGCGATCGAGTGCGTAAACACTTTAAACGGTTCACCCCAGAGCTCGTCGATACCTTCATGCCCACTCGGATGGCGCACCTGTTTGCCCAGCTCAAGCGCTTCTTCAAAACACGCGCTACACTCGCGCATCAGCTCGTTATCAGGGCTCACCCCGATGCCTTTGCTTTCGAGACTGACGATGCTGGTGAAAATATCTGTAGCACGATTGAATAAGGCACCGGCGAGCATAGCGGCATTAACACGCTTGCGTGCGGGGTCCAGCTCAGCTTGGTAACAGGAGCGGGCGCTTTCCACCTTGTTTCCCGGTGTATTGATCCCAGATTCGGTATGGTGGAAAGTTCGGCGTGTCAGCATCAGCAGCAAATCACGCTTGGCGGAAAGCGTTTCTGCGGGTGGAGCATAGTAACGGATCCAGTACCCGTCATAGTAAATATGCGGTCGGTCGTTTATGTCTTTTCGCGAGCCGTTCTTGATACTGGCATTCATGGGCGTTGTCGGCTTAGTTCTGCTGGTTCGACGGGTCCGCGCGCGATTGTACGCTTGTCGCGGTTTCAGGCAAAGCAGCGGGTCCGGACCCCACAGCGGGTCGGCCCGTTGCAGTGGCCGTGATCCGCCCCTCAAAAAAGACAACCGCAGGAGAATCGGGGTCATCTACTGAATCGAGATCACGCGCGACGCTTGTCCGGATCTCCTGCGCCCCAGCATTGGCCGCGTGGACTCGCGCGAGCGCCGTGGCCTGGAATTCAGCATCTGACAATGCCTGCTCCAGGTTTGCATGGTCGGCCGGGCCGTCTGGCCGGAACACCCGAAAAATTCCCTGGATGGGTTGGGTCACGGTTATCTGTACGCGTTGGACGATGCTGCCGGCGACGGCACCAATGGCGTTGGCAACGGCGGCGTGTTCCGGCAGGGCAAGGGGGATTCTGAACTGCTCAGCGACAGCGGGATAATATACGGTAGCCGGTGCACCCACCGCGACCAGGGTGCGTTCTGGGTCCAGTTGTACCGAGAACAGACCAGCATCCATCGGGGTGAAGCCGGTTATCCATTCACTGAATAGCCGCGCTGTCCGCTCACGTTCTGCATGGTTGTGCTGCTGCGGATCGGTTGCCAGGCAGGCCGATACCAGGGTCTGGCAGATGGCTTTGATCACGTAGTCATGCACGACCTGACTGGGTGCCGCCGGATCGGCCAGGTCGAATTGCCCCCAGCCATAGATTTGGCGCATCTGTCGGGCCCAGATAACGGCAGCGAGCTCAGCGGCGCGCACCGACCAATGATCAACCTTGCCGAGCACGTGGGCGGCATCAGTGGGGGTAAAACCGCTATAGATTGCGACGCCGCCTCGAACCAGTCTCGCGACCGCCCGGGTCAGTTCCCTGTCGGTCTCGGCAATCTCCTCGAGATCTAGGGGCCCCTCGCTCAGGCGCTGCCAGGCTTTTTCCTCAATCTGGGAGAATTTTCTGCGTTGACTGGCTTCGGCGAAGATCGGGACAGCAAAACGGTTACTGCGGGCGCTGGCGGGTGCCGTCACGCGCTGTTCCAAAATAGCCAGTATTTCCGGATTCCGATGTGCTAGCAGGCTCATCGGAATCACACGCCGGGGTCCGATCGCCAGCCCAACCCCCCCTTGGAAACGTGCTTCGCTATCCCCGCCCAGTCCTACGGAAAAAACCCGTACTGCCTCAATCATGGGCCGCCATTCACCGATCACGGTTGCCTTGGCGCTCACGACAGGCTGGCCCTGGGTAACGATCGCGATATCGGTGGTGGTGCCTCCCATGTCGGCGATGATGGCGTTGTCCTGACGATGCATCAGGGTCGCACCCATGACACTGGCTGCCGGCCCCGAGAGAATTGTTTCGACCGGTCGGGACAACGCCAGTTCTGCGCTAATCAGAGAACCGTCTCCCTTAACCATCATCAAGGGTGCGCTGATCCGATACTCACCCAGAATAGTCTGAATCGCACGGATCAACTCATCTATGTAGGGAATCAGGGAAGCGTTTAACGCCACCGTCAGTGCGCGGCGCGGCGCGTCCAATTGAGATGCTAATTCGTGGCCACAGGTAACAGGTTTGTCAGTCAGCGAATTAACCAGTTTGCGCAGACGGCGTTCGTGCTCTGGATTACGCACCCCGAACAGGCTCGAGACCCCAAATGCTGCGACCTCGTCGCGTTGTTCGAGGATGGCCTGGCGCGCTCTGGCCAGGTCAAGTACTTCACGCTCAGCACCGCCCGCGTCATGGCCGCCGGTTATTAACGTGCAACCCCCGCCCCGGACAATCTGCTCGAGTTGAGCTTGATCCACCTGCTTAGGGGTATAGCCTGCCAGCAGCAGACAGACCGGAGTACCGCGACCCTCAACAACCGCATTGGTGGCGAGTGTGGTGGATAATGAGACCAGTGCGCTCTGGCCTAACTGCTCTTTGGGAAGTTGCCCTAACGCTTCGTGGATGCCGGCAGTGAGTTGATGATGTGTGGTTAAAGCCTTGGCGGTACTGACAACCGCACCGTGGTCATCAAGCAGAACCGCGTCGGTGTAGGTGCCGCCGGTATCAATACCTAGTCGCAGGGGGTGCATTATCCCGTCCATCTTGTTATCGATAACGGCCCTGCACCAGTCTATCAATTGATCCGGGTTTTATCCGCTGTAATCATAAAAGCCCCGGCCACTCTTGCGTCCCAGATAACCCGCGTCGACCATTTGTTTCAGCAGGGGGCACGGGCGGAATTTGGAGTCACCAAACTCCTGATGCAAAACATCCATCACCCACAGGCAAACATCCAGGCCGATCATATCGGCCAGGGTCAGCGGCCCCATAGGGTGTGCCGCGCCGAGCTTCATGGCAGCATCGATATCCTCGGCTTGGGCGAGACCCTCATACAAGATAAACGCGGCTTCGTTGATCATCGGTACCAGCATCCGGTTAACGACAAACCCGGGACTATCCTTGACACTGACCGGTGTCTTACCTAAATCCCGAGCCAAAGTTTCTACAGCGTCGTAGGTCTTGTCTGAGGTCTGCAGAGCCCGAATAACTTCGACCAAGGCCATGAGGGGGACTGGGTTAAAGAAATGCATACCAATAACCCGGTCGGGCCGGCCACTGGCGGCGGCGATACGCGTTAGCGAGAGGGAAGAGGTGTTGGAGGCGAGAATCGCGTGTTCGCCACAGGTCTCATGCAATTGGGAAAAAATCTGCAGTTTGACCTCCATATTCTCACTCGCGGCCTCAACCACCAGATCAGAGTCGACCATGGCGCCGATATCGGTCGTAGTCTCAATTCGAGCGAGCGCCTGGTCGCAATCGTCCTGGGAGATTTTTTCTTTTTTCACCAGTCGGCCGAGACTGTTTTCCAGCATATCCGAGCCTTTATTCACGCGGCTTTCGGATACATCATGCATGATGACTTTATAGCCTCGGATTGCACACGTTTGTGCAATCCCATTACCCATAGTGCCAGCGCCGATCACGCCGATATTCTGTAGCTTCATTTTGGTATACAGGGCTCCCGGGCCCGTGGATTGAACTGGAGGGGCGCCAAGGCTACCGCAATCAAGGGTTTCCGCCAAATCTGCGTGCCCGGCGGGTCGCCCCAATTTCATAATCTGGCGCGTTCGGAATAGACTAATGCCTTATGGACAGTATCACGATGATCGAAAAACTGGTCGGGTTTAACACGGTCTCTCGAGACAGCAACCTGCCGCTGATCGATTTCGTCCAGAATCTGCTTTACGATCAGGGCATCGATTCGCGGCGGGTACCCAGCGCTGATGGAAAAAAATCGAATCTGATTGCTACCGTCGGACCCATGATAGAAGGCGGGATCGTGCTCTCTGGTCATACCGATGTCGTTCCGGTCGACGGGCAAGACTGGAGTAGTGATCCCTTTGTCCTGCAACGTCGGGCTGATCGCCTGTACGGACGGGGCAGTTGCGACATGAAGGGATTTATTGGTATTGCGCTCGCCCTGATCCCACAAATGAAGCAACTGCGACGACCTGTGCATCTGGCGCTGTCATATGACGAGGAAGTCGGGTGCCTGGGGGCGCCGGATATGATCGAGGTGATTCGGCGTGAACTTCCTCAACCGCAGGGGGTGATTGTGGGTGAACCGACGACCATGGGTGCGGTAACTGGCCACAAGGGCATCGTGGCATTGCGCACGACCGTTCGAGGTTACCAGGCGCATTCCAGCCAGACCCACCGTGGTGTCAGTGCTGTGATGACCGCCGCACGACTGGTCAGTCACCTGGAGTCGGTGGCTGATGGCCTCGCAGCCACAACGCCAATGGGAAATGGCTTTGAGCCTCACTTCACTACCGTCCACGTGGGCGTAATCCGTGGCGGCACTGCGTTGAATATTATTTCCGGCGAATGCGAGTTCACCTGGGACATCAGAAATATTCCCGGGGAGGATCCTCAGGTGCTGATTGATGGTTTCGAACGTTTCTGTCGCGAAGAGGTGTTACCCGGTATGCATGCCCGTCACGCTGCGTGCGGTATTGATACTCAGGTTTTTGCACGCTCCCCCGCTTTTGATGAATCCGAGTCATCGGTACTGAATTTGGTGCAGGCGTTGACGGGTCGGCTGGATACCACCCGGGTCGCTTACGGCGCGGAAGCGGGGCACTACCAGGGTGCTGGGTTCCCGTCAGTGTTATGCGGCCCTGGGTCAATCGACCAGGCACATCAGCCTGATGAATATATCGACCTATCGGAGATTAACTCGGGGGAGCAGTTTCTGCGGGCCCTTATTTCAGAACTGTCTCATTGAGCGTTGTATCGCAGGGGCTATAGCAGGTCTCGGATCAGTGTGGCGCACTGGGTTGCGCCACGAAGACCGCTACGACTGCGCCGCTTTAACGAAAGCAACAGGGGCAGTTGATTCAGCCAGGACCCATCGAGGTAGGCGTTCGTGCCCAGGGGTACCCCGGGCACCTCTTGCTGCAGGAATCTAACCAGTGGCTCCATTTCTGGATAACCCTCACGGGTCACGTAGCCAAAGGGAACACCCGCTTCATAAACCTCCGCAGTGGTGCTGTAGCCTACTTTACCGACCACAACGTCTGCGGCATGGACAAGGTCTGGGTGATAGAACGAACTTTTGGCGGGCAAAAAGGTGACATTCTCCTGAGTGTTTATCCTATTGCCGATTCCGGCGACCACAAAATCAAACGGTGTAAATTCGAAACGCAGACGCCCAGCAAATGGGAAATCCAAGGGGTTGCCACCCATGCTGACAAACACCAGCGGTCGATCCGGATTAAGGCCCAACTGGCATCGTGTCGTGATCGCATCCTGGTGGGGACGGCGGCTGACAGGGCCGGTGCGATGTGCGTGCGTTACCGGATCGCATACAGGTTCTGTTTGGATGTGCAGATCGGCACTATTGAAAAGCGGCGCCACCAACTCACTGAAGGGAGTCAATGCTGGTGTGGATTCGGCCAGACCCGAATAGATCCAATCCCAGGTGAAATTCTCCACCAGCACCGAGGGGATTTTGGCTGCCGCGGCGGCTGCCAGGCCCAGTGGGGCGATATCGCAGATGACGGCACAGCAGCCCAGGGTCCGGAGTGTGTCACCCAGGTTCTTGATCTGCTGGGAATCCAGCGGAAGCCGGCGACCCAGTTCAGCGACCGTTGCATTCAGATCCGGATGTAGCGCATCGGTTTGTATCAGACCCAGATCACAGTCAAGCTCGTGGTAGCCGATCTGGCCCGGTACCCGGGAGAAGAACCAGGGCGGAACCTGAGTAAACAGTTCAATCCTCAGATTTTCTTCTTGTTCGTGCAGGGCTTCAAGAATGGCACTGGTACGCGAGGCATGGCCAAAGCCATGCGGCGAGACAAAACAGGCGACCACTTTCTGTGGTTTACACGAATCTGGCATGCATGAGTGGTACTTAAGGGGTGGCGAGAGGGGTGCCCGAAATTACAGTCATTGATTGAAGTAGTGATCCAGGAAGGTCTCAAAATCCAGTGTGTCATCCTGCTCCATCTGTTGTGCCTGACGCAGTGATTCTTGTGCTTCGCGGTACAGCAGGTCGTTCTCAGTTTCTTTTACCGGAGCGTTTTTGAAGTTATTTTCGTGGCGCTCTGCCTGTGTCATTGCAAAGGCAAAGAAGACATTATTATGCTCGTGCACACCTGCAAGTACGCGCGCCGACGGGGTATTTTGAGAATCTTCGAACGCGGCCCGTTGGCGCGTGAGGGCCTGCTGATAGCCCTGTGAAGATTGATCCAGATAGGCTGCCAATGGTTCGAGGCTGGCGATCAGGTCAAGACCGCAATTGCGCAATGGGCACGCCCGGCCAGTACCGTCGGTGATCACCAGGTTGGGATCCCGACCGTATTCTGCGACACGGGTTCGCGTGTTGCGCAACTGCACGAACTCCTCCCAATCCATGGGTGCGCTGGGTTGTAGCAGGGAAGCGAGCATCATCAGTTCCAGGAAGCGGATTCCATCCTCGTCGATGCCCACGGGCAGGAAAGGGTCGAGGTCAAGTGAGCGTAACTCAATATATTCAACCCCGCGTGCCTGCAGAGCATGGCTGGGCCTCTCGCCAGAGTGGGCGATCCGTTTAGGCCGTATCGAGGCATAGTATTCGTTCTCAATCTGGAGCAGCGAACTGTTGAGTTGGCGATAGGCGCCGTCTACTTTGATACCAATCTTCTGGTAAGGAGGGTAGGGTTCGGTGGTGGCCCGAACTAACGATTCCGTGTATTCAGCCAGACTGTTCAGGCTGAGATGTACGGTTGCCTGGGCTTCACTCTGGTAGCCCAGATCGGAAAGTCGCAAACTGGTGGCGTGGGGCAGGTAGTAACTGGTCTGGCCGAGTTGTTGCAGGTGATGCGGACGGCCCTCGAGAAAAGTGCGGCAAACAGAAGGTGAAGCACCAAAGAGATAAGGTATCACCCAGTCATGGCGGTAAAAGTTGCGCATCAGGCCTAGATACTGCTCCGACTTAAAATCTCGTAATGGTTCCGTTGATCCTAGAAAGTCGCGGTAGGGCTGCCAGAAGGCATCATTCAAGGAAAAATTGAAATGAATCCCAGAGATGGTCTGCATCAATTTGCCATAGCGGTAGGCAAGGCCCGTCCGATAAACCGACTTCATTCGCCCGGCGTTGGAGTTGCCATAATCGGCGATCGGGATGCTGTCCTCGCCGTGCAGGATGCAGGGCATGCTGTTAACCCAGAGTTTCTCATCCCCAATATTACGATAAGCAAACTGATGCAGTCCCGACAGGAAATCCAGTAGGGCGGGTACCGTAGCTGTTACCGGCGTGACAAACTCAAGAAGAGCTTCAGAGTAATCCGTTGTGATGTAGCGATGCGTCAGTGCTGCACCCAGGGATTCTGGGTGGGGTCGTTGCGAGAGGACACCATCTGCGTCGATGCGCAAACTTTCTTTTTCAAGCCCGCGCTGCATGGTCGCTGGAATCGGCGCGATCCCGGCTTGTTCGATCTTTTCCAGTATTCGTGTTAGGTTATCGCTCACGTAGATTTTCCGACAGTCTTTTTTCGCAGTTAGTCCATGAAATGACAAAGTGGTTCCAGGAGGACCTGTGGGTCCACAGCCAGGGACGGGAAATCCGCGATATCACGCCATTGGTAGCCGAGCTGGTAGATCGATCCGGAATCGGAATCGGGTTATGCCATATTTTCAGCACACACACCAGTGCCTCCTTGACGGTAACCGAGAATGCGGACCCCGCGGTCCATTTTGATCTGGAGCAGTTCATGCAGCATGTGGTACCCGATGGTAGTTCGCGTTATACCCATACCAGCGAAGGACCGGATGATATGTCGGGCCACATTCGAAGCGTTCTCACCGATACGACACTGACCGTGCCGGTCGCAGACCGTCGGCTGGTGCTGGGTACCTGGCAGAGTGTATACCTGTGGGAACACCGTGCCCGTTCTCATCATCGGCGCCTGATTGTCACCGTCTGTGGAACCCCAACGTGCTAAACCCAATGCTTGTATCGGGCCATCGTTTTTGTGTCGCACCCATGATGGGTTGGACGGACCGGCACGAACGATATCTGCTAAGACTTCTCTCCCGGCACGCGCGCCTGTATACCGAGATGGTGTCAACGGGGGCGTTGTTGCATGGTGATCAGGCGCGGTTCCTCGCGCATGATGTGGGGGAGTACCCGCTTGCCTTGCAGCTGGGCGGTAGTGAGCCGGATGCCATGGCGCAGTGTGCCCAACTGGGCGAAGCTGCCGGGTTCGAAGAGATCAATATTAATGCCGGCTGTCCGTCAGATCGGGTGCAGGCTGGCCGTTTTGGTGCGTGTCTGATGCACGAGCCACACCGTGTGGCACAGTGCGTTGCAGCTATGCGTGCGGTGGTATCGATTCCGGTCACCGTCAAATGCCGGATTGGCGTCGATCACGACGACCAGTTTGAGTATCTGACGAACTTTGTTGGAGTGATCGCAGATGCAGGTTGCCAGGTGTTCATCGTGCATGCCCGCAAGGCCTGGCTGTCGGGCTTAAGCCCCCGTCAGAACCGCGAGATACCACCGCTCCAGTATGCCCGGGTCCACGCCCTCAAACGGACTTTTCCGGAGCTTACCGTGGTAATGAATGGCGGTATCAGAGATCTGGCCCAGGCGCATACCCAGTTGGACTACGTTGACGGCGTGATGATGGGTCGTGAGGCTTATCAGAACCCCTGGACCCTGGCGGCGGTCGACCGGGAGCTGTTCGGTCGAACTGGGGGAGCGCAATCTCGCTGGCAGATTCTTGAGGACTACAAACCCTATATGGCCCGCCAGCTTGCTCAAGGCGTGCCGTTAAAAGGCCTCTCCCGCCATCTGCTGGGCTTATTCCATGGGCAACCGGGTGCCCGGGCCTGGCGGCGTACTTTGAGCGAGCAGGCATTTAGGGCGGATGCCGGTATGGAGGCGATCGAGGCTGCGCAGGCAAAGGTGCGACAGGTCATAGCGCAGCAAACTGACCCCCTGACAGACTCGCACGCATTGGCGAACTTCGCAGCATGAAGTCAGCCATGCGGGCGCTTCTCTGGAGTGCTGGCGCCCTGGTGTTCGTTCTGCTGGTAGTCCTTATCTGGGTATTGACTCTATTTGACCCCACGGATTTTCGAGGCCCTATTGCCCGGGAGATAGAGACTCGGACAGGTTATCGTTTCGCTCTGGAAGGGCCCATCTCTTTTGATCCCCGTTACGAGTCCCCGGGCCGGTTGTTCGCCGATATTACGGTACAGGATGCGCATTTGCGTGAGATCGCAGGGGTTCCGGGAGCTCAGCGGCTGCATCTGAAGACGTTGGAATGGTCGGTAGAACTGGGCGATCTGCTGGGAGCCGTTCGCGGGACCTCCTTTGCTGGGCGCGGCCACTTTAAAATGGCAGACGCTGATCTGCGGGGAATGCTAGGCGCCAGGGAGATAAACTGGGACGCGTTCACGCCATCGGCATTTCGTGCGGTGAGCGCTTCAGGTTCATTTGAGCTGGATAGCGAGGCATTATCACTCACTGGGCTACAGCTAAGCCTGAATGCCACCCAGATTCGGGGTGAACTGGAAGTGGAACAGTGGTCTGGGAGTCCGGTTTTTGACTTCGACCTAACCATTCCCTCGTTAGATCTGGGGGACTTTGTGCAACGGGAAAATCAACAGCCTTTTGATACTCTGGTGGTGTTGAATCTTCCCGCTGTCCTGGCTGCGCAGAGCCAGGCCAGCGGTACGCTGCGGATCGGCTCACTCCACTCCGCCGGCGTCGTGTTAAGTGATGTCGTCATGCCGCTCCATGCCCATAGTGGGCGGGTTAGCGCCTCACCCATCACCGCCGGATTTTATGGAGGCACGGCGCGCGTCGACACGCTGCTGCAGGTTAATGGGGCTGATCTGAGCTTTCAAACCCGACAGGAAGTTCGCCAGTGCCAAATCGGCAACTTACTGGGAGATCTTGGCCTTACCGAGATGATTGAGGCCCAGGGTAACTTTTCTGCAACTCTGGCATTCTCGGGTGTCGACGCCGTCAGCCGGATGGCCTCTGCTCGTGGTGTCATCAGGGTTGCTGCCCAGGAAGGACGTGTTAAAGGCGTTAATCTTGGCACATGGATAGAGCGCCTTGGCCGTAATACTCTCGGCGATGGCAGTGAGTGGGCTGGGGAGAGCACTTTTACCTCCCTGGGAGATATCGATGCAACGTTGCGAGTGGAACAGGGGCTTGTGATTAACGAGGATCTTGCTTTCCAGGCCGGCGGCCTGGATGTTCGTGGGCATGGGGGATTAGCGTTGGAGAGTGGAGCAATTGATTACCGGATATCGTTAACCCTGGATAAGCCGGAGATCGCAGCTATGCTGCCCCCGCCTTTTAACTCCGGCGTGATGGTATTGCCGTTGCGGATCAGTGGTCGCTGGGACATGCCCAGCCTGATGATTGATATACCCCAAATGCTGCAGTTCCAGTTGCAGGCTGCGGTGGGGGGCAGCTCCGAATTGGCTAAGGTTCCGGTAGATGAGTATGCCAACAGTTTGGAGCGCGATCTGCAGGGGGAATTATCACAAGCACTGCAAGACTTTGCTTCGGAGCCGGCTACGCAATGAAGTTGATACGTTACGGCCCCGCGGGGGAGGAAAAGCCGGCAGTGCTCGACCGGCAGGGTGAATTAAGGGATCTGTCCTGCATTATTGATGACCTGGGTCCCGATACGCTGGGTCCGCAGACATTGTCGCGCTTGGCAGCCCTTGACCCGTTGGAATTACCGCGAGTGACGGCCGGGCAACGAATCGGGCCCTGCACGGGTCGACCGGGAAAGTTTGTCTGTATTGGGCTTAACTATCGTGATCATGCCATCGAAACGGGTATGGCGTTGCCTAAGGAGCCAGTGGTGTTCATGAAGGCGGTCAGCGCGATCACGGGGCCCTACGATGATATTGAATTGCTTCGGGGCTCCCAGAAAAGTGACTGGGAGGTAGAGCTGGGCGTGGTGATCAGTCGGCAGGCCAAATACATTACGCCGAAGGAGGCCTCGGAGTATATTGCCGGTTACTGTATCGTGAATGATCTTTCCGAGCGGGAATGGCAGATTGAGCGGGGCGGTAACTGGTCCAAAGGCAAATCAGCTGACGGGTATGGCCCCATTGGCCCTTGGCTGGTCACGCCTGACGAGGTGGGTGACCCACAGGCACTGGAACTGTGGCTCGAGCTTAACGGGGAACGGGTCCAGCAGGGCAGTACGGCTAACATGATTTTTCCGGTATTCGAGATCATTGCCTACCTCAGTCAGTGCATGAGCCTGGATGTTGGCGATATCATTGCCACCGGTACACCCCCGGGCGTAGGTATGGGTAGGCAGCCCCCACGTTTTCTTCGCGACGGTGACAGGCTGCGCCTGGGTGTTGCGAGACTCGGCGAACAGTGTTACCACGTATATAGCTGAATCAGCCGATAACGGCGCGTGAGAACAAAGGAGTGCTAACTCGCGTTGTTTTTTAACGCGCCACTATAAAAAGTAAGGAGAGACGGAGAAAGTGATGACTAACAAATTGAACAAGGTTAGTTCCCGGATTACCCAGCCCCGGTCCCAAGGTGCCTCGCAGGCAATGCTTTACGGCACCGGCATGGATGAGGCCGACATGGACAAGCCGCAGGTCGGCATTGCCAGCATGTGGTGGGAAGGCAATACCTGCAACATGCATCTGAATGACCTCGCCCGTCGAATTGGTGAAGGAGTCCGGAACGAGGGGATGATTGGCATGCGCTTTAATACCATCGGTGTCAGCGACGGTATTTCGATGGGCACGGAGGGGATGAGTTATTCGCTGCAATCGCGAGACCTGATTGCAGATTCGATCGAGACGGTTATGGGAGGTCAATGGTATGACGCCCTGGTAACCGTCCCGGGTTGTGACAAGAATATGCCAGGCTGTTTGATCGCAATGGGCCGGGTCAACCGACCGGCATTGATGGTCTACGGCGGAACGATTAAACCGGGCCACGCCGGTAGCCAGGTTGTTGATATTGTCTCGGCTTTCCAGAGTTATGGCCAGTACCTGGCTAAAGCCATCAGCGATGAAGAGCGCCAGGAAATCGTAACCCAGGCCTGCCCCGGAGCAGGTGCCTGTGGCGGCATGTACACGGCCAACACGATGGCGAGCGCAATTGAGGCTATGGGCATGGCACTGCCTTATAGTTCTTCGACACCAGCTGTGTTACCAGAAAAGATGGAAGAGTGCTTTGGCGCCGGTGCTGCCGTACGAAAGCTTCTGGAGTTGGATCTGCGCCCCCGTGACATCATGACACGCCAGTCCTTCGAGAATGCGATGGTGATCGTTTCCGCCCTCGGCGGGTCCACCAATGCAGTCCTGCATCTGATCGCTATGGCGCGGGCAGTGGACGTACCCCTGGGTATTGACGATTTTCAGGCTGTCAGCGATCGCGTACCGTTTCTGGCTGATCTTAAGCCTAGCGGCCGTTATGTTATGGAGGATCTACACAACGTCGGTGGTATTCCTGGCGTAATGCGTTATCTGCTTGAGGAGGGTCTGCTTGATGGTGGGTGTATAACGGTAACGGGGCAGACCATCACGGAGAATCTTGAGCAATTGGATGATCTGAAACAAGGCCAGCAGGTCTTTCATTCTTTGGCAGAGCCGATCAAAGAGACAGGCCATATCCGCATTCTCAAGGGCAATCTCGCCCCAGGAGGCGCTGTCGCTAAGATCACCGGTAAAGAGGGTCGGCAGTTCAGCGGGCCGGCTCGTGTTTTCGAGGGCGAAGAGGCCATGCTTCGGGCACTGGAAGAAGGGGGGATTCACAAAGGGGATGTAATCGTTATCCGTTACGAGGGTCCTAAAGGGGGGCCGGGCATGCCCGAGATGTTGACCCCGACTTCGGCAATCATGGGTGCTGGCCTGGGTGCCGATGTGGCGCTTATTACGGATGGCCGGTTCTCCGGCGGGTCACACGGTTTTCTGATTGGGCATGTTGTTCCCGAAGCGCAGGAAGGGGGACCGATTGGCCTGGTTTCCGATGGCGACATGATCGATCTTGATGCAGATGCCAATACAATCAACGTAGCGCTAACCGATGAAGAACTTGCGCAGCGAAAAGCAGACTGGGTCATGCCGGCGTATAAAACGACTCGGGGCACGTTGTACAAATACATTAAGAATGTGAAGAACGCCAGCGAGGGCTGCGTCACTGACGAATGAGGGCGCCGTTCTTATACATGGGCCGCTGGGTACTGGGCCCGGACAGCATTAGCGTGAGTCAGTTCAAACTGATGCGCAAGGCGGCGCCGGCAGCAACCGGCGCCAAAGCCAGTGCCAGTACAGCCATGGCACCCAGCGCGTAGAAGTGGCCGGCGGTGGGGAGCCCTGCCTGAGCCGCGAGCACCACGCTGGCGCCGAAAATCAGAACCGGTATGTAGAGCGGAAGTACTAACAGGGTCAGCAGTAATCCGCCGCGCCTGATGCCTACCGTCAGGGCCATGCCCACTGCACCGATCAGACTCAGTGTCGGTGTACCCAGTGCCAGTGAAGCCAGCAGGACAACCTGAACATCAGGATCCATATTCAGCAGCATCGCCAACAGCGGGGTGGCTACCAGCAGTGGCAGACCGGTGGCGCACCAGTGGACGAAGACTTTGGCCAGCACCAAAACGGACAGAGGGTGGATGCCCAGCACCAGTTGTTCGAGGGTGCCATCCTCGAAATCGGATCGAAAGAGCCCTTCAAGCGCCAGCAGGGTAGCCAGTAGGGCGCCGACCCAGATGATGCCGGGGCCGATACGGGCCAGTTGCTCGGGATCTGATCCGACACCAAAAGGGAAAAGAGATACGACGATGACAAAGAACATAACCGGGTTTGCAAGTTCGCCGCGATGACGAACCACCAGCCGGGTATCTCGGCGGATCAGTGCACCCAGGGCATCAACCAGGTTTGGCGTACTCATCCTGCGAGGTTAACGGTGTCGATAGAGTAACGGGCAAGTTCAATGGCCTGGTGGCTGGTAAAAATCACCATGCCTCCGGCTTCGAGGTGCGCGATCAGGATCGATTCGATATCGCTGACGCCTTCGGCGTCGATGGCGGACAGCGGCTCATCCAGAATCCACAATGAAGCGCTCGTCAGGTGTAAACGCGCAATTGCCACGCGCCGACGCTGCCCGGCCGACAGGTGTCGGCAGATGATGTGCGCGGACGATGACAGGCCAACGCGCTCTAATACCTGGTCGAGATCGGCCTGGTCCCGGGCCGGTTGCATTGCAAGCGTCACCTCCAGGTTTTCGCGCGCAGTGAGATCAAACTTCAGGCCGGGTGTGTGACCCACGTAGGCCAGTTGTCCATGATATCGAGCAAGGTCAGCACTGATCGGCAAACCACCCCACAGTATTTCGCCACGCTCGGGGAGTGTGAGGCCGCACAGAAGTCTGAGCAGGCTGGTTTTGCCGGCGCCATTGGCGCCGCACACCTGGAAAACCTCACCGGGCGCCACGCGCAAATTGATATTTTCAAAGAGCAGGCGGGTGCCGCGCACACAACTCAGGGATCGGGCTTCAAGCATGGGCGGCAATCATGTAGGTCACGGGTCTGGCGAGAGAGAGGTTCTCGATTGATATCAGTATGGGCGTTCTTTCACCAGGTGGATTATGGGGCCAATCGAGGAAAAACGCTCCGACCCGGATCAGAATTGGTGTTGGTCCCTCCCCTATACTGGTCGTTGAGCTCGGGCATCATTTCGGGTCGCCGCTGTGCCGTAGGAGGAGTCGGCTAACGCTGTGGGTTCGGATTGATCGCGCTGGCAGGTTATTTCGGTGACGTATTTCGGCTACCCCTTCGCCTTGAACAGGGTGATCATTCCATTAGAACAGACTATCAACGCCCGGTGAACATCCCGCTAGAATGTCGCGGTCTGCAGCACGAGGGCGCAGGACGTTATGAAGATCTCAAATCGTAAACGCAACCGGGTACCGGGCCGAGGTAAGGGTCATGCCCTCGACGTGGCTGCACGCGATGAGGTGCTCGGGTCTATCGAAGGGCTGCCCCATACTCCTGAGCAACTTATCGAGTGCCTGCACCGGATTCAAGATCGTTTTGGACATTTAGCGGCGAAACACCTGGTTGCGTTGGCAGATCTATTGCGGCTAGCACCGGCCGAGGTCTACGAGGTCGCCACCTTTTATCATCACTTCGATGTGGTGCATGAAGGAGGAATACCGCCGCCGCCATTAACCGTGCGGGTCTGTGACTCAGTGACCTGCGAGATGTTTGGGGCTCAGGCCCTGGTACAGGCGCTGGAGGTGGGGCTGGGAGACGGGGTCCGAATCCAGCGTGTGCCTTGTGTGGGCCGTTGTGATCAGGCACCGGTTGCTGTGGTGGGCCAGCATGCTGTCGATCGTGCCGATTTGGGGAAAGTCACTGACTGTATCGATGCCGGCAGGCTGGGGCCGGCGACTCCTGATGATTGGATCCGGTTCGAGGACTACTGTAACGACGGCGGTTACGTACTGGCACGTGAGAGTTACGATGATCCGTTTCGTGCAGAAGCGATTATCCTGGAGCTGGAATCTTCCGGCTTAAGAGGGCTGGGGGGTGCCGGTTTTCCAGCTGGCAGAAAATGGCGAATCCTCAAAGACCAGCCCGCGCCCCGTTTGATGGCGATCAATATCGACGAGGGTGAGCCGGGCACCTTTAAGGACCGCCACTATTTGGAGACAGACCCGCACCGCTTTCTTGAGGGTGTCCTGGTCGCGGCGCAAGTCATCGGTATTGACCGCTGCTATTTTTATATACGGGATGAGTATCCCGGGGTACTCGAGATTCTTCGTAGTGCGATTCAGGAGCTACAGGATAACTTTGACCGGCCGTTACCGACGTTGCTTGTGCGCCGGGGTGCTGGCGCTTATATCTGCGGTGAAGAGTCGGCAATGATTGAGTCGATCGAAGGCAAGCGGGGCATGCCCCGCTTGCGCCCGCCCTATGTGGCACAGGTTGGACTGTTTGGCCGACCGACACTTGAGCATAACTGCGAAACGCTTTTCTGGGTTCGGGATGTGGTGCAGCGGGGAGCCGCGTGGTTCGCTGGTCAGGGCCGGCGTGGTCGCCATGGGCTAAGGTCGTTCTCGGTCAGCGGCCGGGTAAGAAATCCTGGGGTCCATCTGGCACCCGCAGGCATCAGCGTCCGTGAACTGATCGATGAGTTCTGTGGGGGCATGCTCGAAGGGCACGACCTATATGCTTATTTTCCGGGCGGGGCTTCCGGGGGAATCCTGCCGGCCGCCCTGGCCGATGAACCACTGGACTTTGATACCCTGCAGCCCCACGGTTGCTTCATCGGCTCTGCTGCGGTGATTATCCTTTCTGACCGGGATCGTGTTCGTGATGCGGCATTGAATGCGGTGCATTTTTTCGCCCACGAGTCCTGTGGTCAGTGCACACCCTGTCGAGTGGGTTGTGATCGAGCAGCCAAGCTGATGAAAAGCGCTGTCTGGGATAGTGGACTGCTTGAAGAGCTTGCTACTGTGATGGAGGATGCATCGATCTGTGGACTCGGACAGGCAGCACCAAACCCCATTCGCTGTACGCTCCGCTACTTTCCCGAAGAGGTGGGTTGCCAGTGAATACACCTGATATCACTCCAGCCGGTCGTGTGAAATTCTCTCTTAATGGTCGGACCCTGAGCGCAGATTCTGATGAGACAATTTTGCAGGTAGCACGCCGGGAGGGAGTCGAGATACCGCACCTGTGTTACTCAGATGGCCTGGCCATGGCAGGCAATTGCCGGGCGTGCGTGGTGGAGATCGAAGGGGAAAGAACCCTTGCGCCATCTTGTTGTCGCGCACCGTCTGAAGGAATGCAGGTATCAAGCGACAGTAAGCGCGCCCGACAATCCCAGTCGCTGGTGCTCGAACTGCTGCGCGCAGAGGTTGGTGAGGTCAGCCATCACCCTGATTCCGAGCTCGATTCCTGGTGTGCCAAGTTCGATGTGACTGCGAGTCGATTTACCGGGCGCAGCCAGCCACCCACTGATGTGTCGCATCCTGCTATAGCTGTCAACCTTGAGAGCTGCATTCAGTGCACCCGGTGTGTGCGTGCCTGTCGCGAGGAACAGATGAACGATGTGATTGGTCTGGCGTTTCGTGGGGCGCAAGCACAGATCGTGTTCGATATCGGTGATGAGATGGGCGAGAGTTCCTGTGTTGGGTGCGGCGAGTGTGTGCAGGCGTGCCCTACTGGCGCGCTGATGCCCTCACAGGGGGCCGGGCAAGAGCAAATTGATAAGACCGTAGATTCGGTGTGTCCGTATTGTGGCGTCGGCTGCCTTTTGACCTACCATATCGGGAAAAACCAGATCCGTTATGTCACCGGGCGCGATGGCCCGGCAAACAAGGGGCGACTGTGCGTTAAGGGGCGGTATGGCTTCGATTATGTCAGCCATCCGGAGCGCCTGACAGTGCCGTTGGTTCGAAAAGAAGGGATTGCCAAAGGCCTGAATGAACACTTCGATCCGGCGGACCCGTCGAAAATGTTTCGCCCTGCTTCATGGGATGAGGCATTGGGCCTGGCTGCCACCGGCCTGAAGCAGATTCGCAACAATCAGGGCCCGGGTGCATTGGCGGGCTTTGGCTCGGCTAAAGGGAGTAACGAAGAAGCCTATCTCTTCCAGAAATTGGTTCGCACTGGCTTTGGTACCAACAATGTGGATCACTGCACCCGGCTTTGTCACGCCTCATCGGTAGCCGCTCTGCTGGAGGGTATCGGTTCTGGTGCAGTTTCAAACCAGGTAGAAGATGCAGCGCTTGCCGATGTCATCGTGGTGATCGGCTCAAATGCCACCGGAAACCACCCTGTTGCTGCAACGTTTATCAAGAATGCGGCGCGACAGGGTGCGACGTTGATTGTGATGGACCCGCGACGTATCGACCTCGCGCGCCATGCGGACTATTTTATTCAGTTCCGCACCGATACGGATGTGGCACTGCTGAATGCCATGATTCATACCATTATTGATGAGGATCTTGTAGATGCAGATTTCGTAGCATCCCGAACCAGCAATTTTGAAGCCCTGCGTGAGAGCGTTGGGAATTTCAGCCCCGAGGAGATGTCGTCAGTCTGTGGTATCGATGCGGCGGTGATTCGAAAAGTGGCCCGGGCCTACGCGCGATCCAAGCAGTCGATCATTTTCTGGGGTATGGGGATATCACAGCATGTCCATGGGACCGATAATGCGCGCTGCCTTATAGCATTGTCCTTAATGACCGGAAATATCGGCAGACCCGGCACCGGGTTGCATCCCCTGCGGGGTCAGAACAATGTGCAGGGAGCTTCCGATGCAGGCCTGATTCCGATGATGTTCCCCGATTATCGGCGTGTGGATAATGAGGATGCTGCCAACTTTTTTTCTGAGTACTGGGGTGCATCACTCGATAAATCTCCCGGGCTCACTGTTGTGGAGATTATGGACGGCGCCTGCGAGGGCAGAATTCGGGGGATGTATGTGATGGGGGAGAACCCAGCGATGTCTGATCCGGACCTCAATCATGCGCGGGCCGGCCTTGCGTCACTTGATCATCTTGTGGTGCAGGATATCTTTTTAACCGAAACCGCAGCTTACGCTGATGTTGTGCTACCGGCATCGGCTTTTCCAGAAAAGACAGGGACATTCTCCAATACGGACCGACGCGTCCAGATGGGCCGCCAGGCACTGGCGTTGCCGGGAGAAGCGCGTCAGGATATCTGGATCATCCAGGCCCTTGCGAAACGGCTTGATCTTGATTGGGAGTACGAGGCTGTTAATGATGTTTTTGAGGAGATGCGGGGCGCTATGCCGAGCCTTGCGGGCATGACCTGGCAAAGGCTGGAGCGTGATCACAGTATTACTTATCCCTGCTCGGGCGATGAAGACCCAGGGCAGGGGGTAGTTTTCCAAGAGCAATTTCCCACCAGCGATGGCCGTGGACGATTCGTGCCCACATCGCTGGTAAGCGCTGATGAAAAGCCTGATGCGGACTATCCATTTGTGCTTATCACCGGGCGTCAACTCGAGCACTGGCACACCGGGTCCATGACTCGTCGGGCCCGGGTGCTGAACGCGATTGAACCCGATCCCGTGGTAAGCATGCATCCGCACGACCTGGAAAATCTCGGAGTAGGTGCGGGCCAGGCACTGCGGGTGGCTTCGCGTCGCGGAGAACTGGTAGCGCTCGCCCGGGCAGATCGGGGCTTGCGCCCAGGTGAGGTTTTCATACCCTTTTGTTATCACGAGGCGGCAGCTAATCTGCTGACCAATGCCGCCTTGGATCCCTTTGGCAAGATCGCCGAGGTTAAATATTGCGCGGTCCAGGTCAGCGCAACCTGAATTAAAGAGGAGCCAATGGCAACACGGATTGATGGCAAAGCATTTGCCGCGCAGTTAAGAGAAAAAGTCGCTGAATCGGTAAACCGACTCAAAGAGGCGCACGGCCTGGTGCCGGGGTTGGCGGTGGTGCTGGTAGGGGAAGATCCGGCAAGCCAGGTCTATGTGCGCAACAAGGGCAAGCAGACGCTGGAAGTGGGGATGAACTCCTACGAGCACAAACTTGCGGATACCACGGGGCAGGCGGAGTTGCTGGAACTGATCAATCAGCTTAATCACGACGCCAAGGTCCATGGGATCCTGGTGCAGTTGCCGTTGCCGGATCAAATCGATTCACACGCTGTGATCAACGCGATCGATCCTAACAAGGACGTAGATGGATTTCACCTTGTCAATGTGGGTCGCCTGGCAACCGGCGCACCTGGCCTGGTGCCCTGCACCCCGTTGGGATGCATGATGTTACTCAAAGACCAGATCGGGGATCTTTCAGGAAAGAGTGCCGTCGTGGTGGGGCGTTCCAATATTGTAGGTAAACCGATGGGCGCCCTGTTGCTGGCCGAAAACTGCACCGTTACCACTGCGCATTCACGAACGGCCGACTTGCCCGGTGTCTGTCGGGATGCGGATATTCTCGTTGCGGCGGTAGGCCGGGCAGAAATGATACCCGGCGACTGGGTTAAACCTGGCGCGGTGGTGATTGATGTCGGCATCAACCGGGTTGCCGGTGATGCAGGCAAAACCCGATTGGTGGGAGACGTCGATTATCCATCTGCACAGGCTGTGGCCGGAGCGATTACGCCGGTGCCGGGTGGAGTAGGCCCTATGACGATCGCCTGTCTTTTGCGTAATACTGTTCAGGCAGCGTGCGCAGCCAATGCTATCGCTTTCGATCTGGACTAAGACCCACACCCTTGTTTGCGGGATCGCCGCTGGGATCAGGCCTAGTGAAAGTCCCGGCTGCGCGTCGTGAGATTGCCCAGCAGGGCGGTATAGTCATCAAGCCTGCCGGCGATGATATGTATGGTATCGCCTGCACGCTGAATCTGGCCATGTACACCAAGTAACTGCGAGCCCACCAGTATCAGGTGCTGGCGTTTGGCCAGGTGCTGCCAGACCACCAGGTTGATACTACCCGTTTCATCTTCGAGCGTGACAAAGGTGACGCTGTTGGCGCTGGCTGGTCGTTGGCGGGCTGTTACGATTCCCGCAGTGTGTATGAGGCATCCGTTGTGCTTGCGGGCAATATCGCGGCTGGTGATGGTACCTAGTGACTGTAGCTCGTCGCGTAGCAGGGCTAGTGGATGTGGACCCAGGGTCAGCCCGGTGCTGGCGTAATCTGCGCAGACGGCCTCACCAACGTGTGGTGCACGCAACAGGGGTACGGCTTCACGGATATGGGGTCTGGGGAATACTGGGGAGGGTTTTTCGATACCGCTTGCTGCCCACCCAGCCTGGCGCCGGTGGCTGCGTGCCAGAGTCGATAGGGCATCTGCATTGGCCAGTGCGCGTAGGTCGCCCTGGTCCAGGGTGGCGCGGTGGGCGAGGTCCTCGACACTGGTAAAGGGTTGTTGCTGACGTGCGTCGATCAGCCGCTCAGCACCTGCCAAACTGAGGTATCTGACCATTCTTAGCCCCAGGCGCAATGCCAAGTCTGAGTCGCCAGGTTCCAGTGTGCAGTCCCAGTAGCTTGCGGCAACATCAACAGGGAGTACGTTTACACCATGTCGGCGCGCATCCTGTACCAGTTGGGTTGGCGCATAAAAACCCATCGGCTGACTGTTGAGCAGGGCGCAGGTGAATATGGCCGGTTCGTGGCACTTGAGCCAGGCTGATACATACACCAGTAGTGCGAAACTCGCGGCATGTGATTCGGGGAAGCCGTATTCACCAAACCCGAGAATCTGTTGGTAGATACGCCGTGCAAAAGTCTCGCTGTAACCACGCTCACGCATACCTTCGATCAGTCGTGTTTCGTAATGGTCCAGACCGCCGTGTCGCTTCCAGGCAGCCATAGCCCGACGCAGCCCATCTGCCTCTCCCGGAGTAAAGCCTGCAGCTACCATTGCCAGCTTAATCACCTGCTCCTGGAATATCGGTACACCGAGTGTCCGCTCAAGCACTTCGCGAACTGCTTCGCTGGGGTAGGTGATCTCCTCGGTACCAGCACGTCGGCGCAGGTAGGGATGCACCATGTCTCCTTGTATAGGCCCGGGTCGAACGATCGCCACCTCGATAACCAGATCATAAAAGCAACGCGGCTGCAGCCTTGGCAGCATGGCCATCTGAGCGCGTGACTCAATCTGGAAAACACCTACGGTATCAGCACGGCTGATCATCTGGTACACCAGGGAATCTTCGGCGGGCACGGTAGCCATAGTCAGGGTTCTGTCGCGATATTGCCGGATAAGGTCAAATGCCCGGTGGATTGCACTCAACATTCCCAGTGCCAGACAGTCCACCTTAAGCAGGCCCAGAGTGTCGATGTCGTTTTTATCCCATTGGATTACGGTTCGGTCTGCCATGGCGGCATTCTCGATTGGTACCAGATCGCACAAAGGTTCGTGGGAGATAACAAAACCCCCGGAGTGCTGTGACAGATGACGGGGAAAACCGACCAGTTCGGGTACCAGAGCCAGTAGCCGCCGTAGCACGGGTCCTTCTGGATCCAGACCGATCTCTCGTACCTGTTGAGGTGCAACCTGGCCGGCGCGCCACCAGGCGAGATTGCCAGCGAGGCAATCAATCTGATCCTGGGAGAGATCTAGCGCCCGGCCGATATCCCGTACCGCACTGCGGGGTCGATAGGTGGTGATAGCGCCGGTCAGTGCGGCCCGCTCGCGCCCGTAGCGCTGGTATACGTACTGCATCACCTCTTCACGGCGCTCATGTTCGAAGTCCACATCAATATCCGGCGGTTCGTTACGCTCACGAGAGATAAAGCGCTCGAACAGAATCTCCATGCGTGCTGGGTCAACCTCAGTAATGCCAAGGGCAAAACATACCGCCGAGTTTGCCGCTGAGCCACGACCCTGGCAGAGGATGTTACGTGAGCGGGCAAAGCGTACGATGTCGCATACCGTCAAAAAGTAACCTTCATAATTGAGTTCTGAGATCAGAGCCAACTCATGCTCAATCTGGTGCATTACTTTTTCCGTCGGCCCATCAGGCCATCGTTTTGCCATGCCTGTTTCAGTCAATTGGCGCAGGTACTGTGCTGGACTGAGGTCCGCCGGGACAAACTCACAGGGATAGTGATAACGCAATTCATCCAGGGAAAATCGACAGCGTTGGGCGATTTTTACGCTTTCATCGAGCAGGCCGCGTGGGTAGATACGCTCGAGAACAGCTTGGGTGCGCAGGTGACGTTCGGCATTGGGCGCCAGGGCGGGTTTTATTTCAGCCACTGACTTTTTGTGCCGTGTCGCAGTTAAGGTGTCCTGCAAAGGCTGTCGGGTACGTGCATGCATATGTACGTTGCCAACAGCCACCATCGGTATGCCGACCTTGCGGGACAAGATCTGCAACTGTTTACGATGGTTCCGATCGCCACCATAACCAGGTTGCTCGACTGCCAGCCAGGCCCGCCCAGGCATCATCGACTGCATACGTTTGGCGTGGTGGGAGAGCGTCTGGTAGCGATCAGCCAACACGTTTTTTGATTTTGGTGCTGGGTCACAGGGTAATAAGGCAAGGCAGTCCTGCAGGCGTTCTGAGCAAAGGTGGTCAGTCTTCAAGATGTAGCGGCCCTTGCCAGCGGCCCGGCGGGAGTGTGTGATCAGTCGGACCAGGTGGCGATATCCTTGTCGGCTGGTTGCCAACAGAACCAGGCCATTGCCGTTTTCCAGGGTGAACTCACTGCCAATCACCAAATGCAGGCCAACTTCCCGGGCGACAACATGAGCTCGTACTACCCCAGAAACACTGCATTCATCGGTCAGCGCCAGTGCCCGGTAGCCAAGTTCAGAAGCCCGGCGAACCAGTTCGGCGGGATGGGAAGCGCCTCGCAGGAAGGTAAAATTTGATATGCAGTGCAATTCGGCATAGCCAGACATATTGTTTTCCGACAATACTGTATAAATATACAGTATAACGGAATTCGATCAGCAACTCCGGACTGCAGTCACCTAAGGCTGTTCAGCGCCGGCTCGCGGCAATAAAGATCACAGCGATGATAGAAAAGCCCCCCGCAAGAGCGAAACTGGCGACCAGGTGGAAATCTCCCACGAGCCCCGCGAGTACGGCACCCAGCGCACCTACCCCATCGAGGACTACGAAGATGAACCCCAGCGCTGTGGCCTCGTGTTTGCTTGCGTGATCCACCGCCATGGCGAGCACACCAGAACGGATCGCGACCAATACAGCCATAGCTAGGGTCAGCAGGCTGATAACCAGCGGTGGCGAGTCAAACAAGACGACTGCGATAGCGAGTGTGGCCGCTACGATGGAGCTGACTAAAAAAATACCAAAACGCCCCTGTCGGTCTGACAGTCGTCCTACCAGTGGCTGACCGATAGAGCCCGCCAGCATCGCGATGGCAAAGGCTATCCCAGCCTGGGCTGGACTGAACCCTAACGTTCGCTGGGCGAAAAATGGGGTCATCGTCATCAGCGCAATTAATGCCATGTTGTAAGTCGCGATTCCGGCAATCAACAGGACTCCGGTTCGGCTGCGCCACTGGGTGATGAAGGCACTCAGGTCAGCGCGCGATAGGGCGGTGCTCGCGTGGCGCATTGGGATGCGCCGGGCAAGAAAGAAGAATGCCACGCCCATCATAGCCGTTGGCACAATTGAGACCTGGAGAACCTGGCGCCAATCCAGCACCGCAAGGAGAAAACCCACCAGCAGGGGTGATAGCACCTCGGCCAGCGTGCCGCCGACAGCGTGAATACCCAGCACCTGCCCGCGTTGTCCAGGCATCTGTCGGACCAGCATTCCGGTCGCAATCGGATGCCACGCGGCATCGCCCATACCGCCTAGAGCGAGGAGCAGGGCGAGCGACCAGAACCCCGGGGCGGTGGAGGCGAGTAGATAGCCGAGCGTCACCCACCAGAAAGTCGCCAGAAGCAGTCGTCCTTGTGCCTGAACCCGGTCTGCGAGAATGCCCGCAGGAAAATAGGCCAGCGATGCGCCGATCGAGTGGATCGCCAGCAGCAGGCCGACTTGCGAGGGCTTAAGATCAAATGCCAGGCCGATTGCCGGTGCTAACAGCCATATGGCACCGGGGAGCCAGTCGTTGGCCAGATGACCGAGCACACAAACCCCCTGGAGGGCAGTGGGGCCAAGAACCTTGGTCGGTGGGTGTTCGATTGTTGCCAACAGATTTACACCTAGTGGTTGTGTCAGAATCGCACCCCGGAAAGAAGAACCCCAGATTCTGGAGCCCAAAATGGATGCATCTCGGCGCCAGGCAGTTGATTTGCCGGTTTATGCGTCACCCGAGGCCGTGGTTGCCAAGCTTGAGCCGAGTTACCCGGTTTTTTGTGTGCGCCAGCACGAAATCACCGCTGTGGCTCGCCGGTTTATCGAAGGCTTTCCTGGCGATGTCTTGTATGCGGTGAAGTGTAACCCTAACCCGCATATGCTGGATGCGCTATTTGCAGCCGGGATTCGACATTTTGATACCGCCTCGTTGGCCGAGGTGGCGCAGGTCTCAGAGCAACTGCCTGAGGGGACCAGTTACTTCATGCACCCGGTAAAAAGCCGTGCTGCAATCCGCTCGGCTTATCAGGTATATGGGCTCAGCCACTATGTTGTCGATCACGCATCGGAACTTGAGAAGATCGCCCAGATCATTCCGCCTGGACCCGATACCGTTATCGTGGTACGCCTGGCAATTCATTACGAGGGTGCCGTCTATGAGCTTTCGAGCAAGTTCGGCGCCCCGGTGCCCGAGGCCATCGCGCTTGCCAAGGATGCGTTGTCGCGAGGTTATCGGTATGGTCTTTGTTTTCATGTGGGCTCCCAATGCCTTGATGCCGGAGGCTTTCGCGTGGGGTTGGATCTGGTCGGTGAGGCGATCGCCGGGATTGGGGCAGGCCCCAGTTGTGTTGACGTGGGCGGCGGGTTTCCGGGTTGGTATCTCAATTCCCAGGGTGCAGAACTGGATAGTTACTTTACCGCTACCCGCGCCGGGTTAGCCGCTTTGACGCTTCCCGAGGATTGCCGGGTTTTATGTGAGCCCGGTCGGGCGCTTTGTGTCGACGGGGAATCTTTGATTACTCAGGTGCATCTGCGTAAAGACAGGGCGCTGTATCTCAACGATGGCATGTACGGCAGTTTTATTGAAGAAAAATACAGGCTTCATTTGCCGGTGCGTGCTGTGCAGGCTAGAACGTTCTCCTCCGAAATGCGGGAATTCACCTTGTACGGACCTACCTGTGATTCGCTGGATATATTCCCCCGTGCCATTTCGCTCCCTGACGATATCGCAGAGGGAGATTGGATAGAGTTCGACAGTATCGGGGCTTATGGGGCTGCCTGTCGCACCCACTTCAATGGATTCTTTGCCGACACTTTTGTCGCTGTTGAGAATAATTTTGGTGATTGAAACTAATGCACCCTGGATATAAAAACGGTAACAAATAAATGAACCATGCCATAAAAGTGCACCAGATAGGCGGACCTGACGTTTTGAGTTGGGAAGCGCAGGAAGTCGGGGATCCCGGACCTGGGGAGGTTCGACTTCGTCATACCGCGATTGGGCTGAATTACATTGATGTGTATTTTCGCACCGGAACCTATCCCGCACCCCATTTACCATTTACGCCTGGTTTTGAAGGGGCGGGGTTGGTTGAGGCGGTTGGCCAAGGCGTAGATCAGTTCGCGCCGGGAAGTCGGGTCGCGTACGCGGCACAGCCCATCGGTGCCTACTCAGAAGCTCGGCTGATTAGCGCAGATAAACTGGTAAAGCTGCCGGACTCGATCGATGATCGGGTCGCCGCGGCGATGATGCTCAAAGGCATGACAGCGCAGTATCTGATGCGCAGCACTGTCGCGCTTAAGGCGGGAGACACGATTCTTTTTCATGCGGCAGCAGGCGGGGTTGGCTTGATAGCCTGCCAATGGGCGTGTCACCTTGGTGTCACGATCATAGGCACCGTGGGTTCGGATGAAAAGGCGGAACTGGCCCAGGCACACGGTTGCACTCATACCATTGTTTACAGCCGGGAAAATTTTGTCGATCGGGTTCGAGAGTTAACCGACGGTCAAGGGGTCGATGCCGTATACGACTCGGTCGGGCAGGATACTTTTGAAGGCAGCCTGGATTGTTTGAAACCACGGGGGACCCTGGCACTTTTTGGACAGAGTTCGGGCAACGTAGCCCCGCTTGATCCGTCAATACTCTCGGCTAAAGGGTCTCTCTATCTGACCCGTCCGACGCTTTTTCACTATACGGCTGATCGGGAGAGCCTCATACACTGCGCCACAGAACTCTTTGAGGTAATACAAAAGGGTGCCGTCAAGGCCGATATCAATCAGGAATATGCGCTCGCAGATGCGGCGACGGCTCATGCGGATTTGCAGGGGCGGCGAACCACGGGCGCCAGTGTTCTTTTGCCCTGAAACGCTTGAGTGGAGCATCAGGCAGGAATGAAAAGATGAATATACAAGAAGCTACCCGCGCGCTTTCAAAAGGGCAGGACCTCAGTGGCGATGAGATGGGCGACATCATGCGCATTATTATGCAAGGTGATGCTACGCCGGCTCAGATCGGAGCGGTCCTTACAGCACTGCATATTAAGGGGGAGACGGTCGAAGAATTGACCGGCGCCGCGCGGGTCATGCGCGAGCTTGCGGCCAGGGTAAAAGTACAGTCAGCGCAGGTTGCCGATACGGTAGGAACGGGAGGAGATGGTGCCGGCCTATTTAATGTCTCAACTGCGGCAGCTCTAGTGGCCACCGCTGCCGGGGCGACCATGGCTAAGCACGGTAATCGGGCAGCTACCGGAAAATCGGGCAGCGCGGATGTACTTGAGGCTGCCGGGGTTAACATTGCGCTCAGTCCCGAACAAGTGGGCCGGACAATAGATTCAGTGGGCATTGGATTTATGTTTGCACCCACACATCATGGTGCGACACGACATGCTGTAGGGCCGCGACGCGAAATCGGAATCCGGACTTTATTTAATCTGCTAGGGCCGCTGACTAATCCTGCGGCAGCCAAGTGGCAATTGGTCGGTGTGTTCGATCAAGCGTGGGTTCACCCACTAGCAGAGGTATTTGCCAATCTGGGGAGTGTGCACACCCTGGTGGTTTGTTCAGATGATGGGCTCGATGAGATCAGTATCGCTGCCGATACTGCGGTAACCGAGTTGCACAATGGTCGAATAGAAGATTATCGGCTTTCGCCAGAACAATTTGGGATCACCCGTCAGTCGCTGGAGGGATTAGTGGTGCAAGACGCTCAGCAAAGTTTGCAAATGATTCGATCCGCGCTGACCGGTGAGGCAGGACCTGCTGCGGATATGGTCGCAGTGAATGCGGGTGCGACTATCTACGCAGCAGATCTGGCAGAGTCGCTCGAACAGGGTGTGGCGCGAGCCCGTGAGGTGCTTCAGAGTAAAGCCGCCTATACCAAACTAGAGGAACTGGCGGCGTACACCCAGCAGTTCTCTGTCCAACAGTAATCAGGAGAGGGTCATGCAGACTATTTTTGTGCAAGTGAAGTGTGAGCTGGGACAGTCATACCAGGTGGCACAAGCCCTGGTCGACGTTGAGGGGGTATCTGAGGTCTATTCAATTTCCGGACCTTATGACCTGCTGGCCAAGTGTTATGTGTCAGAGCAGGACGATGCGGGTCATTTTGTGAATAAACGGGTTCAGACCCTCGAAGGGATTCGCGAGACCCAGACAATCATTGCATTTAATGCGTTTAGTTAGAACCGAAAGCCAAAAAAAGGCCGGCGAAGCCGACCTTTTTTATATTTGCCATGCGCCCTTTATTGGGATTGCGCGAGCATATGATCCACAGCTGCTTTGACCTCATCATCAGATAGACCCATATTGCCACCCTTGGCAGGCATCATGCCCGCCTTTCCCTGAAAGCCCTCAATAGCGTGGCTGTAGAGGGTATCGGCTCCCTGCGCGATCCGATCGGTCCAGGCTGCGGCATCGCCAACCCGGGGAGCGCCAGCGATCCCTGCTGCGTGACAGGCCATACAGGCACCCTGGTAAATGCCGGCGCCGTCAATTGCGGTAGCGGCGGCTGCTACCTGGGTCGTCTGGGTCGAGGTTTCACTCTGATCGCCAACGGTGATCTGCCCTACCGGCTGTAACTCACTGGCGCCAGTCTGTACCATGGCATTTCTTTCGTCGCGTACACGCTCGGTGATGGTACCGGCAGTCAGGTTGCCTAGAAAAATCAAAAATAGTGTCAGTACGACGCCCACGACGAGGAATATTGCGGAACTTCTGGCCAACTTCTGGTCACTCATGTTGCTTGCCATGCAGTGGATCCTCCGTGCACGAATCGGTAAAAAGGGATGATCTGCCCGCCGGGGCAATCAGTTCGACGCGCTGGATTATACTGAAAAAGTCCCAAGGACTGAAAGAAAGGGAGACAATCTAAGTGAGTCAAGCACTGACTGCAGCCGGTGATGGGCGCTGGCCCCGGATTCGTGTGGGTGCAGGTCGCCACGTCGCCCAGTTGCCCCTGGTGCTTGGGGGTTTGCATCAGGAGTTACCGGTCCAGCATACAGTCCGGGTCGCAATGGAGCCCCGCAACACAAGGGGGTGGGGTGCTCAACGTGGCGCAGATCTGGCGGTAGGTGCCGGGTTCTTGCCCTCTGGAGCGGCGCTTTTCAGGCGAGGTGTAGTGCACCTGACTTTAATTCGCTTGCGGAGCCTGCCTGATACCGTGTGCGCCGGAATGAAACTGCTCATCGTAGGCCTGAACCCCAGTCCTTCCTCGGCAGATGCGGGCATCGGTTATGCGCGCCCCGGAAATCGCTTCTGGCCCGCCGCATTAAAGGCCGGCCTGGTGAGTGTTGACCGCGACCCCCGCCACGCTTTGCAATACCATGGCCTGGGCATGACCGATATCGTCCGCAGAACAACCCGGCGGGCCGACGAGATAGACGTGGCCGAATACAACGCCGGTTTTGCCCGGATTATTCGTTTGGCACAATGGCTCAGGCCCAAGGCTATCTGTTTCGTCGGGCTTAGTGGGTGGCGAAACGTGGTAGATCGTAGTGCTCAGGCTGGGGTGCAGAAGGTGGCAATAGGGCGCAGACCCGTCTACCTGATGCCTCACACCAGTGGGTTGAATGCGCATTGTCGCCTGGATGATCTTGTTGAGCACTTTTCGCGGGCGTTAGCGCTAGCAAACAAGAGCTAATCTCTGGCTGGGACCTATGGATTGAGGTGGGAGGCAAGGAATGATTGGGACAAAGGAATACAAGGCGCATCTCGGGTTGACCGTTATAGCATCCGATGGCAGCACGATTGATCAGAATATTACCGTTGTGGTCCAGGGCGATTCAAAGGAGCAGGTTGAAGAACGTTTGAAGAATGCCCGTGCCTCAGTGACCTTAAGGGATGTGAAGATTACATCGGTGCATCACGTGGGCAGAAAGGGGTTTAATTTGGATGAGTAGATCAAAGAACAAAGCTGTGCCGGTTTCCCCTTCGCACCTTGTCTTGGAATTTTGAATATGAGCCGGCCCGCCCGGGATAGCAGAGTCTATCGATGGATCGGGCTTGGTTTGATACTCCTACTCACGTCTGGTTGTATAAAGAACAATTCTTGCGCTTGCGACATTCCCAGGGCATGTTGTCGGGGGTTGGTGCCACAATGCGCTGCGTGTGCAGAAGGTTTAACTCTGGAAGAGTGGTTTGCGAAGATCTGCCCCGAAGGCGCGGACGATGCGCACTATGGTGGATGGGACGAGAAAAATGAAAAGCCGATCTGGATCTGCGGCGATGCGCCCCGGGAGAAGGCGGTAATTGCCGACTAGCCGGGCTTTGAGTCTTTTTGTGGCGCCGACCGCGCAATGACTAGACAGTTTATATCGCTAAGTGGTTGAATTAACCGCCACGCGCCCGTAGCTCAGCTGGATAGAGCGCTGCCCTCCGGAGGCAGAGGTCAGGGGTTCGAATCCCTTCGGGCGCGCCATAACCTCCTGTTTTTAAGCCATTTTTAAAACCGCTGGTTTTGCGCTCTTTGCACTGTGCTGTGATTGTGCCGATTTCTCACAACTCAGGGGTAATCAGGAGGCTTTGCCTGGAGTTGATGCCTGATTAGTAAAGGGTTTTCCTGACTGGTTTTGGCAGGCCGCTGCCTGCACACGGCAGGGCCCTGTCGGATAAGGAAATCTGGAGTGTGCTGGTTTACATCAAAAGCCGCTGGCCCGACGAAATCCGCAAACGCCACGCGTAGATGTCCAAGCGCATGAAGGGCGGCTAACCCGAAATATGCATCACGCCACTTTCTGTTCGATCATCAGTTAGACGGATTTTTTCCGCATTACTGCCCCTGCCGGGAACAATCGAATTGGATATCTTTTCGCAATTAGGC
>PVBE012416862.1_pt1 | contig 76178 bp, 58 predicted proteins | sample 1631181 | NCBI WGS metagenome assembly PVBE01 (sample SAMN08397723, study PRJNA350692) | Marine metagenome, whole genome shotgun sequencing project. | isolation source: water | place: Pacific Ocean | collected 2012-04
AGGAGGTGTGACTGTGGATGTATCAAGATTGGTCGGATTGACGCTATTAACTGCCATCATCACGACCCCCACCTTGGCGCAAGACACTCCTGGTCATGGTGCCGACGAGATGACCTCGGAGTCGTTGAAGAATCTTGATGCGATGAAAGCCAAGCCGTACGGGCTGCTGACGAACACGTCTGAAATGAGCCGCCGGAACTTGGACATCCGAATGCCCACCCCTCGTGGTCTGTTTCCGGTGGTCGATCACCCAGCGATTCTTGATCCACTGTTTCCGAACCTCGAAGTAGATAAGCCTATTGCCGATGCAATGGCCGCCATCCGAAAGTCCATCACCGATCCCATTAGCCTCACTTTCGAACCGATGGCCGCGTGGACCTTCCAGCATTCACCCAAAACCGCTGGCGGCGGTCCGGGCATGACCAAGTCGGTTCTCTGGGAAGCCATTGCAAGCGTGTTGATGCTGTGGCAGGATCAGGGCAACTGTGGCCATGTCGTGTGCGTGCTCCAGAACAACGTCGGTGTTGGCAAACCGCTGCTTCCATTCATGGGACCGGCCGTGGGTAATCCGGGCAATGTCAACAATGTGCTGGTGAGCCAACACCTCACGGTGGACTTGTACTGGCAGCAGTCGATCCTCAATAACCGATTGCGTGTGCGAGTCGGCAAGATCAAAGAAACATCATTCTTTGATCGCAATACCGTGGCCTACGATCCCATCCATGGGTTCATGGCCGAAAACTTCAACCAATCGCTGACCAATCCGTTCCCATCGCGTGGGTTCGGGGGGGTGGTGTCGTATGACATCGAAGACAACGTCACGATTCGCGGTAGTACGATGAACTCGGCCAGCAACGGGTACTCGTCGGGCTTCGACGGCCTGGCCCTCAATCACTTGTTTAGCATCGCTGAGGCCGATATTCGGATATTCCCCGAGTTATGGGGCGATAAGCGGCAGGGGCACCTGCGGTTCATGGGGTGGTACAACTCAATACCCAATCCAAACGGAGCCGGAGCAATCGGCGGGTGGGGTGGGACGTTCAATATGGATCTGGCCGTCTCAGAGCAAGCCACGGTGTTTTGCCGTATTGGCTGTGGTGAGAACGACGTCACGCCCGCCAATTTCGCATGTTCAACGGGCTTACATGTGACCCAACCCTTTGGCATCAAGTCGAGTGAAACCGGTATCGCATTTGAATACATGCAGGTGACCGAGTCGGGACGGGTTGGCACCAACGAGTACTTCAATGTCCCATCAGTCGCCCCCGCTGGCGATCAGTACATGATGGAGTGGTTCTGGAGGGTCCATCTGACCAAACACTCTGACACCGGTCCAGTGATCCAAGTCGTCAGGGATACCTCCGCTGGCGTCAATACTACGGTCATTTATGGCTGGCGAACGAGTATCTCGTTCTGAATCCCCCGGTAGGGGCCATCAGGCGATAACCCGAATCAACACACCGCCGACCGCCGCAAGATAGATCGTTGCGCTCAACATGGCCACAGTGACTGTGATGCTTCGGTCGCCGTGTCGCCTCGCTCGACGCGCCGCGGCCAGCGCCGCACCCGAGAGCGAACTGCCAATGGCGATGACGACAAACAGTCCGATACCCATGCCAATCACGGTGGCTGCATGACCGGCCAGCGTGCTACCAATGGCCAGCCCGCTGGCCTGACTGCTGCCAGCCTCAATCGTTCCGGCGCTGATGGTGGGCGGATCGCCCAGATGCATCAGTAGAAAGAGCAGCCCACCAATTACCAAAATCAAGAGTCCCCATGCTCCGGCAGCAAGTACCACCGCGCATCGTGACAGGGCCGCTCGATCGACGAGACTCATGTGCACAGTCCTTCCAGGTTCGTGACCCCATGTCAATCGGCATGTCGCGGCACACACTTCAGGAATGTTGCGAGTTCTCCAGAAGGGTCCCAGAACACACGCCGTGCCCTGCTCTACACTGCCCGATCGATCTGCCGTGGAGGATTGGAGTACCTATGCAAGCCGCCCTGTTGGTTGTAATGATTACCGCCCAAGCCCCACCTCCGGAATCATCCCCTCCGGCACCGGTTGCCCCTGCAGGATTCACCGTGACTAACTGGGCCCAGCACCCGCTCATCTTTGATCCTGTGACCATTTGCTTCGATCCCGCAGGGCACATGTACGTTGCCGAAACCCAGCGGCAGGAACGTGGCGTTGAGGACAACCGTAGTTCCACATTCTGGCTTATCGATGACCTCGCGGCTCGTACGGTCGATGACCGCCGAGCCTACATGGAAAAGTGGGCCCATAAACGCGATGGCGGTATGGCTTTCTACTCCCGCTTCACTGATGACATCTTTCGACTGAGCGATACCAATGGCGATGGTGTCGCCGATGAACGCACGCACTTCGCTGGACCGTTTGACGATCCGGTCGAGGGCACCGGCGCAGGCCTTCTTGAAGTCGATGGCGATATCTGGTTCACCTGCATTCCCAAAGTGTGGCGACTCCGCGACGCCGATGGCGACGGCCTGGCCGAACATCAAACAGTCCTGCACGACGGCTTTGGCGTTCGATTCGCGTTGCGTGGACATGACATGCATGGACTGGTCAAGGGACCCGATGGCCGAGTGTATTGGTCCGTGGGCGATCGCGGATACCACATCGAGGGACCCGATGGACACGTACTCACCGACCCGCATAGCGGGGCGGTCTTTCGATGCGAACCAGACGGCAGCGGATTGGAAGTCTTCTACACCGGACTGCGGAACCCACAAGAACTCGCCTTCGATCGCTACGGCCGACTCTTTACCGGCGATAACAACTCCGACTCGGAAGATCGTGCCCGTGTCGTCTACCTCATGGAAGGTGGACAAACCGGGTGGGATATGGCCTATCAAACCCTTGAGGGTGATAACGAACGCGGACCCTGGGTGCAGGAGGGGGTCTGGAAAACGGACCACGATGGACGACCTGCTTGGGCACTCCCGCCGCTGTCCTACATCGGCAGTGGACCATCCGGACTGACCTATCTGCCCGGAACGGGCATGCCCGATCGTTACGACGATCGCTTTTTGATGTGCGACTTTCTCGGCAGCCCGCAGCACAGCAGTGTGCTGGCCTTTGGCGTCGAGCCACGCGGCGCCGGCTTTGAAGTCGTGGACATTCATCCATTTGTCACAGGCGTACTGTGTACCGATGTTGAGATGAGTTGGGATGGGGTGATCTACGTGTCCGATTGGGTGGAGGGCTGGGGAAGCACCGAGACTGGGCGGATCTGGCGTGTTGCGCACGAGTCGTTGGCGCAGGATGCCCCGAGCCCGCGTGCCCAGGATGTGGCTAGGTGGGATCTCAGCACACGGGATCTGACCGAACTCATCGATCTGTTGTCCCACGACGATATGCGCATCCGAACGAGGGCGCACTGGGAACTGGCCAATCGTGGACCAGACGCCATCAATTCACTCGCAGCAACCACCCATGGTGATGATCAACTCGCCCGACTCCACGCCTTGTGGGCACTAGGCATCATCGACCGCCGGTTTGATGTAGGCGATGCCGCCATGAACTTCGTGCACAGCGTCTCATGGGACGATGATGCGATCATTCGAACAGCAGCGGCACGGTTGCTTGGAGATGCGAAATACCAGCCCGCTTACGAAGATCTGCTGTCGCTTGCATTTGACGATAATGACCAAGTCGCGGCGCAGGCCATCATGAGCCTTGGAAAAATCGGCGGCGACGATGGTATTGATGCCGCTGCGGAAGTGCTCTGGGGCAATGCTGATGAAGATCCATTCCTTCGGCACGCCTGTGTGTTTGCGTTGGCGGAAATCGGCAATCGCACCAGACTGATCGAACTACTGGGCGATGCGCAATCATCGGTGCGACTCGGGGCCGTGTTGGCGCTGCGGCGTATGCGTGACCCGGCGGTGTCACTGGCATTGCGAGACCCCGATCCATTCATCGCTGCCGAAGCTGCGCGAGCCATTCATGATGAGGAAATCGAGTCGGCCATGGACTTGCTGGCCGATGTCGCTGATGGACTCACGGTGCCTGACACCCGCGAGGGTCGCTCGTTTGGCCGCCGTGCGGTCGAGGCCGCATCGCGTCGCGGCGATGCCAATGATGCACTAGCTCTTGCCCGCATCGCCACCAATGAAGCCAACGCATCCATCGTGCGACTCGAAGCAGCTCGCGCGCTGCGTGAATGGTCCTCGCCTGGTCCCCGTGATCGCGTGACGGGCCGGTACCGCGCCATTCCACCGCGTGATCCCGCGGTCGCAGCTACGGCGGTCGCAGCCTTGCTGCCTCGGCTGGCAACAGCCCCGGGCCCGCTTGGCGAGACGGGGCGGGCAGCGGCCACTGCACTGGGTGTTTCGATCGATCCATCGACAGTATTTGACATGATGCGAGATGAACGCCAACCGATCGACACACGGGTGGACTGCCTGCACTTCTTGATTGATGACCACGCCCGATCCGACGAAGCAATCCAATACGCAATGGGCAGTGGCGTTTCACCGCTACAAGCGGTGGCGATGCAACGCTTCATGCCAGCATCGTCTCGCATTCGACTGGCTCGAAGCGTGCTAGATACCGACGACCCGGTGCTACATCGCGCAGCCTTTCGCGTGCTGGCTGCCCAGGAAGGCCCAGCGGCCTTGGCGGGGCTCGACGCAATGGCGACACCCGAGACCCGGCTTGATTTGCTCGAAGCCCGCGCCCCCGGGACAACCTCCGCCGACATGTGGGCCGCTGCCATAGCCGGAGGCGATGTGCGTCGTGGACGCTGGCTTGTCGAGAATCATTCCTCAGCGGCATGCATTCGATGCCACACCGTCGATGGAAGCGGTGGTAGTGCTGGGCCTTCGCTTGAAGGTGTTGCCGCTAGGCTGAGCAGAACCGAACTGCTCACTTCGATCATTGACCCACAGGCCGTCGTGGCGGAAGGCTATGGCAGCGTGTCTGCCATGCCCGACATGCGTGTGACTTTGACTCCTCATGAAGTGCGCGACATCGTCGCCTATCTGGCTACGTGTCAGGAAATTGCCCAATGACGATCTGCCTGTTGAGCCTCGCTCTACTGATCGCGCCACCGCCGGTGCTTGACGTGCAAGACGGCGACACGATTACGATTGTTGGGGGCACTTTTGCCGAACGGATGCAGCACTTTCCTTGGTTTGAAGCGGGTTTGCGAGAGGCGTACCCCGAACTTGATGTGCACGTTCGAAACTTTGGATGGTCCGCCGACGAAGTGGGCCTGCAACCTCGTCCTTACAAGTTCGCGGGGATGGACGCGCATGTGCAGCGAGTCGGAACCAATGTCCTCATCGCGGCATTTGGCATGAATGAGTCGTACGCCAGCGATGAAGGACTCGATGAATTTAAGCAGAAGTTGCAAGCATGGCTGGATCACCACGAGTCGCTGCAGGTCGATGGTGAAATGATGGACATCGTGCTCGTATCGCCCATCGCTCACGAAGATATTGGCGGGCGTTTGCCTAATGGTCAGGCGCACACCTTTGACATCGAGCGCTACACCGACGTAATACGTCGTGAGGCGTCTGCCCGGGACATCCCATTCGTTGACTTGCACCGACCACTGCGAACGGCCATGCGTGGTTCTCAAGATCTGACCATCAACGGCATCCACCTCAACAGCGAGGGGCATCGCGTTGCCGCTCGGGAAATGCTCGTACGGCTGGGCGTTGACCCGTCGGGGTTGAACAGCGTGACGCCCGAGATGCTCGATGTACTGCGAGACAAGAATCGCTTGGTTTTTGAGCGATACCGACCAATTAACACAGAGTATGTGTATGGCCGGCGGCACGAACCCTATGGGGATGACAACTTTCCAGAGGAAATGAAACGCCTCGAATCTTTGGCACAGGCCGCTGATGCCAGACTGCATGCAGGTCAATGGCGCATCGTGCAGCCGGATCCCTGGGAGGGGTTCGTTCCGGAGGTCAAGGCTCGTGAGGATGGTGCTGTGCCGCCCGAGGATCGAACCGTACCGCACCCCAACGAGCAGATAGACAACTTCACACTTCCCGATGGGTGGTCGATCAATTGCTTTGCAAGCGAAGCGGATTTTCCGCAACTGGCGAACCCCATTGCGATGAACTGGGATGGTGCCGGTCGGTTGTGGGTCATCGTCGCGCCGACGTATCCACACGTCATGCCTGGCGTGTTGCCCGACGACAAACTCATTGTGCTAGAAGACACCGATCGCGACGGACGCGCGGATGAATTGACTGTGTTCGCCGATGGCCTATATGTACCCACTGGTTTTGCGACCAATGGAGATGAAGCATGGGTCGTTAGCCAGCCCAATCTACTGCACATTGTTGATACCGATGGTGATGGTGTGGGCGATGAGCGAACGATTGTGTTGCATGGGTTTGGAAGTGAAGACAGCCATCACGCAATGTCTGCCTTTGCGCGCCCACCCGATGGAAGCATTTACTTCCAAGAGGGCGTGTTCCACAACACACAGATCGAATCGCCCCAAGGTCCCGAGCGGCTCAAGGATGCCGGGGTGATGCGGTACGACCCAGAGACTGGTGAGGTCGAGGGCGTGGCTTCGTGGCCCTTTGCCAATCCATGGGGTCATGTGTTCGACCGGTGGGGCCGCAGCATCATCACCGATGGCACCAATGGGTTGGCGCGACGATTGAGTCATATTTCTGGACCACATCCCTATCCAGATCCAGGAAAAGGACATGGCGATGTGCGTGGTGTGAAGTCGTTTACGCCCAGTGGCCGTCGCCCGGCTGGAGGAACGGAAATCCTTGGCGGCGGACATGTACCTGACGAACTAGAAGGCTGGCTGGTGCAGCCACAGAACATCGGCTTCCATGGTGTTCGCTGGTATGAGTTGCAGGACGATGCGTCGGGCTTCAAGGCCACTTCTCAGTCTCAGGACTTATTGTCCTCGTCGGACCAGACCTGCCGACCTGTCGATTTGGAAATCGGTCCCGATGGGGCGCTGTACGTATTGGACTGGGCTAACCCGATTGTTGGTCACATGCAATTCAATGTCCGTGATCCACGGCGGGACCACTCACATGGCCGCGTTTGGCGAATCACGCGGGACGATGCGCCACTGGTTGAGTGGTCGCCGATAGATGATCAGAACACACCCGAGGTGCTTACGCGGTTGGCTGGAAATCACCCTTGGGCAGTACGTCGCGCCCGGATTGAGTTGCAGCGACGTCCCGCAGACGAAGTCTTACCTGAGGCGATTGCATGGGCCAATGCGCAGGGAACCGAGTTGGCGATGCTCGAAGCGTTGTGGCTGCATCAGGCGCACGGCGTCGTACACGAAGCGCTGCTTGATGATGTGCTTGCATCAGAAGACGGACGCGTCCGAGCAGCCGCCGTGGCGGTGCTACGGGACTGGCGTGATGAACTCGAGGTTTTCGATCGACTCAAGGCCGCTGTGCTCGATACCGACCCCGATGTGCGAATGGAAGCGGTGCTCGCACTGGGCTATGTCCAAGATCCCAAGTCGGTGGAATTGGTCAGTTTGGCCATGCGGCAGCCCATCGACAATGGAACTACCGCTGTCCTGCGAAGGGCGCTGGTGGCGCTGGAGCCCCTTGGAACGCCCGGCGGTCCGGGTACCGAGGCGTGGCGGCTGTCCAAACTCGACGATGACGAACTTATGGCCGAGCCTCTGGACTTCTTCTCGGCCGGGGAACGACTCAAGCGGGCGTCGCTCTCGCTTGGCGATCGCCTTGCTGCTGCCCAGTGGATCGCGCAGCGGAGTGGCCGTTCGGTTGCAGCCGAAGTGTGGAATGCGTCCAATGATGTTGATGGTGACGCCAGCGCGGATCTGCTCATGCACCTATCGCATGAAGATCTCATGGCCGTTCAACCCGCCGCAGTCGCTGCCCTAGAAGCGGGGGGCGGAAGCGATGCACTGCGGCATGCTGCATGGGCCGTCATGGCGCGTACACAGAGTTGGAATGCGGCATGGGACCGCGCTTCTTCACAGCGTGGTAATCAGGGGCAGATTGATTTACTTGGTGCTGCCGCACGATGGCCAGAATTGGCCGGCGGACCAGAGACGTATGGCAATCTCCGGATGTTTGTTGGGTCGCCGCCCGAGGAGGTTGCTCAGCCAATGACAGCGCGTCGAGTGCGGGTGGAATTGGACGGTCCAGCGACCCTCACACTTGCGGAAGTGGAAGTTTTCAGCAAGGGTCGCAATGTGGCTCTTGGAAAGCCGTGCACACAGTCATCCCTCGGCCATGGCGGAACGCCCGAGCGAGCCGTCGATGGCGACGCCAACGGCGATTGGATGGCTGGAAAGTCCACACACACGATTGAGAATAAGCTTGACCCGTGGTGGGAAGTCGATCTGGGAGAAGAAGTATCCATCGATCGCATTGTTATTCACAATCGAACGAATCGTCCGCACCACCAGCGGCTCGACGGATATCGCATTGTTGGCATCGACGATGCGGGCCAGCGTGGGTGGCTCTTGGAAAATCAACCCGCGCCGACGTTTTCCACTGAGGTCATCCCCGGTGTCGATCCGGACTGGCCCGTAAAGTTGGAGACGCTGGTGATGCTTCCTCGCATTTCGCCGACCGAGGAAACGCTCAGGTACCTCGCGGGCTGGTATGACGCAGTTGAGGATGACGCGACGCGGCTTCGGATCGCACGAGCTATGGCCGATGTTCCCGAGGATCAGTGGCCCGATGATCTTTCTAGCAAACGGCTCAAGCGTGTGCGGATTTCCACGGTGCCCGACAAGATGCTCTACGACATTCGAAAGGTCGAAGTTTTTGCTGGCCAGCCCGTGGAATTGAAGTTGGTCAACGAAGATCGTATGCCCCACAATCTCGTGGTTGGGCGGCCAGGTTCTCTGCGACAAATTGGGCGGGCGGCCGATGCACAGGGCATGACTGGCGATGCTCTAACGCGCAACTATGTGCCTGATGTCAAGGGCATTCTGCACGCTTCGCCACTTGTGGCTGAGGGCACCATTGAGTATTTGCGATTCATCGCGCCCGATCGGCCCGGTCGGTATCCATATGTGTGTACCTACCCAGGCCACTGGCAGATGATGAACGGTGTCATGAGTGTCAAGCGTCCCGAGTAATTTCCCCCGCATTACAACGGCATACACAACGATCTTCTGCAGAATCTGAACACAACCTGAACGCGGCTGATTGAGTATTCGCTCCTCAAGTCAGGGTCATGGTGACCCACAGAGGAGGTCATCTCATGAAGACATGTGTTGTATCAATTATTCTTACAGGCGGACTCATGGCTCCGGTGATTGCTGGGGATCAACGTGATGCCGAGATTGCAGAGTTGCGATCAATGGTGGAGTCGCTTCGCGGTGAAGTTGATGTGCTTCGTGCAGAAGATTCTGACCAGTGGCTTACCGAGCAACGCAGCGAGCATATTCGCGGCATTGTCAACGACGTGCTGGCCGATGCCGATACTCGGGCCAGCCTACAGGGCAATGGCGCCACCTCTGGCTACAACAAGGGTTTCTTCATACAGTCTGCCGACGGCAACTGGAAACTCAAGATGAACGGCCAGATTCAATCTCGCTACATGTATAACCATGCCAAGGATCAGCCCAACGACTATGGCGCTGAAATCCGCCGTCTCAAGTTGAAATTCTCTGGTCACATCATTGATCCGAGTTACACGTATAAGATTTCAATTATCAACCAACGTGATACGCAGGGTAGCGCTGGAAATAGCAATACGATGTACGTCGAAGATGCGTGGCTCCAGAAGAAGATGGACAACGATTGGTATGTGAAGATTGGGCAGTTCAAAGCGCCATTCCTTCGCGAAGAACTAGTATCCAGTTCAACACAACTCACTGTTGAACGTTCGATGATCAACAATCAGTTCACCTATGGCTGGACGCAAGGCGTCGAACTTGGAACGAAGTCGGAGAATCTCTGGCTTCGGGGCATGTTCACAGATGGTCCGAACGCCGCGAATCGGCAGTCTCAGGGGATCGACGACGACCAAATTTCGATGGTCGCTCGCGCCGACTACATGCTTGCTGGCAGTTGGAGCGACTGGAAGACCCTGACTGGCTACGGCACCAAAAGCGACATCAGCGCTTTCATTGGTGGGGCATTCCAGTGGTTCAATGCATCGAATCGTGATAATACGATGACGGAATTCGGTGGTGCCAACAGCCTTCGTAGTTACGGCTTCACCATGGATGCTTCGGTCGGGAATGATCAGTGGACGGCCTACACAGCGTTTGTGTGGGCGGACAATGGCGGTGCAACCAATGCACCGCTGCCAGATACCAATACCGCCTTTGGATGGATTGCCCAAGGGGGCCTCATGGTGGCCAAGGATTGGCAGGTCTTTGGTCGCTGGGAACTTGGTGACATTTTTAAGTACAGCCAAGGCAATGCTGGCTGGGCTAATGGCCAAATGCCCATACCAACTCCTCCCGGTACCCAGCCTCGTTTGGGGAACGATGGAATGCGAACGGGCCACAACGCCACACTGACCGTTGGTTTTACCAATTGGATTGCTGGCAAAAACCTAAAGTGGACAACTGACTTCGGGTACGCCTTCTCGACCCTCAATGATGGGGGAACATCCCTTCCTCGTGCAGACTACGTCTCGAGTGGCAACGGCTGGCGAGATGACAATGCTGGACAAGCTGGCCAGATTCTGGTTCGCACCCAATTGCAGCTCGTGTTCTGATCAAAGTCCTTTTTGTACTGACTCATCGGCCGCCGGCAGACGCATGTTTGTCGGCGGCCGTCTGTGCCTAGGCTCAGATGCACGAATGAGTTCGGCCACAGACCATGCCTGAGCTGGGCACCCATGGGCGTGGTGTGGGGCATCACCGTCGTAAATCTCGGCGATCTGACCAATGCATCCGTGATCGAGCGAGTCCAGCAGTGGCGTGACATCAGCGCTGGGATCACCACAGGTTGCCCGCACCGCGTCACACCATGGTCCAATCAGCCACGGCCAGACAGTTCCATTGTGATAGGCGGTGTCGCGAGATCGCATATCGCCATCGAATCGTCCGCAGTACGAGGGGTCATCCGGGGAGAGGGTTCGCAGACCGTACGGAGTCAAGAGTTCTTGGCGCACCATCTCGACGACTTGTGTGGCGCGTCGTCCTGTGAGTGGGGCGTGGGGGAGGGAGACGGCGAAGATTTGATTGGGGCGAATCGATACATCCGGTTGCGCATCCATGTCCGCTGGAGGAAGGACGTCATAGCAGCAGTTGAGGTCCGAGTTCCAGAACGCCTCGAAGGATGCCTCAGCACGCCCAGCCGCATCGAGTAGTGGCGCAGCGTCATCACAATGCGCCGCTAAGCGGCGCAGCGCACTGATCCACAAGGCCGAGAGTTCCACGGGACGACCGATGCGTGGCGTGACGGCGACACCGTCAATGCGGGCATCCATCCACGTGAACGCCTCGCCTTCAATCCCCGCTTCAATCAAGCCAGATTCATCTACTCGGACGCCGTGGCATACGCCACGGAGGTGACAGTCGATGATGTCCATACACGCGGTCATCAAACGCCCACGTACATCCCCGTCGCCGCCCGCCTCAATCCACGTTGCGACCGCATGAAGAAACCATAAACTGGCATCAGCGGTGTTGTAGTGCGCCAGCCCTTCTACACGATCATCAAAACGATTGGGAATTAGACCATTGTGTCGAGCCCGGGCAAATGTCTCCAGCACTCTGGCCGCATCATCGAGTCGCCCCGTCGAAAGCAGCAAGCCTGGAATTGAAATCATGGCGTCCCGCCCCCAGTCAGCAAACCAGGGGAACCCCGCCATGATTGTCAGTGACGGCACATCACCACCCATGCGAGTGGCCACAAATGCATCTGCGGCGACAAGTAACCTTGAGTCGACGCCGCTGGCGTCACCCATCCTACGTTCGCTGGTAGGAGGCACCATTGCATCGAGTTCGGCGGTGAGTTCAAAGGTCGGCTGACCACAGGTGAGTTCGACATCAATGGTCGCCGCGGCTAGCGCGCATCCCGTTGCGTTGTATCCACGGGCTTGCTCGACTGGGAACGTGAAGTCCTCCCACCAGACAGGGGATACAGACCACGTATTCCGCTGCGGGCGCAGTACTAGTTGGTGTTCGCCTCGGGTCACGCGTAGCGTGCGGCCCTGACCCTTGACCACAATGTCATCCACCGGTTCACTGAGCAACGTGTGGAAGTCCCGCATGGCTACCAGTGGCGTTATCCGAAGCCATGCCGTATCGGACAGACCATCGATACGCCATCGCATGCGGCATGCATTGAACCCATGCACCATCGACAGTTCGCGTGAGATCGTGATGCCAGTGGGAAGCTGCCATCGCCATGCGACAGTCTGACCATCACACCGAAAGTCAAGCAGGTGGCGCCATCCATCCTTGAGGGGTTCAGATGCTTGGCCGAATAGATGAGTCGCCAGGCCAATTGGTTCTGCGTGAGGAAGGGTGATGCAGTCATCAAGGGCCGCGAGCGCTACGATGCGATCAATCGGAGGCGCGCATGCTGCAACCAAGAGCCCGTGATATCGGCGCGTTCGTGCGCCACACGCCGTTCCCATGGCGAATCCGCCAAGACCATTGGTCAGCAGCCATTCGCGATCAAGGGCACCACGCATCTGATCAGAGGACATGGTGGTCAGTCGCTCTTTCGCTGCCGAAGGTGGGACACAATGCGTTGCGACGTGGCGTCACCACTTGGCGGTTCATCACCACTGGCGCCCGCCAGCAACGTGCTGGCGACTTCTTTCCCCATCTCGACGCCCCACTGATCGAAGGAGTCGATGTTCCTGACGGCACCTTGCACAAAGACACGGTGTTCGTGCAGGGCAATCAACCTGCCTAGGGTTCGTGGGTCGAGTTGATCGTACGCAAAAGTTGTTGATGGTCGTTGCCCAACCATGACACGGTGGGGGGCCAGACGCTGAATCTCACCATCGTCGGCGCCAGCATCTCGCATGGCTGTCTCGACTTCCGACAGCGTACGACCCCGCGCAAAGACTTCGGCCTGCGCCACACAGTTGGCAACAAGCATCGCGTGTCGGCCATCGTCGATGTCTTCAACCGGTCGCCGCGCAATGAAGAAGTCCGCCGGAACCACCGTCGTGCCCTGATGCAGCATCTGGTGAAAGGAGTGCTGCCCGTTGGTGCCAGGTTCGCCCCAGACGACCATGGCAGTTCCGTCCGAGACAGGCTTGCCATCGAGTTGCACATGCTTGCCATTGCTCTCCATTTCCAATTGCTGCAAGTATGCTGGCAATCGGGAGAGGTGCTGATCGTATGGAAGCGAGACACGGCTGGCGCACGACCAGAAGTCGCGATACCAGCAGTCCAGTAACCCCAGCGTCATCGGGATGTTCTTGTCGATCGGCGCGGTGCGGAAGTGTTCGTCCATGTCAAAGGCGCCCGCAAGCATCTCCGCAAATCGGTCAAAGCCAACAGCCAGCACGATTGACAGGCCTATCGATGACCACATCGAGTACCGCCCGCCGACCCAATCCCAGAAGGTGAACATATTGTCGGTGTCGATTCCAAACGCTTCGACCCGTGAAGCGTTGGTTGAGACCGCGACGAAGTGATTGGCTACAGCATCTTGCGTACCGAGCGCATCGACCAGCCAGCGGCGCGCCGCGGCGGCATTGGAGAGAGTCTCTTGTGTTCCAAATGTTTTGGATGAAATAATAAAGAGCGTCGTCTCGGGATTGAGTCCCTTGAGCGCATCGTGCAAGTGTGATGGGTCGACGTTGGAGACAAAGCGGCTTGTGATACCTGGTGCGTGGAATGGGCGCATCGCTTCGACGGCCATCACGGGACCAAGGTCGGATCCACCGATACCAATATTGACAACAGCTTGGACCGGTTGATCGGTCCAGCCCCGCCAGGTGCCATCATGCACCTTGGCGGCGAAGTTTCGCATCCGATCGAGCTGCTCACGGACATCAGGCATGACATCACGTCCGCCAGCGAGCATTGGGCGGTCAGATTGATTCCGAAGCGCCACATGCAGCACGCTGCGTTGTTCGGTGGTATTGATCGGTTCGCCCGCAAACATGGCATCGCGTCGTTTTTGGACACCACATTCTGTTGCGAGGGTTCGCAGCAATTCCAGTGTGCGATCCACGGCCAGATGCCGCGTGCAATCAATCAGCATGTCATCAAAGTGGAAGATGAAACCGTCGCTCCGATCAGGAGAATCGATTAAGTTGCGAAGGCAGATTTCGTCGAATTCACTGCGATGTGTGTGCAGTGTGCTACGTGCGGTCATGAGATACCTTCCCAGAGTCGGAACCCACCCTTGAATGCATTTGAGTTGTGGCCTCGTTCGCATCGGTTGGGTAGTGCTTCAAGTTTCTTGACATTGCCACCACCCAATACAACGTAGTCCGGTTCGATTGCCGCGACAAAGCCATCAACGACTTCGAATACGGTGTCACGCCAAGCATCGAATCCTTGTCGCTTTAATCCGGCTTTGCCGGTGTAGTACTCATAGCACTTCGTCCTGAAGGGCATGTGCCCCAGTTCCAGCGGCGCGAGAACTCCGTCTTCGATCATCGCCGACCCCATACCGGTGCCGAGCCCAAGGAAGAGCATTCGTCCCCCGTGGTAACTGCCAAGGGCCTGCATGGCTGCGTCGTTGATGATGCGAACCGGGCATCCAAAGGCGGCATCGAAATCAAAGCCAACCCATCCTCCTCCAAGATTTGACGGGTTGAGTAGCGGCCGTCCACCTACGACCGGCGAGGGGTATCCAATGGATACGGCCTCCCACGTCCACCCATCGCATGCTTCCTGAGCCTTGGCGACCATGGTTTCCGCGGTGAGATTCGAACCAGACTTGATCTTGCGACGCTGGGTCTCGCCCGAGCGAAGCATCTTGAGGTTCGTGCCGCCAACGTCGATACAGAGGATGTCCACGTAGGGACGATAGCCGATTCGCGACACTCCTCAGGCTGGTATCGTGCCCCATCTGGAGGATCCTCATGAAGGTCGTGTTGGCTGGAGATCACGCGGGGCTGGACATGCGGTCGCATCTGGCGTCCGTTGTGGAATCGCTTGGGCACGAGGCCATCTTGGTGGGCCCCGAGGAAGGCCAGCGGGTGGACTTCCCAATCGCCGCGACGGCCTTGTGCCGTGAACTCATGGCCGGTCGGGCGCAGCGGGGCATCCTGCTGTGTGGGTCCGGTGCGGGCATGACGATCGCGGCGAATCGCTTTCCAGGCATCCGTGCGGCGACGGCCCACGACACCTACACCGCACACCAGATGGTCGAGCACGATGCGGCCAATGTCTTGACTTTGGGCACTCGCGTTATCGGCTTGGAGCCAGCAGCGGAAATTGTCCAAGCATTTGTACAAGCAGAGTTTCAACAGGTCGAGCGGTACCGCCGCCGGCTCAGCCAGATCATCGACATCGAAAGGAAGCGAACGATGACCCCACTGAATGCACTAAGCGATGCTGGTCAGGCAATTTGGCTCGACTATATCCGCCGCGATATTCTTGATGACGGCACCTTGGCTCGGTACATCTCGGACTTGTGCGTCACTGGACTCACCAGCAATCCGAGCATCTTCGACAAAGCGATCACCGGAACCGATCTCTACGACGCATCCATCCGCGGAACGGATGCCGAAGCGGTCTTCTTTGATTTGGCAATAGACGACCTCAGCCGCGCTGCCGATCTACTTCGCACGGCGTGGGATGTTACCGATGGAACCGATGGCTGTGTGTCGTTGGAAGTCTCACCACTGCTTGCGGCCGACGCCGCGACAACCATTGATCAAGGCACGGCACTCTTTAATCGCGCCGATCGGCCCAACCTCATGATCAAGGTGCCTGGCACTCCTGAGTCCCCCGAGGCCATCGAGGAACTCATCTTCCGGGGCATCAATGTCAACGTGACGCTGCTCTTTGATGACGTGCAATATCGACGAGCCGCCGAAGCGTACATCGCCGGCATTCGTCGACGCCTCGAGGCGGGGTTGGACGCAAAGGTATTCTCGGTCGCGTCGGTCTTCATTTCGCGATGGGACACGCCCACAGCTAAGTTGGTTGATGACACACTTGCCAACCGTTTGGGCATCGCGTGCGGCGTACGATGCCATCGCGCGTGCGAGGACATCTTTACCGGCGATGCATTCGCAGCATTGGCCGAACAGGGCGCTAGACGACAGAAGTTGCTTCTAGCCAGCACCAGCACCAAAGATCCGGCGCTCCCAGACACCATGTATATCACGGCTTTGGCTGCCGCTGAGTCGATCAACACTATTCCGGAACAAACGTTGTTGGCCTTTGCGGACCATGGTGACATGGACGGGGTACTGGGCCCAGCTGCTTGGGCGCAGGCCGACGAGGTCGTTTCTGGATTCGAATCTGCGGGAGTTGATGTACGATCGCTTGCCGAACAATTGCAGACCCAAGGTGCCGATGCCTTTGTCAAATCGTGGAAGAACATGCTGGAAGGTATTGCTGAAAAAATCGGCCAGTTGCAATCCACATGAGAAGCGCAAGGGTGAGGAGTCATTATGCAGATCGCGATGATCGGACTTGGACGGATGGGGGCCGGGATGGTTCGTCGGTTGCTGGCCGCGGGCCACGAGTGCCATGTATGGGATGTCTCGAGTGAAGCCGTACAGTCACTCGTCCAAGAGGGCGCCTTGGGGGCCGCGACGATCAAGGACCTCACCGGGGCGATGTCTGGTCCGCGAGCGGTGTGGATGATGGTGCCCGCAGGTATTGTCGATCGTGTCATCGACGACGTAGCACCCCACCTCAGCCAGGGCGACATACTTATTGACGGTGGCAACAGTATGTGGCGTGACGATCTATCGCGGCATGGACGACTCGCTGAGTCGGGTATTCGCTATGTCGATGCGGGTGTGAGCGGCGGCGTGTGGGGGCAGGAACGTGGCTACTGTCTGATGGTCGGTGGCGAAGATGATGCGATATCACATCTGCAGCCGGCGTTGGAGTCGTTGGCTCCCGGTGTTGAGGCGGCTGCGCGAACGCCAGGCCGTGTGGGCACGCCAAGTTCTGAGGAACAGGGCTGGCTTCACTGTGGCCCCAGCGGCGCCGGGCACTTTGTCAAAATGGTGCACAATGGTATTGAGTACGGTGCCATGGCAGCCTATGCCGAAGGACTCGGCGTGCTGGCGCATGCTGGTGTGGGCCTTTATGATCGAGATCACGACGCTGAGACGACACCGCTGCGTCATTCAGATGCATTTGAGTACGACTTCGATTTGTCCGCCATCACCGAAGTGTGGCGGCGTGGCAGTGTGATAGAGTCGTGGCTGCTGGACCTGACTGCGGCAGCTTTTCGCGAAGACCCATCGCTCGATGGTTTTGCCGGTCGTGTGTCGGACTCTGGCGAGGGGCGATGGACGCTCGAGGCCGCGATCGCATCGGGGGCGCCCGTACCAATTCTTGCTGCGGCCCTCTTTCAGCGATTTGCGAGTCGAAATGAAGACGAATTGCCGCGGCGAGTGTTGTCGGCTATGCGAAGTCAGTTTGGTGGACACCACGAGAAGTCGTCGTCATGAGCCGCGAACAGTCAGATGCCTTGGTGATTTTTGGAATCACCGGTGACTTGGCACATCGAAAGATTCTCCCATCGCTGTACGCGATGGAACGGCGGGGCACCCTCAATGTTCCCGTCATCGGTATTGCTCGTGAGGATATGACAACAGAGCAAGTGATCGAGCGAGCTCGTGATGGCATCGACCAATTTGGAAAGGGCGACATCGATGAAGCGGTGTTTGCGCGATTCGCAGCAAAGTTGAAGTATGTCGTGGGCGACTACACCGACGTCGAGAGCTTCCAAAAACTCTCTGATGCGCTTGGTAATGCAACACATCCACTCTACTATTTGGCGGTTCCACCAAGCATCTTTACCACGGTCATTGAACACCTCAATACCTGCGGAGGTGCCCAGGGTGGATCGGTCGTCGTTGAGAAACCATTCGGTCGGGACTTGCAGTCGGCCAAGGAACTCAACGCCGCACTGCAGGAAGTGTTCTCAGAAGACCATATCTATCGCATCGACCATTACCTAGGCAAGGAAGCCTTGCTCAACCTGACGTACTTTCGGTTTGGCAACAGGTTTCTTGAGCCGGTGTGGAATCGTCAACATGTTCGATGCGTGCAAATCACGATGGCTGAAAACTTTGGTGTAGAGGGTCGCGGCGCTTTCTATGACGAAGCTGGTGCCATCCGCGACGTGTTGCAGAACCACATGCTGCAGATAATTTCATTGCTTGCCATGGACCCTCCTGCCGACGGAACTGATGAATCGCTCCGCGATGCAAAGGTTCGTGTCATGCGGTCGATGAAGCAGCTTTCTCGTGAAGATGTCATCCGTGGCCAATACCGTGGGTACCTCGATGAGGCCGGCGTTCGACCGCAATCTGATACCGAAACCTATGCTGCGGCGCGATTTAATATCGACTCGTGGAGATGGTCTGGTGTTCCTTTTATCGTCCGAGTTGGAAAGAAGATGCCGGTGACGGCTACGGAGGTGCTTGTCGATCTTCATCATCCACCACAAGATCTTTTCGAGGATGCATGGTTGTGCGAGCGGAACTACTTTCGGTTTCAGTTCAAACCATTTACGACCATCAGTATTGGCGCCCGGGCGAAGAAGCCAGGCGACGCTATGACTGGTGAGCAGATTGAAATGATCGCCTTGCATCAAGAGCCCGATGAGATGAGTGCCTACGAGCGGCTGATTGATGACGCCATTCATGCACAATCTGGTCTGTTTGCCAGGGTCGATGAGGTTGAAACTGCATGGAAGATCATCGCCCCAGCCATGGCGGATCCAGCCCAACTTGAGCAGTACGACAGCGGCACTTGGGGACCAGAGTCGGCCGATCGATTGACCGGCGATATGTATAAGTGGCACAACCCACAGACGCCAGTGTGTTCAGGCGAGGCGCCCAATTGAAAACGCCTGCGCAGATGCAACTCGGTGGGATGATGTTCAAAACGCTTTCTGATGCAGACGCGGTAGCTAGATGCGGGGCGAACTGGCTCTCAGGCACGCTTGACCGCATTGCCACGACTCAAGGGGTATGTGTGTTGGCTGTCAGTGGGGGGCGATCACCGTGGCCGATGTTCCGGCAGCTTGTGATGGTTTCGGACATGCCGTGGGATCGTATCCACATTGTGCAGGTTGACGAACGCCAAGCGCCAGATGGTGATGAGGAACGCAATTGGACGCGGGCTCAAGAGATTTTTGCGCCTGTTGTGCCAGTAGACAATCTTCATCCGATGCCCGTGATGGCTGACGACATGCCCGATGCGGCCGCAGAGTATGCACGAGATCTTGATCGCATTTCGCATGGGCGGGGCGTTGACGTGGCGCATTTGGGAATCGGCCCAGATGGCCATACCGCATCCTTATTTCCAGATGATCCAATTCTTGACATTTCCGATCGCGATGTCGCTTGGACGACCCACGCACACAACGGATTTCGACGAATGAGTCTGACATTCTGCCTGTTGGCTGGCGCGAACCACGTGTTCTGGCAAATTTGCGGTGCGGATAAGCAGCCGATGCTTGCCAAACTCCTTGCTGGTGATACATCAATCCCGGCAGGCCGAGTCCGACGTGATCGCGCCATCGTCTATGCAGATGCTGCAGCAGCAGGTGATTTGGACTGATTGCTGGCAATGTCACTGAGACTCAAACTTGTACTGCTGGTGATCCTGCCGTTGGCCATCGTCTTTTCAGCACTGGTGGTGATTCAATACCAATCGATGCGAACACTGGCAATTGCGCAGGCCCAAAGTCATACCCTTCTGCTGACGCAGGCAACAGCCCGTGATATCGAAAGCGCTCTAGCCAAGGCGGTCAATGTGTCCCACACTGGCGCGGCGGCACTGGAGGCGGCACCGGAACTTGACGGCACTCGAGTTTGGCCCCTCCTTGAAGCTTTGGTCAAACGAGTTCCGCTGGTCGAGGGTGCCTCGGTGGCATTTGCGCCTGGCAGTGTCGCTGAGGGGGCACCTGCGGCCCCTTATGTTTGGAATCGAAACGGTACGTTGCAGAGGACAGATCTGGGCCTAGCGTATGACTACACAACACGCAATTGGTACACGATTGCCGCCCATGGCGATGCTGGGTGGACGGCGCCCTACGACGGTCCGGTCTTTGAAGGATTGCTTGTTTCGTTTTCTGTTCCCGTGATTCGCCACAACGAAGTCACGGCAGTTGTATCAGTGGATGTACCACTTCTTCCGTTGCAAGACAGCCTTCAGGTCGGCGAGTTCACCAACACATCAGGCTTTCTGGTTGGACCAGGTGACAGGTTTATCTCAAATCCCAATCCAGAACTCATCATGAAACCGGTGACTAGCGCGGGTGGGCCAGCGTTGCTGGCTGATTCTCCGCCAGGGACGCTGCAGCGATTCGACGATTGGCCAAACGAAACTCCACATATTGTTGCGTTTGAGCCTATTCCCACTGCTGACTGGATGTTCGCAGCGGCCATTGAGGAAGCGCAGGTGCTGGGCCCGGTGCAACTGCAGTTGCGGTGGAATGTGGGCATCCTCCTTGGAGGAGGCGTCATCATCGCTGCGATCGTTCTGTTGACCGGACTACGAATCACAGGCGATGTGCGTCAACTCGCATCGGCTGTTGCGCAGGTGTCTGGAGGCAACCTCAGCGCGTCGATCGAGCATATTCGCCGTCACGATGAACTTGGCAAACTCGCAGTAGATTTCAACCGCATGACCAAGCAACTTGGGCGAACCGTGGACCGCGTTGCGAGTGAACAAGCAGCGCGACAGGCCATGGAACGCGAACTGGATGCTGCCCGCGAAATTCAGAAAGAGATGTTGCCCCACGAGTACCCAATGCTTCAGGGCCATCCCGAGATCGACCTGCACGCGATCAACGAGGCGGCTCGGTATGTCGCAGGGGACTTCTATGACTATTGGGTGCGCGATGGTGTGCTGACGGTCGTCTTGGCGGATGTCGCCGGGTCTGGAATGCCAGCGGCACTTGTGATGGTCCGGGTTATGACGCTCCTGCGTCAGTTCGACAATCCGGCCATTCCTCTTACGGATATCGTGGCGCTGACCAATGAAGAGTTGTGTAACGACAATGATCATCAGTTGTTTGTGACCGGCATAATTGTGCGGGTCACGATGGCTACTGGCGAGTTCTGCATCGTCTCGGCGGGCCATCTGTCGGCGTTGCTTGGTGACGGCCACGGTCAAGTTGATGAGGAAGGAATGTCTACAGGACCACTGCTCGGGGTCATTCCTGGAGCAACATGGGCAGATCGCCGCCGGACACTCCCGCTGGGCGGATGGCTTGCGTTGTACACCGATGGGATCACCGAGGCACCCAACGATGAGGCCGAACTATTTGGTACTCCCAGACTTTCAGACACGCTAAGCAAAATGCCCGGCGCCACATCGGAAGTGCTTGCGAGGAAGGCTATTACAGCTGCTGAGGAGTGGCATGGCGGCCGTGTGGATGACGATCTCAGCGCTCTGGTGATCCGCCGCCCCGGGCCCGCTTAAACACAAGGGTTATCAAATCCCAAGGATTCAGTATCCTGCGTGGTCCGAATTGCTCTTGGAAGAGCGGATCGTACTTTGGGATCGTGAAGGAGCGTGATGGTATGCGTATTGAAACAACAGCTTTGATCGTGGCGGTCGCAGCTGGACTGGCTGCACCCCTGCAAGCGTCCTCAACCGATGCAATTGTGCTCTATTCGGCGGGCATTGACGGCTTGCTCGATGATCCCAAAGATGCTGGTCTCCAGCAGGCCTTGGTATTGATGGAACAAAACGGATTGAGCCTTCCTCCGGACGTGGGAAAAAAGGACAAGTTCACCATCGGAACGGCGGTTCGTCTCCTGCTGAGTGAGATTGATTTTCGAGTTGCGATGCGTCCAGATGCCCCATCGAATTCAATTCCCTTTTCACTGACGATTCGTTCCAGCGGCAATGAGGGCGCAACACCTGAAGAACTCGTATCGCGCGTTGAGAAACTGCTTCAAGGCTCGAAAGCCGGCCCGGGGCGACCCGACCCTGACAATCATGGGCTCATGCTGTACAACGAAAATGACCCCGATCCGCTGATGTGGGTGGGCACCTCCAAGGACAATGGCCACGAGACAGCGGTGATGTCTGTTGGCTCACCACCAGAATCATCGACGATCGATTGGTCTGGGTGTGGGCTGCCTTCGGGCACAGACATACTTGCGGGCGTCATCGTTGATTTCCAAGAATTGCAGCTACCGCTTGCGAGGGCTGCGGTTGCCACAGGGCCGGAAACCGCGGCAGTTTCACATTTGATGGGCAAGTGGGGGTTGTTGGGGCCAGACGCGATGCGGCTGGAGTTTGCCGTGGGACGTAATGACGATGCCATGCAACTTGGCGGTCGCATTTCGAATTATGGAAAGCACTTTGGTCAGTATGTCGTTGAGGGTGGCGTGCGTGCTGCAGACCTCAAAGCCGTGCCTAAGGATGCTGTGGCGGCACAAGTGAGCCGTTTCAACATGTCTGGATTCTTGGATTCGATGATGGAGATGGGCGATGCCATGGCACCACCGCTGGGGCAAGGCCCCGATGGGCAGCCAATCAAGGCTTCTGACATGGCTTGCCAGCAGTTCAAGATGATGCTCGGTATCGATCCACGTACGGAACTCATTGACTATCTGGGCGACACCATGACCATCTATCGGTCCATCTCGACTGGTGGTGGTGGGCTCATGAGCCTGGTCATGTTGGTCGAAGCGTCCAATCCAGATGCATTGGCGACGTCGCTGGGAACACTCGCAGCGCGTGCCAGTGCGATGGCATCGCCGATGACACAGGGCTACGTGCAGATGTCCAATTGGACGCACCCGGATTGTGGCGAGATCATTTCACTGGTCTTCCCTGGCATTCCCATTCCAATGGAACTGTCGCTGGCCGTGAAGGACAACTGGCTTGTGACGGCCTTGACGCCCCAGGCGCTCGTGGCGGCCTGTCAACAACTCGATGCACGGGACTCATTGAAGGATGCCAAAGGTTTCCGCAAGTACGCAGGATCCAAAGCCATCGGCGCGATGCAGGTTAACTACAACGACGTGCCAGCCCAACTGGCTGGTGGGTACACCCTCTCATCGGCAGTTGCATCTGCCATTTCCAACTACACACGTCCTCGCCGAAAGGCTGATTCAGGCATTTCGATGGTCATGCCCACGTTTGGCCAACTTGCCAAGGGCGCACGCCCATGTGTCCTGATTGCTCGCATGGATGGTGTTGATCTGGAGTACAGCGGTACGTCGGACTCAAGCATGAATGTACTTGGCACTGGCATGGCATCGCACGCTGTGATTCTTGCGCCATTGGCTGCGGGGGTAGTTTTCCCAGCCATTACACAAGCTAGAGATCGTGCCCAACAAGTTAAAAAGCGTACTGAAGAACAAGCTAGAGATCGTGCGGAAAGTTTCCACCGGCAAGCTCAAGAAACTCAAGAAACTCACAGAAGCGGTCATGACGAACATGAAGGAGATCATTGATGGGCACTGATTTAATGTTAGCACTTAGCGGAGCGGCGATTTTTGCCATTGTGATTGGCGCCGTTGTATTACTGATCGTTGTAATGGTCATCGGCATCTTCAATGCACTGGTGGCGCTTCGAAACCGTGTCAAGAATGGCTGGGCGCAGATTGATGTGCAGCTCAAGCGTCGCTATGACCTGATTCCCAACCTCGTCGAAACGGCCAAGGGGTACATGAAGCATGAGGCCGGGACGCTCGAAGCGGTGACCAACGCTCGCAACCAGGCCATGGCTGCGGCCAAAGCTGTTGCTGCTAATCCAACGGACGGTGGTGCCGTCAAATCGCTCGGCGGTGCTGAGGGGGCACTTCGTGGAGCGCTTGGCAACCTCACGGTGGCGATGGAAGCCTACCCAGACCTCAAGGCCAGCGCTAATATGATGCAGGTTCAGGAAGAACTGACGACGACCGAAAACAAGGTCGCATTCTCACGTCAGGCGTACAACGACTCAGTGATGGTCTACAACACCAAGCGCGAAAGTTTTCCATCCAACATCATCGCTGGAATGTTCAACTTCTCCCAGGCTTCAATGTTTGAAATCGAAGATGCGGCAGTTCGCGAAGCGCCCAAAGTGAAGTTCTGATCACGCTGATGGATGTTGAGCAAGGCCACGGTGGAGTGATCCTGTGAATTTTTTTGAGGCACAGGACAAGGCGCACCGCAAGACGGGCATGTTGGTCTGGACCCTGGGCTTTGGCCTAGTGGCCATGACCGCGGGCATGTATGTCGTGCTCATGGTTGCGGTTCACCTGATGGGTGCCTATGACCGGATGAATGCCCAAAGTGTGGCTGAGAACGGGCAACGCGTCCCCGAAGGTCGGTTTGAACAGTGGGTCGATGGCGAGTCGCTGATCTGGTGGGATGCTGATGTCCTGCTCGTGGCATTCGTACTCATGCTGCTACTGGTGGGCGGAGGCTTCTTGTTCCGCTACCTGCAACTGCGAAGTGGTGGCGAGGCAGTGGCCGAAATGATGGGCGGCACGCGAATTGAGCCAGACACGTCCAATCCAAACCAGCGTCGGGCGCTCAATGTTGTCGAAGAGATGGCCATTGCATCAGGTGTTCCTGTTCCGCCTGTCTATGAACTTCCGTCGGAGTCCATCAATGCTTTTGCCGCCGGGCATACCGTGGATCAGGCCGCTATTGGATTGACCAAGGGTTGCATTATGTTGCCGCGGGATGAGTTGCAGGGCATTGTGGCGCACGAGTTCAGCCATGTATTCAATGGCGACATGCGACTCAATCTTCGCCTGATCGCCATTATCAATGGCGTCATGGTGCTTGGTATCGCGGGGCTCTTGCTTGCTCGGTATGTCGGGTACAGCATGCTATTTGGTGGTGGTCGTGGAAACGACAAGGGTGGCGCAGTAGCGTTTGCCATTGGCTTGATGGCCCTTGGTTGGCTGATCGCTGCGATTGGTTTCATGGGAACGCTGGTTGCCAGAATTATCCAGGCAGCGGTCTCCAGAGAGCGTGAGTTTCTTGCGGATGCCAGTGCTGTGCAATTTACGCGAAACCCCGATGGCATTGCGGGGGCGCTTGCTCGAATTCAGGGTTCGCCGATGAAGACCAAGATTGCGGGCGAAGCGAGCCAGTTCAATCACATGTTCTTCTCACAGGCTGTTCCAGCGATGTTTGCAACGCATCCACCCCTTGGTGTGCGCATCAGTCGCATTACTGATGGCCGTGGTGTTGATGTCAAGCCGATCCATAGTGGCTCGGAATCGCCAACATCGCCCGATCAATCGAAAAAAGGCGTTGGCACCATGGCCGCTGCGGTGGTTGCGATCGATCGCGTGCAGCAGGCTTTGGCAAGCGCCGGTGATATCAATTCCATATCAATGCAGTGGACACTGAAAGTAATTGAGTCGATTCCACAGCCACTGCGTGATGCGGCACATTCGCCTCGATGCGTTCGGGCCTTGATCGCTGCCATGCTCATTGAAGATGGTGGTACGGACGAAGCCGATGCGCTGGCCAAGCAACTTGCTTCGGTTTCGAACCTGCTCCCAGATGAAGAAACCAAACGTGTGGCGCAGTTGCGTCCGCTGTTCGCATCCCTTGACGTCTCAAGTCGGGTACCCCTGCTAGACATGACTAGTTCGGCCGTGCAAGCCCTGTCAGAAAGTCAAGCACGCGATCTAGCTGAGTTGGTCGAGGAGTTGGTTGCGGCGGATCGCAAAGTCAGCCGCTTCGAATGGATTGTCGCCATGTTGGTTGATGCGATGCTTGATCGTGGGGGGCGGGCGAGCCACCGTGCCACGGCTTTGATCCAATCAATGGTCCCATCTATTCAGGCGGTCCTGACCATTGTCGCCAGTGCCGGTGGTGGTGATGAAGATGAGACGACCGCTGCGGCTGCCAGTGGGTGTACGTCACTGGGAATAGCAGTGCTGGCCGAATTAGCCAGCACATCGCTCAAGCAACTCAGCGGAGTTGTTCGCGAGATTCGCACGCTTCGATTTGATGAACGCAAGCGGCTACTTACGGCGGTCGTGACTGTTGTCAATCACGATGGTCGTACGACCGTGGCCGAGGCGGAGATGGTTCGCGCCGTTGCGGAGATCCTTGCCGTACCCATGCCACCGGTCATGCCAGATGAGGTGATTGCTGCGGCGGGGTGAGTTGCAGTGGTGTTGGGCTAGCCCGTTGTCCAGTCCATGCCCAAGTGAAGGCCACTACCAAGGTCTTCGCAGCCCGTCGCGGTGACGACGACCATGTCTTCGAGTCGCATGCCACCGATCGATGGTCCATACAAGCCCGGCTCAATGGTGATGACATCCCCTGCGATCAGTTCTGGACCACCGGTATCCAGCAGTGGGGGTTCATGCACGGCCAGCCCTACGCCGTGTCCCGTGCCGTGCACCATGGCGATGCGTTCAGGGTCAGCATTCTCATCAGGCAGGCCCAGTTCAAATCCATGCTCCACGATGACGGCTGTTGTGGCCGTGTTGACCGCTTCACCAGTGACGCCAGCCTTGGCTGCAGTTTCGCCAGCACACTTGGCGGCCAGCACCGCTTCGTGCATGCACTTGATGCGGTGGTGGACATCACCGTGGACGACCATGCGAGTGCAGTCACCGTTGTAGTGCGTTGACTTGGAGCGAGGAAAGACATCGATGATGACTGGCTCGCCGGTACGCAAGGCGCCACTGCCGTGTGCGTGGCAGTCGGCTCCATCTGGACCACCGGCCACAATGCTGGTGGGGTTGTCATAGCCACGAGTGAGTAGGTGGATATCAATGAGTGTTCGTACACGGTCAGATGTTAGGTCATCACCTTGGTGTTGCAGAATTCCCGAGGAGTCGGGCGTGGCGCGGGCGATTGTTTCGCATGCCATGGCGATGGCCGATTGTGTATCGCATTGAGCGTGTCGCAGGGCATCGAGTTCCTGGTCATTTTTGCATCGCCGCGACGAAACACCGAGATCAGCGTCATAGACGACCTCAATGTTTGCCGCGCGGAGCGCATCGACAAATGACAGCGTCAGCGTTCGGTCGGCGCGAACGGTGGTTGTTCCCTGTTGTCGTAGTGCTTCAGCCACAGCTTGGGCGACGGCGGTTTCTCGATCCCCAGAGAGCCCTCCAGTGGGCGAAAAGTCAGCGGGGCAGGCCACACGATCGACGTGGGCTTGCAAACGGGCCCGCGCCATTTCGATGTCACGAATAATCAGCAGTCGCTGGCCGCCGTGTTCAATCAAAGCCGCGGGATCCCCAGCCTCAAACTGAATCGCGTGATAGAGCGTGTCATTGGACGCAGGAATTCCAGCAATCAAAGTCGTCATACCTACCACCCTACATGGGGAGCCAAGTTCATTTTCATAAATGAGCCTGGCTCATAATTGAAAATGAGCTTGGCAGCCCAAAAGGTCAGCAGGCTCGCCCTATGGGCGAGCCTGCTGGGTTCCACCGTTCAGGAGATCGGTGTCAGTTGGTTGTGTGGTCTTCTGTGTGCTCTTCGGCGGGTTGGCCGAGGAATGGGAACATCGGGCCTCCACCGCCGGCGCTGATGTCGTCGGTGTTGTAGAGGTACTGGGCGTTGAGCGACCGATCGATGAGCGAACTTGCTTCGGCGAGGTGTGCTCGGGAATACGGATCGAGATCCGCACCCTTGCGACGCATCGCGCTGTCGATGGTGCTCTTGAGTTCACGAAGTTGCATGCGGCTGAGGTTCGAAACCGGGGCCGTGTAGAAGCCGCTGCCTGCGGGCATACTCAGGTCAATGAGCCGTTTGAGGTGCTCTCGCTGTGCATTGCGACGCAGACTTGTGATGTACGGCGACCGGGCGGAGTACGTGCCCTGTGGGCCTCCGTCCAGTTCGCCCCACACCGAATCCCGTACGGTCGTGAGCACTTCAGGAACGGTCAGGACATCCTCGCCCTCAAAGGCGCGGAATTCATTGTCGTAGACGCGATTGAGTGTCTGCGGGTTTAGGATGCCGTTCATGGCCATCGCCTGAATGCCGGCGATTCGATCATGGATTGGGAAGGTTTCATCTTCGAAGATGTCCCGCATGCCGCCATCATCCCACCACTTGTCCACCGTCATGCGACGGAGCAGTTCAGGACTCAGTCCGTAGGCGTCATCTTGCATGGTGTTGTCAAGCACGATCTGCATCGCATGACGCTGCATGTCTGCTTCGATGGGTGCAATTGGGTCGAGATCGCCTTCATCACCATCACCCTTCTTGTAGCGGTTCAGGTAACTGCCACCAATCCAATTGGCTGCGACATTAACAGCGCCCAGTTGCTTATTTAAAAGCATGTTGTAGGCCTTACGAGCCTCGGCCCAGCTCTCGCCGTCTTCAACCATTTCTTCGAGAATCTTCGCACGCAGGTGCTGGGCTAGTCCAATTTGCGACTCGCAGTAGTTGAGTGGATTGGCACCATTGTCAAAGCGACGGGCACGCGGATCAGGGCCCCATGTGTCTTCGTCCGTTGCGTAGATGAGTTTTGGTTCAGTTGCACGTGAAAGTACTTTCTCGGGCTTGCTGGTGGTGTAGCCATATTCAATTGCCCACATGTCGTAGGGACCGATGGTCATCTGCGTCCATGGACCCTGGGACTCGCCGAGTTCATAATTGATGTTGATCGGAAGGTAGTCCATCACCGATCCTGAACTTGCCGTGACAAATTCATCATCGTTGATTTCAGCCAGTGAGTGAATGGTGCTGCCCTTGAAGTTGTGTCGGAGGCCAAGCGTATGGCCAACCTCGTGCATCACGACTTCCTTGAGCAGCGGACCAATGAACTCTTCAGGGACACCGTCGAGATACTGCTTGTCGCTCTTCTTCTTGGCATTCTTGGCCTTCTTGGGCGACTTTGCATCGTCCGTGGCATCCTCGTCGCTTGATGCGTCCGCCTCTTCGAGATCGGTTTCGTCGTCATCAGTATCTTTGACGAGATCATCATCATCAATGGTGCCTTCATCGTCGGAGTCGGCCACGTCGGTGCCATCAGATTCACTGCGCTGGGCCGTCAGTGACATGCTCATGCCACCTTCGTTCATGGAACCAGTCATATTTCCGTCGTCGATTTCGAGAACCAGCGGCGGGCCATCCGACTCTTCATCGGCCGGATTGAGAGTGAGTTGCTTGCTCTGTGGTACCCAATCACCAATCAATTCAATGGTGCCAAACATCCCCATCTCGGCGGAGCCGGTCACGGAGTTGTCCTTGTCCATTGTCAGATCGAGTGTCAAATCCATCGAGTGTGTACTGCCGTCAGGGCCAGCCATTTCGATTGATCCATACCAAGTTCCCGACACAGGATCATCGGGGTTGGCAAATGCGACACCTGGTTTATTCAGGTTCATGATCAGTTCTGGGTTAAGCCGGATCATCGCGACTTCCATCGCTTTGCATGCCGCATGGCGGCAGTTCCCATTGATCTGCGAGACTCGGCCGATCAAACCATCGTATTGATCATCACCAATCAGATCCGTCTTGTTGGTCGGAGACGCGAGTCCTGGAAGCATGCCAGCGGCTCGCATCGCGGTTTCGCGTTGGACCATCTGTCGAATCTCAGCCCGTTCCGCACGGTTTGCCAGCAGCACACGCGGGTGCCAGTCTGGACGTTCCGAGAGCCAAGCCAACGCTTCTGGTCCCCAGCCTTCAAGCGCTGTTTCGGGAACGAGGTCTTTCCATGTGCGCGACCAGCCGTTGATGAAGCCTTCATCCATGACGATATCGGCATCGAGAATCTGACCTGTTTTGGGGTGCACGCGGCTGGGGCCGATGGCAAAGCCCATGTCGGCATTGGTCCACAGGAAGAAGTTGTAGCGTGCGTCTTCTGGGTCCTTCTCCATGTGAGCGCCCGTGTCAGCGTCCTGTTGGTAGACCTCGACGGCGTTGACAATGCCTATGTTTTCATAGGCCTTGTTCCACTCAAGAATGCCATCACGTACCCAGCGGCGATACCGCACGGGCGTGGTGTGCTCGATATAGAAGACGATGGGCTCCTTCGGAGGGCTCATCTTCAGTTTTGGATCGGCTTTGCGAATGTCCCAACGGTTGATGTAGCGAACCCAGGGATTCTCCTTGGATGCGTCGCCGATATCTCGGTGCGCGGTTGTGAAGTAGCCAACGCGCTCGTCGGCGGCACGTGGCTTGTAGCCGGTGTTCTCCGGAATTTCGGCGATCGAATAGGCAAGCGTGCCCAGTTTTCCGCCGCGAAGTGGAAGGCCGAACGCCAACTCGATGTTCTTTGGGAATGCCTTGGCTTTTTCAATGGTTGCCAAACGCGTGTTGGCACCAGATGCGGCCCCACCGAAGAATTTCGACGCCTGCTTTACCAGCAGGTCGCTCATGTCAATGACCGGACCACCACCTGGCCCGATAGTCTTGATCGGTACGTCCAAGATGACGCGGTCAGTAAACACACGCTTGGTTCCAGCTCGCGACTGCTTGTCGCCCGTTGATCGAACGGCGTAGTTGGGCTGAATCAGTGCGAGGCGTTTGCCAAACTTCTTCCAATGGGCGTACATATCGCCTGCCTGCACACCTGCCGTGGGGATACCCCCGGAGATCGTGTAGGCGAAGAAGATGTTCTGTTTTTCAAAGTTTCGTGGCAGTTCGGCCAACACATTGCTCGTCTTATGATTGACGTAGAGCGTGTACATGCCCGGCTTTCCATCAACCGTTGAGACGACCTTTTTGTAGGTGTCCTTGATGATGGTGTCGTACTTGGGATAGTCCGAGGAACTTCCTCGGGTGGCTGCAACGCGGGTATCGATGGCTGTGGTTGGATCGACTGCATCGGTCGCCAACGCGATCGCAGCAATCCCCAAACCGCTGATGGCGGCAAACAAAAATGGCATTCGCATGGTGTATCTCCTGAACACGTTGTGGATACGGGGGTTCTCCCCTCAACTGATACCGCCAATCCTACTGTCGTTGTGGGTGCAGTACCGCCCCAATTGGAGGCCATACGCAAGGTTTTGGCTGAAAGTTCGCCGTGATCAGGACGCAATGACCACTTCGGTGGACGGGTCCCATCGCAGGACCCGATCGTCCTTCCATGCATCCACGCCCATCTTGATGGCCACCATGGTGGCGCAGCCGAGGTCTACATTGCATGCAAGAGGCTCACCTTTTCGCACAGCATCAAGGAAATTCTGCATGTGTGGCCGGCGGGCATCAGCGACGATATGTCCCGTGGCCTGACCAGGTTTGGGCTCTGGGCGGGTGCCACCCTTGCCATTGTCGACTTGCGTGGTGTCGACCAAATCGCTGTTGGCCGTTCGGAATTCATTCCACCAGGCTGACTGCTCAGACAGGTTAATGCCATCGCCCTCGGGCTTGATCGTTCCATATTGGCCGCGAATCGTCGTGGGCCACGTGTCATCATTGGTCATGACGCTCGACAGCACCACCGTGTGTTCTGCGGGGTAATCGACCATCATGAAGAAGGTGTCTGGAATATCCCGTTCATCCTTCTCCAAATACCGCCCGCCGCTGGCAACGACCCGCTTGGGGTATGCGCCCTTGAAACCTTCGATCGCCAGCAGCAGCGGTGCGAGTCGGTGGTACAACAGATCGGTCGCGAGCCCACCGTTGTAGGCGAGGTACTTGCGGAAGCGGAAGAAGTGGTCCTCGTTCCAGTCGATCTTCGGGGCTAGACCATGCTCATGACCAAGCCAGCGGTCCCACCACACATATTCTTCCGCGTCCCGCTTGTTCTGTGGACCAGCGCCAGCATCGATGGGCCAATTAAATTGCCCCCCCCGCGAGTTGCGGCAATACGCGCCTTGGCTCCACACCGGTTTGCCGATGCGCCCTTCGGCGATCGCGCGCCGCGCCGCCCAATAGTGACCGTCGCTGGTGCCCTGCGGGCCAACCTGCAGGGTACGCCCCGTCCGGTGCACAGCATCACGGCAGGCGAGTGCTTGTGGAATCGTGTGCGATAGTGGCTTCTCGCAGTAGACATCCTTGCCCGCCTCCATCGCTTCGATGGCGATCTTGGTGTGCCAATGATCGGGCGTGGCGATGACTACGGCGTCGACATCCGGGTCGTCGAGCACACGCTCGTACTCCATCGTTGCCATATTGTCTTGGAGCGATGCGATTTTTGCGGCTCTGTTGAGCCGACGTCGATACACATCGCACACGCGGCTGACGACCACATTCTCTTCGTCTGCACTGTCGACAATCCTTTGGAGGTGCCCGGTTCCCATGCCACCAGTGCCGATGACCGCCATGTTGAGCCGATCATTGGCGCCAAGCACCCGCCCCCAAGACATCGCGGGCAGAATCAGCGGCGAAGCGGCAACTGTTTTGACGATCGTGCGGCGGCTCAGTGGCATGGGCTCTCTCCTGTTTCCTATCTCAGTTCCAGACTACCGCTAACCTCACTGCGTGTGCATGCTAGGAACGAAAATTTTACCTATCGCCAGCGAACGCCCTTGCTTTCATAGTATTCCTTCAGGTGTGGCCGCTTTGGCTGCTCATAGAACCGCTCCATCTGCCCGCACCACGTTCTCCCGGACGCGCCGCGCTGGACGTAGTACTCGGCCATCAAGTCGTCGTATTGGTCGCATTGTGCAAGCACCTTCTCATCTGGCACGACACCGTTCTCGTGCATGATCACATCGACCGGAAAGCGTGGGCGTGGCCATGGATCTTCATTGGGGCGACCTACGGTCATGCCAAAAAGCGGCGCGACACTCCGCGGTAGTTGGAGCAGTTCTTGCACGGTATTGAGGTCGTTGCGAATGCCACCAATGAAGCAGATTCCCCAACCCATCGACTCGAAGGCCAAGGCCATGTTCTGCGCGAACAAGGATGCATCTATAACACTTAGGAGAAATGACTCGACATTCTCCTCACATGCAGCACCGCATCGCTGTGCCAACAAACGGTGTCGTCGCATGTCGGTGCAAATCAAGAAGAACGCGCCGCAGTCACGAACTTTTTCCTGCCCACCACTGATGGCGACGAATGCCTCCCGCATGACCGGGTCGGTGACTCGCACAAGTGAGTACGTTTGGATATTGCTGCTCGTGGAAGCTTTTTGGCTAGCCGCGACGGCGGCATGAATGTCCGCATCGGGCACGATTTCGTCGGTATAGGCGCGAATCGATCGGTGGGCGAGCATCTGCTCGAGAACGTCTGGAGAAGTGTTTGGCATGAGTGGGGGCTTTTTGCTTGGAGGACCTTCGAGTAATCGCCTTAGGAGCCAATCAGTTTGTCATAGAGCGTGCGGGCCGCGGAGACATCATCGATACCGATGAGTGCACGTCCATCTGGAAAGACGGTGACGCGCGTTCCACCGTGAAGGTCTAGTCGTAGCGCGTTGGCATCCCATACCACCTCACCGTGGTCAGCCAAACGACGGGCGAGCATGTCCAGGTCCAGCACACTTTTTGCCGAAGGCTGAATTTGCACAGTGTCACGACCGCATAGCACGTCTGTTTCACAACGACGTGTGCCATCGAGCCACTCAAACACGCGATGGTCGCAGCATGTGCACCCGGCACGAGCCGGGGCAGCGGCAATTCTTCGGCTCTCGCCACACCACGGATCGATGGAGTGCAGGCTTCGGTCGCAGTGATCTACTGACCCAACTAGGAGTCGCATGGCCAGCGCTGCTTGGTGCGCTGTCACAGCCGCGACGGCAGGCCCAAGGACGCCAGCGGTATCACATGTCGGGAGCGTTCCGGCGGGCGGCGGTTCCGGGAAAAGGCACCGAAGACAGGGGCCTGCCTGTGTGTTGGTCCACTTGACGAGGCCCGCTTGAGATGGGCTTCGAGGAAGCAGGGCTGCCACCAGTCCCCCAGTTCCGACGGCTCCCGCATAGATGTAGGGCAGGCCGCGGTTAACCGAGAGGTCGTTTAGGAGGTAGCGGCCATAGAGGTTGTCCAACCCATCGATCAGCACATCAACACCCTCAACAATGTCCGGAGCGCACTGTGGCCCAAAGTCATCGACGATTGGTTCAATCGTGATGTCAGCGTTGATGGCCGACAGCCGCCGCGCCGCGGCCTTGGCCTTGGGACTTGATGCATCAGCATCGCTTTGATCGAATAGCACTTGCCGCTGCAAGTTGGTTGTTTCCACGACATCCCGATCAACAATGCGAAGGCGCCCTACGCCGGCGCGGGCGAGAAGATCGGCGACTCCACAGCCCAATGCGCCGCATCCAACGATTAGCGCGGTCGACTCGGTAAGCCGCTGTTGTCCTTTGAGCCCAATTTCTGGCAGCAGGATCTGTCGGTGGTAACGATCGATGGTCATTGAACCCCCGATGCTACAGCGAGCAGCGAATGACTCGCTGCTCGCTGGGAGTGAACTGATTGTGAAGGACAATGAATGCCCTGCTCATCACCACGCGAAGTGGCTGAAGGCCTTGTTTGCTTCGGCCATGCGGTGGGTCTGCTCACGGACGGTGCAGGCTTTCCCTTCGCCATTTGCTGCGTCATAGAGTTCGCGAGCGAGCCGCTCGGCCATGGGCTTTCCCTTCTCAGCACGGACGGCCGTAATGATCCATCGGAAGGCCAGACTCTGTCGACGACGCTGTGTCACGGGCATGGGCACCTGATAGTTGGCACCACCAACACGCTTAGATCGGACTTCGACATTGGGCTTGACGTTTTCAATTGCCTGACGGAAAGCTTCGATAGCCTTGTCGGGCATCCCCTCACGTTTTTCTTTGTCGAGGCGTTTTTGGATTTTATTCAGCGCGTCATACACAACACGCTGCGTAACGGCTTTCTTGCCGTCGATCATGACGCAGTTGATAAATTTGGCAAGTACCTTGTCCCCAAAGCGAGGATCAGGTTTGAGCTGCTGTTCAGAGTGTGTAATACGACCGGCCATGATGACTTCCTTTGGCTCATCCGCCCACTCGTGTGGGCCGTGTGTTCACCGCCAGCGACATGCCGCTAGGCGATTACTTGCCTGCACCCACGGTGGGCGCATCGACATGTGTCGGGCTATTTCTTGGCCCGCTTGGTTCCATACTTGGAGCGGCCCTTGTTGCGACCATCAACGCCCAGTGTGTCTAGGCTGCCACGAACAACGTGGTACCGAACGCCGGGAAGGTCACGGACACGTCCGCCACGCACAAGCACGATGGAGTGCTCTTGCAGATTGTGGCCTTCCCCACCGATGTACGCACTGATTTCCTTGCCGTTGGAGAGGCGAACACGGGCAACCTTTCGAAGTGCCGAGTTGGGCTTCTTGGGTGTTACTGTTCGCACTTGAAGGCACACGCCACGCTTCTGCGGACACGCATCAATATCGCGGACCTTGGACTTGGCCTTGGGACTTCGGCGGGGCTTGCGAACCAGTTGGTTGATCGTTGGCATGGGGGCTCCAGAACACGCCACAGTGGCGAGCCGAGCAGTGTATCAGGACCCGCCCTCCAAGCAAGGGCGGCAAGGGCTCTGAAGAGGCCCAATCGCCCGATGGTGTGGGTGGGTGCCTAGCGTTGGGGGCTTTGAATCCGTGGCGGCGAAGCCGCTTTCTCGGGGCCTTCACAGACTCTGGCTAGTGTGGATAGCTCGTGGATGAACGGTTCTACATCCGGAAAACAAGGGGTGTGAACCCATCTGGTGGAGGTTTTCCACAGGCGTCGGCGTCGCCCGCTTCTGAATAGACTGCGGCTCATGGAAATGCCCAATATGGCCCCAATACGACGCTGGCAGGATGGATAACCCCTTGCTGCAATTCGAATTGCACAGTGATGGCGCCTGCCTTGGCAACCCGGGACCGGGGGGCTGGGCCTGCATTGTTCGCGATGCAGATGCCCACGAAGAGGTTCTTGTCGGCGGTGAGCCTAATACCACCAACAATCGAATGGAATTGATGGCCGTCTTGGAAGGCTTGAAGTACCTCCCCGATGCGGCCCAGGCCCACCTGCACGCCGACAGCCAATATGTCCTGAAGGGCCTGTCTGAATGGATGGACAATTGGAAACGTCGCGGGTGGCGCACCAGCGGGCGAAAGCCCGTCAAGAATGAAGACTTGTGGCGACTACTCGACGCGCAGCGCGACCGTTTGCAGATTAAGTGCAACTGGGTTGAGGGGCACGCCGGACACGCCGACAATGAACGCTGCGACATGCTTGCCAAGCAACAGGCAGAAATGTTTCAGGAGGAGCATTACCCGTGACCGTGCATCGTATTGAAGTGCGTCCATGTCAGTACGCTGGCGATCCTGCTGGACGCGCTGCGCTGGCAACCATTGAGTCATCTGGAATTGCCGGTGGGCTACAAGGTGTTGATACCGCTTCGGTCTATCTTATTGAAGGCGATATCGATCAAACACAGGCGGAGCACATTGCGCGTGAACTATTGGCGCATCCAGTGACCGACGAAGTCGTGTGCGGCGCATCGCCTCCACGTGGTGACACGATTGTTGAAGTGCATCCGCTCCCTGGCGTCATGGACCCCTCCGCCGACTTGGTGGAATCGGCGATTGCATCATTGACGGGACTGCATGTGCAGGTGCGCACTGGAACGCGTTTCGACCTGCACGGAGTGGACGAACATACCGGTCAACGCATCGCCTCCCTGTGTCTAGCGAACCCACTGATTCACGATGTCCACATAGGCCCATCACACCCTGACGAATTCCCTGCCGGACATGCGCACGACATGTCGACCCATGAGGTGCCCCTGCGAGGACTTGACGACGCTGCCCTGTCTGTTCTGAGCCGCGAAGGGCACTTGTTTTTGAGCCTCGATGAAATGCGCCAACTCCAGACGCACTTCAAGGCGCTTGGCCGCGAACCCAAAGACATCGAATTGGAAACGCTGGCTCAGACATGGTCTGAACACTGTGTCCACAAGACTCTCAAGGCCACCGTGGACTATCAAGGCGATCTTCCCGGCGAGGGCATTCCCTCAGCCCACCGCGATGATGATGGAACGCTTCGTATTCCCAACCTGCTCAAATGCACGGTTGCCGACGCGACCCACCGACTGATGGCCGATGGTTTGGATGAGTGGTGCTTGTCGGTCTTTGTTGACAACGCCGGCATCGTGGCATTTGATGACGACCACGCCGTCTGCTTCAAGGTCGAAACGCACAATCATCCATCCGCGCTAGAACCCTACGGCGGTGCTGCAACGGGCATCGGCGGCTGCATTCGCGATGTGATTGGAACTGGGCTGGCCGCTCGCCCTGTGGCGGCAACCGATGTCTTCTGTGTAGGCTCGCGATCGATGACCGATGTGCCCACTGGGTGTTTGCATCCGCGTCGCGTGCTACGCCGTGTTGTCGAAGGTGTTCGTGACTATGGAAACCGCATGGGTATTCCAACACTTGACGGAACGGTGTGGTTTGATGACCGTTACGTTGGCAACCCACTGGTCTTCTGTGGCTGCGTGGGCGTCATGCCTCGCGACTTGGTGCACGGCGACCCTCAATCAGGTGATCGCATCATCGCCATGGGTGGACGAACCGGACGTGACGGCGTGCACGGCGCTACATTTTCGTCTGCCGAACTGACCGATACACACGCCGATGAGTTCTCTCACGCCGTGCAGATCGGCAACGCGATTACCGAGAAAAAGGTGCTTGACGCCATCCTGTCCGCCCGTGATCACGAGTCGGGCTGCCTCTTCAGTGCCATCACAGACTGCGGTGCCGGCGGATTCAGCAGCGCTGTGGGTGAGATGGGTGAGATGCTTGGCGCACAGGTCGATCTGGATCATGCACCTCTGAAGTACCAAGGTCTGACGCCGACTGAAATCTGGATCAGTGAAGCGCAAGAACGCATGGTGCTGTCAGTGTCGCCTGATCGTGTCGATGCTCTGGCGACCATCTGCGATGAGCATGAAGTGGAGTGGTGCGATCTAGGCGAGTTCGGTACGCCGGACCGCGAGTTGATCTTGCGATACGAAGGCCGCGAACTTGGCCGGCTCTCCATGGACTTTATGCACAATGGACTTCCTGACCGTGTGCGGCAGGCCACGTGGACGCCACCGACATTTTCAGAGCCCCAAGCAACCCGCGAAAGTGATATCGCAGCGGTACTGAATTCTTTGATGGCTCACCCTAACATCGCTTCGAAGCGGGACATCGTGCGGCAGTACGACCATGAAGTGCAGGGGCGTACGGTGATCAAGCCACTGGTGGGCCCGCAGGGTGAAGGGCCAGGCGATGCGGCGGTCATCACGCCGGTGCGTGGTTCAAGAAGAGGCCTGGCTATTGGAACGGGTCTGGCTACCGGACTGGGGGCTGATCCATACGACATGGTGCTTGCAGCGATCGACGAGTGTGTGCGAAACCTCGTTTGCGTTGGCGCCGATCCAACCCGCATCGCTATTCTCGACAACTACTGCTGGCCGGGATGCGATGATGAAATCCGAATGGGCGAACTCGTTCGCGCGTCGGCCGCGTGTCTGCACGGCGGCCTGGCCTACCGAACACCCTTTATCAGTGGCAAGGATTCGCTCAACAATCAATTCACGACCGATCAGGGTGAGACCATTCGCATTCCACCCACGATGCTTATTAGCGGATTCGGAATCGTCGATGACATTGCTATGTGTGTCACGATGGACGCCAAGTCAGCAGGCCATATTCTGGTGCTTGTTGGCGACACCACCGACCGCGTGGGCGGCAGTCACTTGCTTGACGTCGATGAGGCCGCGCCGGGATGCCGCAGCCTTCCGCGAACCGATCTGGCTGCTGGTCCAGCTCACGCTGCGGTCGTTGCACGTTTGATTGCAGCAGGACTTGTTCGAAGCGCGCATGATCCGAGTGAGGGTGGACTGCTTGTGGCGGCCGCTGAAATGGCTGGCGCTGGAGGGCTTGGGCTGTCACTTGATGCTGCAGCGGTGCAGGGTTCGCTCGATTCGCTGACCGTTGCGTGCTTTGCCGAAACACCCTCTCGCTATCTACTGGAAGTGGTGCCAGAAGATCTTGATGCGGTTGCATCGATGCTTGGCGACACACCACATCGCGTGGTGGGCCGTTTCACTCAGGCCGCTACGTTGACCCTTGGTGACACTTTAGAATTGGCTGTCTCTGATTTGCAAAATGCCTGGCTCAACGGGATGCCCCTCTGATGACAACTGCGACGATGCGCCCCATGCCCTACGCTGCCGACATGAGCGATCGACCGCGAGCCTTGATCATGACCGCTGCGGGCATCAACTGCGATCACGAGTTGGCAGAGGCATTTGAACTTGCCGGAGCGAAACCAGAGTCTGTACATCTGTCCACGCTCATGGCCGCTCCCGATCGAATCGACCAGTACGACCTGATTGGACTGCCGGGCGGCTTTTCTTACGGTGATGCAATTGCCGCGGGAAGAATCGTTGCGGCCATGATGTCGAGCAGGTTGATCGATCATCTTCATGCCGCCATTGATCGCGGTGTTCCGATGATCGCGCCATGCAATGGTTTCCAAATCGCCGTGCAGGCGGGACTGCTTCCTGGTCCGCGTGGCGATGCACCGCCCCACACAGAAGCAGCGCTTTTGGAAAACGAAAGCGGCCGCTTCATCGATCGCTGGGTTCGGGTCGAGTACCCCGAGTCCCGCTGCGTGTGGACACAGGGCATCAAATCCACCGGCGATGCCGCATTGTTGCCAATCGCGCACGGTGAGGGTCGTTTCTACGCGCAGGATGACACGATGTCATGGTTGAATGAACAAGGGTGTGTCGTGGTGCGATATGCGTCGGGTGACGACCCAAACGGCTCGCGAGCGTTGGTGGCCGGGATCTGCGATCACACCGGTCTCGTGCTGGGCTTGATGCCTCACCCCGAACGGTATCTGCACTGGACGCAGCATCCTTACTGGACACGTCTTGAAACGATGCAGGGCGACCCACCGGGCTTGCAGATGTTCCGTGCCGCGGTGTCGCATGTGCTCAAGGCCCGCGCTGAGGCAGTCCTCTAGCCCGTTTCTAGTCAGTAGTGTGTGAGGAGCGACCATGCCTCCGATCGACCCATTCTTCTTGACGCCCCAGGACTCCCCAGCACCTGATGATCGTACGTGTTCCTCTTGTGGATACGATCTGCGTGGAATTGCTACAAACCGTCCATGCCCAGAGTGTGGGCAAATCGAAACACCACCGACGGTTTCGCCGTCTGCTCCCGGCGTCGACAGTGAGGGAGACTCGCATATCCCATCGATGCCGGCCACGGGGGGCCTGTTATGCCCGCGATGTGGCGTGTCGACTTCCGGTCTACCAATTGGGGCGTTGTGTCCTACGTGTGCTGCGCAAACGCCGGGGCGATCGACCTTGTCTGATGGGGCGCAGCACACATCCACCGATGAGTGCGTATCGTGCGGATACGACCTTCGCGCAGCGATGCCTGGCACACCCTGCCCGGAGTGCGGAGTCGTATCCATGCATGGGGGCATGTCGATGCCGGATACAATGGCTAGCCAAGCCACGGGCGCATTGCGGTCCCGTAGCGTGCGAGACGTGCAGTCTCGCAAACTGCCGCCACGAGTTGCGGGGTCGATGGTGTTTCGCGGAGGCATTGCGTTGCTGCTGCTGACGGCCGTGGCCCTCATTGCAGCGGGCGTACTGTCGATGATGGGCACGCTTGATGATGAGACCTATCGCACAGTACTTGTCTGGATCGCCATTAGTGGGACACTGGGCGTGTGGGGCACCACGCCATCGACCCTTGATGTGGATGCAAGCGGGTGGTTGTTTTTTCGATGGGCCGCGCGACTATTGGTGCCATGTTGGGCCATTGCGTTGTTGGTGTTGCAAGTGTCTGGACCAGCCCTGCAGCCTTGGTCGCTGCTGCTGGAATTCCTTGGTCTTGTGGGTATGGTCATTGTGGTGTGCTTGCTGGACGAAGCGGCAACCGAACTTGAACTTCGCGTCACTGCTCGGCGACTGTGCACGACGGCGTGGCTACTGATTCCCGCGGGTGCACTGGCATGGATCAGCCCGTTTCCAGGGGATACAGTGGCCCTTCCCGACAGCCCGCTTGGGATGATTGGGGCGATCTTCGTCGCCACTGTGGTTGGACCGTGGTTTTGGATGCTGTTTCGCTTGGCACGATCGCTGTGGGACATTGCACGCTATCAATCGTGGACTCGGCGGGTGGCGCGGGAGTCAACCGCCCGAAATCAATCAAGACGCGACCGCGTCAGCCAGGGCAATGTGGATGAAGAAGGCTCATAGCGGAGGGCTTGCGAGGGTTGAGGTACCATGCGCATCTCCTCGGTTCGCGTTGAACCGCCGCTGTAGCGAAAGGATCTACTCATGGCTCAAGACACACTTCGATGCGCCGTTGTCGGCGTTGGGCGGATGGGTCGCCATCACGCTCGCGTCTATGCACAGATGCCCGATGCCGAATTGATCGGCGTTGTGGATCGTGATGTGGATCGTGCCCGCGACATTGTGGAGGAGTGGGGCGGAACCGCGTGGGGCTCCATTGACGCGCTCATCGACGCAGGCGTCGATGCTGTAACCATCGCCACGCCTACAACCAATCACCGACAAGCCGCGGAGCAACTGCTCGCTGCAGGCGTCGCCTGTCTCATTGAGAAACCACTGGCGCCCACCGCTGAAGATGCCGCGGCCATCGCAGAGGCTGCGCAGCGTGCTGGTGTGGCATTGCAAGTCGGGCATGTTGTGCGATATGACCCAGTCATGCAAGCCATTAAGTCGCTGGGTGACATCAATCCAAGGCACTTGGAACTGCACCGAATCAGTCCGATGACCTTCCGAAGTGTCGATGTAGGCGTTGTATTGGACATGATGATTCATGACCTCGATTTACTGACCATGCTTGTTGGGCTCGCGCCAGAGACGGTTGCAGCCTCATCTGTTGCGGTGCTTGGTGCAGCCGAAGACGTTTGCAATGTTCGCATGACCTATCAACTTGATGATGAAGGCCACGAATGTGTGGCCAACCTTACGGCCTCGCGTTTGGCGATGAAAACAGAACGAACACTTCGGATTATTACCGAGGAAATGTATATCTCGGCGGACTTCGTGTCCCGCAAGGTCAAGGTCATCCGCAAAGCGGCCAATGCCGATCAAATCGCTGAGTTGCGAGAACGTCTTGCCGGTGGCGAAGACCTAAGCGACTTGAACTACCTCGATGTCATTGAATTTGAGGATCTTCAGGTCGATGACCGCGAGCCTCTGCGTTTGCAGGCCGAGGACTTTCTGTCAGCAGTGCGAGATGGCACCCCCCCAGAGATCGACGCGGAAGCAGGCTCTTTGGCGGTACAGGTCGCCGAGCGAATCATTGAGTCGGCGCGCGGTGGGCAACTGAGTTTGGCCTGACATGGCCGGCCAGCGTGAGATTCATGACCATTGGTCTCGAGAGGCCGGCCGCAAGGGCTACCGCTCGCGCGCCGCGTTCAAACTCATTCAAATCGATGAGCGTAAGCATGTCTTCCATAAAGGCGATCTGGTACTCGACCTCGGGTGCGCGCCAGGTTCGTGGCTTCAGGTCATCTCGCAACTCGTGGGGCCAAAGGGTTCCGCCTGGGGTATTGACTTGCAGGAGGTCACGGGAGGTTTGCCCGAGAACGTCACAGCCCTTCTTGGCGATGCAGAGGCACCCATCGAAGCGGGCGTACCCCAAGGGCTCGTCTTCGACGTCATTACGTCGGACATGATGCCCAATACGACGGGCAGTCGCGATACCGACCACTTCCGAAGTATCAACGTGTGCCATCTTGCGATGGCTTTGTGCCCCGTGTGGCTCCGGCCTGGTGGAACCATCGTGATGAAAGTGCTGGAAGGATCGGCCAATCCGCAACTTCTTGCCGATGTGCGCGAACGGTTCGATAAAGCAAAGCCATTCAAGCCCGACGCGTCGCGGCGAGAAAGCACCGAAATCTTCATCATCGGGCAGGGCTACAAGGGACCTACCGAGGACGAACTTCGTGGTGGCCCCTCGACGTCTGGCGGACCACCGCCGGTTCCCGAAGGGTGGTAGACCCAGTGAACTGGAGAGACCTTGCTACCCTGCACGCTGCCTCGGGGCGCGATGCCGGAGCATTGCTGAGACGAACCTGAAGAACCTGATCCGGCTCATACCGGCGGAGGGAAGGCCAATGCCCGAATTCACAAGTTCCTCATCACATGCTTCTGACATCGACCTCACGGATGCCCACGCTGATGCTTTTCGGGCATCGCTTCCGATCCGCGGCGCCCACGACCCATCGTCTACCCCCGCAGGTACGACGCCGGGCAGTTTTTCGCTGGCCGCCGATATCGGTGGCCCCTTGATGTACGCCAGCCCCGACACGCCAGGCATGCCTCCACCGAGTGAGCGCACGGCCTGGGATTTCTTGCCCGATGACTGGACGATCGCCCAAGACACCGATGGATGTTGTGGTCATGGACGATGCGAGGGTGGCATTGTGGCGGTACCGCCGGCGGGTTTTGTGGCCGTCACACAACTCGAACACGCGCGACTGGGCACGATTACCGATGCGATGCGGCGGGTTGCTCAGCGTGAAACGCACCTCACCGCAGAGCAAGTTCGCGACGAAGTCGCTGCAGGCCGCATGGTTATCCCGGCCAATATCAATCACCTTGCAGGGACGCTGGATCCGATGTGCATCGGCCGCGCCAGCCTGACCAAGGTCAACGCCAATATGGGCGCCTCGCCAGTGTCGAGCGGGACTGGTGAGGAACTCGAAAAACTCCAATGGGCTGTGAAGTGGGGGGCCGACACGGTGATGGACCTCTCGACCGGCGGCGATCTTGATGCGTGCCGAGAAGCGATCATCGGAAGTTCAACCGTGCCCATCGGCACCGTGCCGATCTACTCGATGATCATCGATCACAAACTCGAAGACCTTGATCGAACCATCATTCTTGAAGTACTTGAACATCAGGCCCGTCAGGGTGTGGACTACATGACCGTGCATGCCGGACTCCGCCGTGCCCACGTACCAATGGTGCGAGATCGGCTGATCGGCATCGTATCGCGTGGCGGTTCACTGCTTGCTAAGTGGATGATTCTGCACGAAGCCGAAAATCCCATGTACGAGGCATGGGATGATATTTGTCAGATCTTGCGTCGACACGATGTGACCTTCAGCATCGGCGATGGGCTTCGTCCCGGCGGTTTGGCCGACGCAACTGATCAAGCGCAATTGGGTGAGTTGGAGACCATCGGCGAGTTGACCGAGCGTGCATGGCGACACGGCGTGCAAGTCATGGTCGAGGGTCCAGGTCACGTCCCCTTTGATCAGATTGAGTTCAACATGAAACTGCAGCGTCGTCGGTGCCACGGCGCACCCTTCTACGTGCTTGGACCTCTTGTGACGGATATCTTCCCAGGCTATGACCACATTACCTCCTGCATCGGCGCGACGGCCGCTGCCTGGCACGGCGCGGCGATGCTCTGCTACGTGACGCCTAAGGAGCACCTTGGTCTTCCCAAGAAGGACGATGTCAAGCAAGGCTGTGTGGCATATAAAATTGCTGCGCACGCGGCGGATGTGGCGCTGGGTATTCCCGGAAGTAGAGATCGCGACGATGAGCTCACTCGTGCTCGCGCAGCGCTGAACTGGCAGAAGCACTTCGACTTGTCATTTGATCCGGATCTCGCCCGCGCGATGCACGACGAGGATCTCGACGTAGATACGGACTTCTGTGCAATGTGTGGCCACGACTGGTGCTCGGTCCGAATCAGCAAGGAGATTCAGGAATTCGCTTCGGGCAAAGATGCCGACTATGTATGGGATAAGCCCAAGATAAGCGAGGCCCTGACCGAACAGCAGCGAGAGATTCTTGAGCAACGGGGCGTTTTGGAACCTGCTGAGATCCACCGGCTTGCGGCCAAGACCAAACAGGTTGTGGGCGCGACCGATGGCCGGGCAGCTTGCCACAGCGAGGTGACCGCCACCGAGGAAGCAAAGGACCTACAGAACCAAACTGGGGTCAACACGGTACAACTGGGCATGCGTGAGGTCACGGGTATTCCCGACCACGACTCAGTCCTGTAGCATCGAGGCCACGTGGAAGCAACGGCAGACACTATTAGGAAAAACGACTGGCGTGTGTCGGTTCGGTATCCAGCGCTCTATTTGTGGTTGGTTTTTCTCTCATCGCTTGATGTCATTCTCACGCGTGTGATCTTGTTCTTTGGGGGTATCGAAGTCAACCCGATTGCAGATCGTGTGATCGAAGGGTTCGGTGTACCGGGCATGAGCTTGTTCAAGTTCAGCATCGTTGCCTTTGTTATTGTGATCTGTGAGTTCCTAGCCTCAAGACGTCCTAAGGTGGGCCGCAATCTCGCGCTGGCCGCGGTACTCATTACGTGCGTGCCGGTGCTGTGGTCCAGCAGTTTGCTCATCAGTGTTGCGTGGAGTGGCCAGATGCTCGAAATGAAGATCTATCCAGGAGAAGATACGGCTGGTCAGCAGCCCGCCGTAGTTGCGGTCGAGCAGTAGGATGCTCATTCACCGTGAATGAGGAGAGTGCTGGTGGCTCAACGCAAACGAATCGTGGTTCTGGGCGGAGGTTTCGGCGGGGCCTATCTCGCCAAGGAACTGACGCGTCGGAAGTATGGCCTAGATGCAGAGGTCGTCATCATCGACCGCAATAACTACTTCATCTTCTACCCATTGCTGATCGAAGCAGGGTGCGGTTCAATCGAGCCTCGTCACTGTACGGTGCCAATTCGAGAGTTTGCGCCCAAAGCCGATCTTTTGATGGCTGAAATCACGGCACTCGATACCAAGACCAATGAGGTGGAGTATGAACTGATCGGCGACGTGGAGCGCCGGCGGATTTCCTACGACCAATTGGTCGTGGCGCTTGGAAGTGTGACCCGAATTCTTCCAGAAAATATTGTGTCGGGCGTCAAGGAACACGCATTCTTCATGAAGCACATGTCCGATGCGATCACGATCCGCGATCGACTCGTTGAGTTGCTGGAACTGGCGAATGCCATCGATGATCTTCAGGAACGTCGGCGACTCTTGCACATCATCGTTGTTGGTGGCAATGTCACCGGGATCGAAGTGATCGGCGAGTTGGAAGTCTTTGTGCGTGAGGCATCTGCCTACTACCACAACATCAATGACGAGGACATCACATTCTCGATCTACGATCTTGCACCGAGGTTGCTGTCTATCTTGCCCGATCATTTGTCCAGTTGGGCCACCAAACAACTTCGAGATCGCGGGATCAAGATTCACACCAGGATGTCGATCAAAGAAGTCCACGCAGACCACATCATCGATAGCAATGACCAGCGGGTGCCGTGCAGTACCGTCATTTGGACTGCCGGCATCGCGCCAACGCCAGTACTCAAGAAACTTGAGGGGTTACCACTCAACAAATTCGGCGGACTCGATTGCCAGTCTGACTACCGCGCCATAGGCACAGCGAATATCTGGGGTATGGGCGACTGCGCATCGGTCCCTGGTCCTGATGGCAAGCCGATGCCACCCCTGGCGCAGATCGCCATCAGGCAAGCGCCCCAAGTGGCGGCCAATCTGGCCGCGGTCAAACAAGGCCGACCCACCAAACCCGGACATGTTGCATTGCAAGGCATTCTTGTGCCGCTTGGTCAACACCGCGGCGTAGCCAGCATCAAGGGCATTCGCATCCAGGGATTTTTCGCGTGGTTGATGTGGCGATGCATCTATCTACTCAAGACACCCCGCTTTGGTCGCAAATTGGCCGTACTGACGGACTGGATTCTCAACGCGTTCTACCGCAAGGACTATGTGCAACTGGGCATGGGTTTCGACGCGAATCGCGGCATTGTGCATCGAGAGATCGCCAGCGAACCAACGGCTGATACTGACGATTACGAAGATTCTTGACGACGCAGTCGCAAGCCGCGAGACCCGTCAACCGGTCCATCGAATCGCGCATCGTCGTGTGATCCATCTAGTTCATTGATCCATTGCTTGGTGACCCGCGCCGCTTCGCGTCCGCGAGACAGGAGTGGCGTCACCACACTGGTGATATCCGCGTCGGTAGCGAGCAATTGATGAACGATGCCTTTGTCAGCGAGTAATTCAGCCGTATGAAGTTGGCCATTCATGACCATGGTTCGCGCGAAGCCCCCAGCGGCTGGGATGAGTACTGGCAGGGTGACTGCTGGAGAAATACCAAGTGCATGAACTGGATACCCCAGCCGCGTGCCTCGCCTCGCTACGAGTATGTCAGCAGCCATCGCCAAGGCGCATCCACCAGCGACCGCAGCACCTTGCGCATCGACCACGACCGTTGCATCGCATCGACGAAGAGCTCGACACGCTCGCGACAGGCCCGCGATGAGCGTATCGATGCTGTCTGGGTTTTCCTGCATCAGCCGCACATCAAAGCCCGCGCAGAAGACTTCACCCTGACCTTGAATGAGTATGACCGAGGCGTCATTAGTATCGCATGCGGCCTGTGTGATGGCCTCAAGCATGTTCAGATCGAGCGCATTGCGCCGCTCGGGTGCTGTCAGAGTGACTCGTGCTAAACCATCGTGTCGTTCAACATGGACGCATGTACTCATGCGGTGATCGCCAGACAGAAGACCAGCCAGCCCGTGGCCGCGATCATCACCACCGCGGTGTAGCCCACGATGTCTCGGGCGCGAACACCCGTCACAGCCAGAAGTGGGAGCGCCCAGAATGGTTGCAGCATGTTGGTGAGTTGATCGCCCCAGGCCACGCTCATGACCAGTCGTCCCGGTGCAATACCCGACTCCATCGCTGCTTGCAATGCAACCGGCCCCTGCACGGCCCACTGCCCGCCACCACTGGGCACCATGAGGTTGACCACGCCAGCAGACAGCATTGTCCAGATCCCAAGCGTGTGTGGTGCAGCTAGTTCCAACATGCCATCGGTCAGCGAAATGATCAGGCCCGATGCGACCATCAAGCCCATGATGCCCGCGTACAGCGGAAACTGCACGATGATGCCTGCGCATCCGGCGGCGGCTCGGGCAGCGCTTAGCATCATGGAGCGTGGATTGTCGTGTAGCACGGCCGCAGCGGCGAGCAGATACATGATGACTTCATCGAGCCCTATGCGATCGATACCGCTGACCCAGGTCCCGCGAATTGCCGCGGTCAAGAAGGCCAGTCCAAGCAGCGTCGAGATCAGTCGTGAGCCATTGAGAAAATCCGCCATCGTGCCCACGCCAACGTGTCGCGGTGCCGAGTCAATGTCAGTAGTCGGAAGAAAGTGCTCGATGTCTGTGATTTCGGTTCGGTCTGATGCTCGCGGCGACATGGCCGCGAGCAGGAATGGAATGAGTACGAGCAGCCCGCCGGTTCCCATCAAATTTAGTGGTGAGAAAATCGTCTCAGACAGCGGTATGGTCGGTGTGTCGGCCAGGACTGAGGTGGGCAATACGCGAGCGGCGCCCTTTTCGGTCGTCATCGACAGTGGCGCCGAACCAGAAAGCCCCCCGTGCCATACGAGCAGTCCCATGTAGCCCGCTGCAGCCAGCAGTGGATAGTGCGCAGGAATGCCTCGGGCGTGCAGGGATCGCCCCGTTTCCCTTGCCAGAACCGCGCCCCCGATGAGTCCCAAACCCCAATTGAGTAGTCCTAGCAAGGCCGCCACGACGCCGATCATGGCAGCAGCGGCGGGACCATTGGGTGGAAGCGATGCGATGGATTTCAGTAGGTGTCGAGTCGGCCTGGCATCGGCAAGCACATAGCCACCAAGCAGAATGAGGGACATCTCCATGGCAAAGCTAAGCAATTTCCACAGTCCGGCATCGGTCCGCCAGATGTCGAGCAGATACGTCGCTTGACCAACGAGGCCTTCTATCTTTTCTCCACTTTCGTTTGTCTCGGGGTAGGTGCCTGCCAGTAAGGCCGCGATGAGCACCACAATGGTGAGCAGTACCGCAATGACCAGCGGATCAGGCACGATCCGGCGGAAGACCTGCGAGACGATTTCTCCAAGGCGACGCACCATATGGTGCGAAACACTAACAGGCCCCCACGTCAAGACGCCTCTCACGCCAGAACACCCCCACATCAAAGCACCCCTCGCCACCGAGTTGGCGAGGGGTGCATCCGGGTGCCCACCCGGTGAGAGGAGTTTGATTTGGCCAGTGTGTATTCAGTCGGTGTGCCAGCGGCCTGTCACGCGGTCGAAAATGACCGAGCGAATTGCTGGTGACCCTTCATGGCATGGGTTGGCGATGCCGATGTCGACAAATCCTGGCCAGCACTGAGTCTCGACACCACGAAGCAGCATTCCACCTTCTCGCAGCAGCATTCCGGCGACATCCATCTCGGGCGCAGGAACGAGTGTGGGGGGGCGACCAAGGACATCGGCGGCATGACGCCGAAGCACGGCACTGGCCAGCGCCGCGCGGGTGTCGGATTGCCGGGTACTGATGCGGATTGCATACCGTTGGAAGTAGATCGCGACGTCAGCGCGGATCTCAAAGGCCAGCAGATCATCGCCTCGCATGGCTGCTGCCTGAATGGCTTCTACATCGCGGTCTTCGACGGGGCCATCGACTCGGACGAGCCATGCCGGATCATGTTGCAGCAGGGAAGCGGGCGATGGGGAACCGCACACGACGCCTTGCTTGCTGCACAGCCACGTTGCGGAGGGCGAATGAGCAATGGCGGCGACCAGATCCAGCGAGGGCATTCCCGTGACATTCATCACGTAGAGGTCACCAGTCATACGACTGGTGATTGAACGAGCCTGCAGCATCGACGCGAGTCCGTAGTTGGCGTCGAATGGTTGGCTGTGTTCGTGTTCGCTGTCGTGCGTTCCGGTTGATTCCCGAGACATTGGTGGGGTCCTTGTGCTTGGGGGTGTGAGGGGGTCAGTGTGCAAAGGCCATGAAATAAAAGACGCCCCGCGGTGAGGCGGGGCGTCGGGAGTTCGTCAGTTGAGTTCCAGTGGACTCAGGTGCTCCGGGCCAGCCTCGCCTTGACTGCGTTCCAGACGCAGCACGTGGTGGTGATGACATAGGTCATGCAGGCAAAAAGGTCGCTACAGAGCGACGGCTGCATATTGCTGGTTAGGGCGATGGTGCGGGCTTGGGGTTTTCCAGTGCGCAGCGTCCGCCCAGTAGAATGCGGGTGACGCTGGCTGAATTGATCCGTGTGTCCGAACATAAGCACTCCAATATGCCCCCAACTTCAGGCTCCGACCAGACAACATCCGAAAATACCGCACCTTTTTCGGGCGAGGATTCATTTGCCTCGCTGGGAATCGCGCGCACGCTGGTCGATGCGATGACCTCGATGGACTGCATGCAGCCCCGCGCGGTGCAGGCGCAGGTCGTTCCAGCAGTGCTCGAGGGCCGCGATGTGGTCGCGCTGGCCGAGACGGGCAGTGGCAAGACGCTGGCCTACCTCGCTCCGGTGATGCAGCAGATTCTGGATGATCGGCCCGCCAAGGGTCGTCGTCTGACCGCTAGGCAGCGGCTTCGGGCTGTGGTGATCTGCCCGACCCGCGAGTTGGCTGATCAGGTGGGCACCATCGCCGAGCGTCTGATTCGCGGCACGGTGCTTCGAAGCGGTGTGGCGGTAGGCAGTACGCCGATGTCGCCCCAAGTCGAGATGCTCTCTCGGGGCATTGACCTGCTGGTGGGGACGCCTGGGAGGCTGATGGAACTGGTCAAGGCCGAGGCGCTGGATTTCTCAACGGTGACGCGGGTCGTTGTGGACGAGGCCGATCGAATGCTCGACATGGGCTTTGCGCCTCAGGTCGATCGCCTGCTTGGCCTGCTTCCAAGTCGTCGCCAGACGGTGCTTGCAACTGCGACGATGCCCGGTGAAGTCGAGCAGTTGGCCCGAACTTATCTTCGCAAGCCCATTCGTATCGAGACGCATCCCCATACTGTGGCGGTCGATCATGTCCGCGAGCACGTTGTGATGGCGCACCCGCACGATCGGGTCGAATTGCTTTTGCAACTGCTGTCGCAGAACTCGGGCCGCACGCTGGTGTTTTGTCGAACGCGGCGTCGGACGGCATGGGTGGCCTCGGCGCTGGCTAAGCAGGGCATCAAAACCGGGCAGTTGCATGCCGATCGGAGTCAGGCGCAGCGTCGCCGGGCACTCGAAGGTTTGCGAGACGGAACACTCGATGTGTTGGTATCGACTGATGTAGCAAGTCGCGGGTTGCACATTGAGGGTGTGGCCACGGTGATCAATTACGACTTGCCAAACACCGCCGAGGACTTCGTACATCGAGTTGGCCGGGCGGCGCATGGTGAAGCACGAGATGAGGGTGCTGGGGGTTCTGAGGGTGGTTCCGAGGTGGGTGGTGATGCATGGAGTTTCATCTGGACGCGTGAGTTAAATGATTGGTATCGCATTGCCAAGGCTGCGGGCGTTTCGGCTCATCCCGAGCGTGTCGATGGTTTCGTCGCTAAGGCTGGCAAGCGAACGGGCGGCGATGTCAACGTCGACCCACGTGGCCGCAGCGGTCGGGGCCGTAGGCCAGGACCAGGTCGAAGAAAGAGAGCCTCCCGCCCCATCGCCCACAGCCAGAAGCCAGGTCGGGGCATTCGGCGGCCGCCTAAAGAGGGATGAGTTTTTGAAAGGGGGGCTTCGAATTCTCATGAGCATTCAAAAGCATCATTGAGCATTTTCATGCGACCCATGGTGGGGAGGCCCAAGGAACACCCCTCACCATGTAAATCTGGCCGCCGCTAGCCACCCAACGTCCTCCGTAGCCCGACCGGCCGGTGGCGATTGACTTTCTTGTTCTCTGACAGACAAGCCGCCGGTACCATTCCCGCCATGTCAATGCTGCAACTGGTGCGACACGCGAATCGGTATCGGGAGATCCTTGGGATCTTGGTGAAGTTTGGCTTCCGGGAGTTCTTTGAGGATGCCAAACTCGACCTCTTGCTCGAAAAGGGGCATCGACTACTTCGACACTCGCCCTCCAACGATGTTGAAGCCATGAGCCGGCCGATCCGTCTTCGACTTGCGATGGAAGAACTTGGACCGACCTTTATCAAATTCGGTCAGATTCTCAGCACCCGGCCTGACCTTTTGTCGGCGGACTACATTGAGGAATTCCAAAAACTTCAGGCCAATGTACCGTCGGTCCCCTGGCCCGAGATCAAGGCCCAACTCGAAGAAGACTTCGGCGACCTGAACGAGATGTTCCTCTCGATCGATGAGGAGCCCATGGCCGCGGCCTCTATGGCACAAGCACACCGCGCCGTGCTGCGAGAGGGCGAGCAGCCCGTCGTACTCAAGATCCTACGACCGGGTATCGAACGCATCGTTAATGCCGACGTCGACATTATGCAAGCCGTCGCACACTGGGTCGCGCGGCACACCACCGACCTTCCTTTCGACCCCGAAGCGGTCGCCAAAGAGTTCTCACGCTCGATCAGTTTTGAACTGGACCTCGAACACGAGGGCCGCAACACCGACCTCTTTCGCTCCAACATCGAAGAGGGCGAGGAGGCGTGGTTCCCGCTGGTCTATTGGAAGGCGACCCGCAAACGTGTGCTGTGTCTCGAAGAGATCAAAGGCATTCTGCTCTCAGATTGGCGAAAGGCAGATCTGAGCGACCAGCAGCGCGAACATCTCGTGCGGGTGGGCGCCTTTACCGTGCTGCGGCAGGTGCTCGAGATTGGTTTCTTCCACGCCGATCCGCATCCGGGCAATCTGTTTCTGCTCCCCGATGGACGATTGTGCTTCATCGATTGTGGTATGGCCGGCCGCGTTGTCGAGTCAACGGTGACTGATCTGGCCAACCTCATCTATGGCGTAGTCAAGTCCGATCTCGACCGCGTCTTTGAAGCCTTCATGGACCTTGGGCAGGTCAATGAGGACGAGGTCGACGTCAAGGCCGTTCGCCGCGACTTACAAGACTTCCTCGATCAATTTGCAAATCGGCCATTCAGCGAGATCAACATGGGAGAGATGCTGCGGAGCTTCACCGATGGCCTTCGCAAGAATCGCATCGTCTGTCCGGCCGACATCGTGCTGATGATCAAGGCGTTGACCACCATCGAGGGCGTTGCTGAGGACATCGACCCAAGCTTCGATCTTGTGGGCTTTGCGCGTCCACACGTGGAACGAATCGTCAAGCAGCAATACAGTTTCTCGTCGATCAAACGGCGACTCAAGAAGAATGCCTCGACCTGGGTCAAGCTTGCAGAGTTGTTTCCCGGCCGCGTTGTGGGGATGCTCGACCGACTCGGTCGCAATGACCTGCGATTGAAACTGGAGATGTCGGAATTGCATGCGATAGAGCGCACGATTCACCACTCGAGTCGGCAGATGTCCTACTCCGTACTCATCTCAGCGATGATCTTGGCGTCCGCTGTGCTGGTGCTGGCTGCCGGAGAGAATCGTCCGGCCCTGAGTTGGGTTGGGTTCATCGGGTTTGTGGTCGCGTTCTGCTTGGCATTCTTGGTCGTCGCAGAGAGCTTCAGGCAACAGAAGCGCAAGAGACGGTAGTCAGGTCCTATGGCACTTGGCCGCGGTCCGTCGGTTCCATGGACGGTGGTAGCGTGCAATAGCAAGCCCACGATAGCCGGATCGGCAGCGATAACACGTCAACATCTCATCAGAGAGCACGAGCACGGCCACATCGAAGATCAACAGGGCGACCATGGCGACGAGTATCGGCCACCCACTGGCGAGGTCCAGAATGGCCGCCGCGGCCATGGCCAGTGCCAACACCACTATGAAACCGGTCATGCGAGGCAATTGCCTCTGTCGGTACAGGTGGTCACTCCCACAGATGACGCATCGTCTCAGGTGCCCTTGGTCATCACGGGCCCGTTCCCAATCGGGGAAAACCTCGATGTCTTGGTCCGTCCTCCCGCGAGGAGGTGATAACCCATCGGCGACCTGCAAGTCGCCAAGCCGTACGCCCTGATCGTCGCGGACTTCGATCCTCATGGCCGCAATGGTACGATGCACTGGCCTGGTGTCACCAGAAACGTGGCCATCTTGCATTGACCGGAGGCATTCGAGCGTGGACACTGGTGCGGATGATTGATCTGCTTCGAGGCAAATTCATCGCCTTCGAGGGCCCCGATGGTTCGGGAAAGTCCACGCAATTGGTTCGTCTTGCTCAGGTGGCCAAGCGAGGTGGCTTGGGCGTTGTCGAGGTCCGTGAGCCTGGGGGCACTGCTATTGGCGAACAGATCCGCCAGGTGCTGCTGGACCCAGAGAACGCGGACATGACAGTGCGGTGTGAAATGCTGCTGTACATGGCCAGCCGCGCACAGTTGGTTGAGCAGATCATCGCCCCGGCTCTGGACCGAGGTGACCTGGTTCTTGCTGACCGGTTTGTGGCGTCTACCTGCGCGTATCAAGGCACCGCTGGGGGAATTCCCATGCGGGACATTCTCGATGTAGCGAGAGTTGCGACGGACAACCGACTGCCCGATCTGACGGTCATCTTCGATGTTGATGAAGCGACCGCAGCCAAACGCCTGAACCCACTGCTTGACCGAATGGAACAAAAGGGCGCTGCGTTTCATAGGCGAGTCCGTGATGGTTATCACCGGCTCGCGCAGGACGATCCCGATCAAGTGCTATTGGTAGACGCATGCGGAACCGAAGACGAAGTGTTCGCCACAGCCTGCGCGATGATCGAACACACGCTCCGCGCGCATGACAGCGCGGCTCCGGAGTTCTAGTTCTCACTTCAGTTTCAACAGATGACGCCTGACTCGCCCATCCACGGTGAGCCAGTCAGGTCAAGCAAGCCACCGGTCATGCCGATGATGTCGTTGCTCTTGGTCAGCAATCGCCGCTGCATCTGGGCACCGGTCCCTTCCTGCAGGATTTCATCGCAATAGCCAAGTTCTGTGGCGCATCCCAGTCGGTCCGCGACCGGTCGGCACAGTTCCAGTGTTCGACGAGCCATCTGGCGAGCTGATGCTGCGAGCATCGTGTCAGGGTCGACCAGTGTGGCGTCGAGTCCGTACCGAACGGCGTGCCATTTGTTCTGCCGAGCAATCATCGGATGGCAATCAGTCAGGTACGCGCCACGATCAATCTCAGCGGAAATGCCCGAGACCACGCACTGCACCATCGCGACCAGCCCCAGCAAGTGGCGCATGCTCAGTGGCGTATCCATGATTCGAATTTCTACGGTGCCAAAGCGTGCCACTGGCCGGACATCCCACCAGATTTCCTTGGACGAATGAATGAAGTCGGTGGATTTGAGGTGATCAACGAGCCAGTTGTACTCAGACCAGTTTCGCATGGTCTCGGGCATACCTGCAGTGGGGAGCGATTCCATGATCTTGGACCGATAGGAGCAAAGCCCCGTGTCATATCCGCACCAGTACGGCGAGTTAGCCGACAAAGCAAGCATGACCGGGAGGTGTCGCATCAGTCGATCGCACATTTGAATGGCTTTGTCGCCGCTATCAACACCTACGTGCACATGCAGTCCGAAACAGACAATGCGCCGAGCGACCAGTTGCATTGTGTCCATCAGCCACTGATAACGGTCGTCGGAGGTGAGTTCTTGCTCATCCCAGCGAGCAAATGGGTGTGTGCCGCTCCACAAGAAGGTGGCATTCAAGTCAGCGGCCTTCTGGTAGCCCCACTCTAGTTTTTCCTGAAGGTCGGCTCGCACCTCATCGACGGTGTTGCAGATACTGGTGTTAAATTCAAGATAGCCTTGCATGAATTCAGGCTTGACACACTCGCACCACTTGTCAGGCACTTGGGCGAGAATCTCACCAGCCCGTGGGACAAGGTCGAATGTCTCGCGGTCGATGACGCCCAGTTCGATTTCTACTCCGAGCGTGTGCTCGGCACTCCCATTGAATTGAATCGGCATGCCATTCTCCTGCTTGGCGGCACTGTACTAAAGAGATATCTAGTCGGTGCTGGACACCATGCCCCGAAGTGTGGTTCTGGCTAGAAGTCTCGCGCCCACCAAGAGCGAATACTCGTCAATGTCGAACCAACCGGAGTGAAGAGGCTGCCGCTGTTCGCGCGGTCCGTGTCCGGTACCCAGTCGCACCATGGCGCCGGGCACATGCTTTTGGTAGATCGCAAAGTCCTCGCCACCGAGACTGGGAAGTTCCAAACGAATGACGTTGTCGCCCCCCACGATGTCGCTGGCGGCCTTGGCCATGGCCGACACGACCGTGGGATCGTTGTCTGTGGCGGGCGCTCGGTGGGGAAACTCGATTGAGGCGACACACCCCGTTGCAACACATGCGGCCTCGCTGCACGTGCGAACCACGCGTTCGAGGGCTTGTGCTTCTTCAAGACGCGCAGCACGAATCGTTCCATTGATGACGGCCGTCTCGGGAATGGCGTTCATGGCGTCCCCAGTACGCATCGATGTCACTGTGATGCACTGCGCACGACGACTATCGACACTGCGAGGTGCCAATTGGTACAGCAGTGAGACGAGGTTGACTGCGGCTGGAATAGGGTCGATCGACTCGTGGGGTCTGGCGCTGTGGCCACCTCGACCGGTGATCTTGATCGTAAAGGATTGCAGATTCGCGGTGATGGGCCCATCACGCACACCAACCCAACCAGTGTCGAGATAGGGCTCGCAATGAAGCGCGACGATTCGGTCGACGTCCTTGACGGCGCCGCGTTCGATCATCGCCATCGCGCCTGTTGCTGCTTCTTCGGCTGGCTGAAAGATGAATCTCGCGTTTCTCTGCGCGATGCCCGCAATCGAGTCACCCTCTTGCTGGATGGCTGCGGCGGCAAAATAGGCCATGGTTGCGTGTGCATCGTGCCCGCAGGCATGGCAACATCCCGTTCGAGTCGACTGCCAATCAACGTCCTTCTCGTCATCGATTTCTACGCAGTCGATATCAGCGCGAACCGCTACGGTTGAATCTTTGGTGTCCCCAGCATTGATGTCGGCAATCAACCCATGCAGATCATTCCATCGCTGAATTCGCAGCCCACTTGATTTGAGGTGCTGGCCAAGCACATCAGTAGTGCGAACCTCCTCACCCGCGGGCTCAGGATGGGCGTGTAGATCACGTCGCAGCGAGATCATCTGCGGAAGTGCCTCGGTGAGCCATGCGTTGACCCGCCTCCAGATCGATTCCATTTCTTGTTGTGTGTCAACCATCTCGGAATTCAGGTCCATTTCAGTACAATCTTCCCAAACTGGGCACCCGCTTCGAGGTGCGAGAATGCCTTGGCGCCATCGGCAGCCTCCACGACTTGGTCGATGACCGGTGTCAATCGACCCGCCCCGAGTAGGGCGATGACGCTGCGAAACTCATCCATATCGCCCATGGTGGACCCGAGGATAGCCAGTTGATTCCAAAAAATGCGGGTCAAGTCAGTCGTAGTTGTTGGTCCGGTCGTGCAGCCGCACGTGACGAACCGACCGCCACGCGCCAGTGAGCGGATGCAGGCCTGATGTACCGCCGGCCCGATCGAGTCAGCGCAGACATCGACGCCGCGCTTTCCAGTCATCTTGCGAACGGTTCGACTCCAGTCTTTACCCTCGTCAAGCACTGCGTCGTGGGCGCCAAGCGCTATCGCTTTGTCAAGTTTCCACTGGTGTCGACTTGTGACAATCGTGCGGCAGCCAAAGTGGTTCGCGATGTTGAGACAGGCCAGCGCCACACCACCACCAATGCCGGTGATGAGCACAGCCTCACCTTCACGAAGTTGCCCGCGAGTGCGAAGCATGCGCCATGCAGTGAGGTGGGTCAGTCCATAGGCCGCCGCATCGGTTGATGACACCGCATCTGGAATTGCCAGCACATTGGAGGCTGGAGCACAAAAGCGTTCGGCATGGGTGCCTGGTCCGTGCTCGCCGATCATCCAGAGATTCCGGCCAGCAGGGGCGGAATCCGGCGAAGAAGCCGTTTGAACGGTGAGCGCCGCATTGAGCACGACCCGCCGACCGACCCAGGAAGGATCGGCGCTTTGGCCGACTTCGATCACAGTCCCGCAGCCGTCGGACCCGCCGATATGGGGCCATGTGGTATCAATTCCCGGCAAACCCCGGCCAGTCCATAGATCAAGGTGATTCAACGCGCTCGCTTCGGTCGCAATGAGTACTTCATCAGGCCCCGGCGTTGGATCGGGCAACTCGATCAACTCCACATTGGGTGTGACCGGATCTCCTTGCTTTGTGATCACCAGCGATCTCATCATCAAACCCTCCGCTCCAGCGTACATCCATTCTTGATCAGCAAGTCGCGTGTCTTGATGATGCCATCGATTTCTGAGTCCGTCTCTCCCTCGTACTCGACGCCGATCCAGCCGGTGTAGCTGTGTTTGCGGACAAGTTCAAACATCCGTGTGTAGTCGGTGTGGATCTCATCGCCAGCGTCGTTGAAGTCGTTGCTCTTGGCACTGAGCGCCTTGGCCATTGGAAGCAACTCGTCGATACCTTTGTATCGGTCGTAGGATTCCCGCGTGTTCCAGTCGAGCACAAAGTTTCCAAAGTCTGGAAGCGTTCCCAGACGGGGGTGATCGACCTGTTTGATGAGTGATGCGAGCCATGCGCCGTTGCTTGAGAGGCCACCGTGGTTTTCGATCAGTACATTTAATTCGAGTGCATCGGCCCGATTGAGCAGTGCAGACAGTCCCTTGGCACACAGATCTCGCTGCTCGTCGGGCGTCCCCTCGGATGGCACGTTGACGCGAATGGAATGGCATCCCAGCGCCTTGGCGGCGTGCAACCACCGATGATGATTATCGACGGCTTTGGCACGATCGGTTTCAGACGGGTCTCCCAGCGCTCCCTCACCATCGACCATGATCAGCAAACTTGTGACATTGGCGTCATCACATCGCTTTCGAAGAGAGGCAAGCCACGCATCGTCGCTGGCCTTGTCCTTGAAGAAGGAGTTGACGTACTCGACTCCTTGAATATCGAATTGCGATCGCGTGTATTCCGGAAAGTCCACGGCTTGAAGGCTGCCGTCGTGCAAGGCGCGGTGTAGCGACCATTGTGCCAGCGAGATGGGCCACGTTGATGCGGGCATGGGGTTGGTCCTGTCTTGTTGGAGTGGATTACGTGTTGGCAATGGTGCGGCAACCGTCTTACTCAGATAAGGGGGAAACAACATGGCCCCGGCGCCCACGCCGAGCATGGTTCTGCGGTCGATCATTCGTTCGTGTCTTCCTCGGCCCCCTGCTCCAGAACGGTATGGAAGCCCAAGAAGCCTTCTCGACGCCCATCACCCGCATTGTGTTGGTCAGCTTCGTCGGCCTCTTGCTGGGCGTGTTCGAGGATGCTGCGAATCGCTTCGACCTGTTCACGTGACAGGGGCAGAGACACGACCCGGTCGTTTCGCACGCCTGCTGCGACGGTGGTGAGTACGGCTACGGCGGAGTTATCATCGAGCGCCCGTAGCACATGTTCGCCCACTTGGCGCTCGATGCTCTGCAGGTTCGTCACGTGATGACGCGGCCCATCTTGGTTCGGGGCTTCTTCGGGTGTTTCTTCTGATTCGGTGGGTTGTTCAGGATGTGGGTCGGTCATGACAGGCACTCCTTGGCGTGCGCGGTAGCAGCTTCGATTGCATTAGGCAGTTTGGAGGGGTCCTTGCCACCAGCCTGCGCCGAGTCGGGGCGTCCGCCGCCACCTCCACCACAGGCTTGGGCTGCGATCTTCACCCAATCACCGGCCTTGAGGCCACGAGCGATGAGTGCATCGGGCACACGGGCTGCGATGATGACTTTCCCAGTGTCAGGTGGACGACACGCCAGCAAGCACCCGGCCTCGCCCCGCGCGCCTTTGACAGCGTCTAGGGCCGCGAGCAGTGTGTCGCGATCGGTTGCAGCCACTTCACCAACGACGACATCGCCGGAGGCATCGTCCACAAGTGCTTGTGCCTGGTCAACAGCGACCTCGCGCGATTCGCCTGCCTGGGCCTTGCGCATCGCCTTGGCGGTCTGTCGTAGTGTGACCACCATGGCTTCGGCGCGGCGTCGATCCAGCAGGCCAAGTTCCAGTGCAGATAATTCCTTGTGGGCCGCGTCGACGGCATCAGGCAACTGCTCGGCGGGCAGATCAGCGATCAACCCAAGCCCTTCGAGAAAGGACGCGCCGGCTTGTAGCGTATCCCGGGCCGCATCTCCAGTTAGCGCTGTCACCCGGCGGATGCCCGCGGCCAAGCCTTGTTCTTGTGTGATGACAAAGTCGCCGATGTTGGATGTGGAATCGACATGCGTGCCACCACAGAACTCGGTGGACTGGGACGCCCATCGATCGCACTTTGGATCGACCGTGAGACGTTTGACCGGTGCGCCGATGCTGACAACGCGAACGGGGTCAGGGTACCGCTCGCCAAAGATGGCCCGAACACCGTTGATCGTCATAGCCGAATCGAGCGGCACATCCTCAGCCGTTGCGGCAAGGTCTTCTTTGATGGCCGTGTGCACGGTTGCTTCGATCGCTTCAAGTGTTTTTAGTTCAGGCGCTTCGGAGGCGGCGTAGTCGAATCGAAGTCGATCTTCGGCCACGAGCGACCCGCGCTGGTCCGCCCCCTCCCCGAGATGCACTTTCAGCCCAAGATTAAGGAGGTGCGTGGCGGTGTGATTGCGCTCAATGGAGGAGCGGCGGTCGGCGTCGACGCGAGTGTCGACTGCATCGCCACAGCGAAGCACACCTTCTTTAAGGTGTCCGATGTGCAGCACATACGGTCCACTGCGAAGTGTGTTTTCGACTTCGAAGACACAACTCCCCATCGTACCTTCGCCCGCTTCGGTCACAAGCCTTCCGCTGTCACCGATCTGGCCACCTTGCTCGCCATAGAAGGTTGTTCGGTCCAAGATCACCGCGACGCGGTCGATCGGTTCGATGTGTTGCACGAGATCATGGCCGTTCCAGATACCTCGAACATGTCCAATGCCCATCGGCCGGATGTATTTGGCTGAGTCGTCGGTCTTACGTACGCCGAGTTTCTCGAGACCACTGATGATTTCCGGTGGGATAGTCCCGACGGTGTCGGCCACATCAGCATTACCTCGCGATCGTTTACGCGCTTGGTTCATGGCGGCGTCGTAGCCATCGCGGTCGACGGGGAGGTTTTGCTCGCGCGCCATCTGTTCGGTCAGGTCGATGGGGAATCCGTATGTGTCGTGTAGAACAAAGGCCTGCTCACCCTGAATAACCCCGTCGCCGACCTTGGCAGTGGCAGCCACATCGGCAAATCGCACGAGCCCACGATCGAGCGTGCGGTGGAACGCCTCTTCTTCGCCACGGATGATCTTGGTGACGACTTCGGCGTTGTTACGAATTTCTGGGAACGCATCGCCCAACGAGGCCACAACGTCGGGTACGAGTCTGCTTAATACAGACCCCTCAGCAGCGAGCGTCTGTCGTGCCATACGCGCGGCTCGGCGAAGGATGCGTCGCAGGACATACCCACGCCCGTCAGGACCTGGGCGTGCGCCGTCGGTGATTGCTACGACGAGGCATCGGATGTGATCGGCCACGACGCGGTAGGCCTCGTCCACAGGCGAATCCATCGCGCCGGCATAGGCCTCGGCCCCGGTCTCACGGGTAATGGCATCAAAGAGCGGTGCCCATAGGTCTGTGTCGTAATTACTGCGCTTCCCCTGCAATACCCGAACTACGCGCTCCAGTCCCATACCGGTATCAACATGTCGCGATGGGAGTTTGACCAATGTTCCATCTTCGCGGCGATTGAACTGAATGAACACCAAATTCCAGAATTCAATGACATCGGGGTGGTCGAGGTTGATCAATGGCGCACCGCTGAGGTCGGGCGTGGAGTCAAAGTGAATTTCGCTGCACGGTCCGCATGGCCCGGTGGCGCCCATTTCCCAAAAGTTGTCCTTGCGTCCCCAGCGAGTAATGTTTGCGGGATCAATATCGGTCAGTTCAAGCCAGAGACGCTCGGTTTCCTCGTCTGCTTCTAATCCGTCGCATTCATCGCCACCAAAGACTGAGACGTGCAGACGTTCCTTGGGCATGCCCCATACTTCGGTGAGCAATTCCCAAGCCCATGTGATGGCCTCGCGTTTGAAGTAGTCGCCCAGCGACCAGTTGCCCAGCATCTCAAAAAACGTGTGGTGCCATGTGTCGCGACCAACATCTTCCAGATCGTTGTGTTTGCCGCCGGCGCGGATGCATTTCTGCGTATCCACAACTCGGTCGTACGGCCGCGTGCCGGTGCCAAGAAACACATCCTTGAACTGGTTCATGCCAGCATTGGTGAATAGCAGCGTTGGGTCGTCGTGGGGCACCACCGGGGCACTCGGGACGATGGTGTGCCCAGCCCGATCACGGAAGAACTCGAGAAAACTGGTGCGAATGGCTGCGGCTGATGGCGGGTGGTCGGGTGTGTGTGGGGGGGTCGGGGGCATGGTCAGTGGTCTATGGGGCTTCAAAGGCGGCCAGTGTAGCCCCAGGCGCCGTGGCAACGTGGCTCGGGGTGGGAGGCGTCCAAGGGCATTATGCTGCTGGGGCAGGCTGAGAAATGGAGTGCCTCAAATGATGACACGACAACCATTGGTGGGCGGAAATTGGAAGATGAACCTTAATGCTGCCAGTGGGCAATCATTGGCTGCGGGTGTCGCCCAAGGGCTCGAGTCGATACATGGCCACTGCGATGTTGTGCTGTTTCCACCATTTCCTTACCTCCTCACCATCGCTGAGCAATGTGGGTCTGCACAACTGGGTGGTCAGGATGTCTCCCAGCACCAACAAGGTGCCCATACCGGTGAGGTATCCGGCGACATGTTGGTTGATTGTGGCTGCACGACGGCCTTGGTGGGCCATTCGGAACGTCGCCAGAATCTTGGGGAAACCAATGAGATGGCTTCCAATAAGGTGCATGCAGCGTTGGATGCGGGTTTGCGGGTCCTTCTGTGCGTGGGCGAAACTTTGGAGGCGCGTCAGGCAGGCCACACGAGGGAGGTCGTCCTGGAACAGTTGGCCGGATCCCTTCAGGGCATCAATTCGCAGGTATGGGACCGGATTGACCTTGCCTATGAGCCCGTTTGGGCCATCGGAACAGGGCAAACGGCTGGCCCCGAGCAGGCCCAAGAAGTTCATGCCATTCTTCGAACGGAGGTGGAATCCCGCTATGATGCTCGATCCGCTGGGAGAACTCGAATTCTCTACGGTGGGTCGGTCAAGCCGTCCAATACGGCTGAGCTGATGGCTTGTGGTGATGTGGATGGCGTCCTTGTGGGCGGCGCATCGCTGGAGGCCGAGTCTTTTCTCGACATCGTCCGCGCTGTGGCTCGGACCTGACCTATCGACGGATACCTATGAGCACGCTCTATCTCACTTTGACCATCATTTTCGTAGTCGTTGCCGTGGCGATGATTCTCATCATTCTCGTGCAGCGACCCGCTGGCGGCGGCTTAGCGGGGGCCTTTGGGGGCGCCGGTGGCGGCAGTACTGAGGGTGTCTTCGGTGGACGCGTCGGTGATGCGCTAACCGTTATGACGGTAATTGCTTTTGGCGTGTACCTCGTACTGGCACTGGTACTCAATGCCAATATCTGGACTGGAACTCCCCAAGCCAGCGTGCCGGCTTCACCCACAGAGGTGTTGCTGCCGATGTCTGAGAGCGAACCAGGCTTTGGCGACACCCCAGCGGTCACGCCCGATGCCAATCCGGTTGACGCCACGATTGCGCCAGCGACTGGTGCTGATGGTGCGGCACCTGCGGCACCTGCGGCGACGACACCCGAGGCCGTTGCGCCGGCACCAGCAGTCGAACCGCCTGCGACCGAGGACAACGGTTCCTGAATGCCCCTTTCAATGACGGGCTTTGGTGCTGCGCAAGCTGTCCAAGGCGGCTGTCGATATGGCGTCGAAGTGCGTGCGGTCAATGGTCGCTACCTCAAGTGCGTGACGCGGTTGCCAGATGAGTTGGTTGGGCTTGAGCCGATGGTCGAGCGAGAAGTCGGTGCCACACTTAAACGTGGAACAGTGACCGTCAGCATTCGATTTGTTGATGAGTCAGCCGAGGCTGCATCGAAAATCAATGTCGCGGCCTTGCAGCGATACGTCCAGCAGTTAGAACCGGTGATTGGCGACGCCATTGATCCAACGTCCCTGCTGAGTTTGCCCGGTGTACTGTCCCAAGCGGGAGTCGGCGCTCGAAGAGAAGAGGCGGCCTCGATTATTGAGCGTCTGGTTGGCGAAGCGACCGAACAGGTCGAACTCATGCGACAGCGTGAGGGCGGGGCGACTGCTGACGAACTTAGGGTGCACATCGATGCAATTGCACAGCGGCTTGAAGCCATTCGTGATCGGGCACCAATGGTGGTCGAGGCGTATGAGGCACGCATGCACCAGCGAATGGAAACGCTCCTGGCCCAAGTGGGTGCCGAAGTGCGTCCCGAAGATCTACTGCGTGAAGTGGCCGTCTTTGCGGAACGATCCGACATCGCCGAAGAGATTGCTCGGCTTGGGGCGCATCTTGAACAATTCCGCGACATTCTGTCTCGTGAAGGTGAATTGGTCGGTCGCACGCTGGACTTCCTATCCCAAGAAATGCTTCGCGAGACCAATACCATCGGTAGCAAGTGTCTTGATTCGGATGTGGGACGCTTGATTGTGGAGATCAAGGGCGGCGTGGATCGAATCAAAGAACAGGTGCAAAACCTCGAGTAAGGCTCAGGCGACACGTGGGGAATCAAAAGACAACTGAGCGACCGACGATCGGTGCTTCCGAAGCCCAGAGCGTTTTGGCGTGCTATCGCCTCGGTGATATCGAATCCATTCGGACCTATCACGGCGGTTCGAGCAACGCACCAAAGGTACGTGTCTATTGCAGTATGGGTGAGTTTTTGCTCAAACGCGTTGCGCCTAGCCGTGCCGACATTCAAGCGATCAGGCAGCAACACCAAATGCAGCAGTTTCTGCGGCGGAAGGGATTCCCGGTACCGATGCTCGCAGAGTGCATTGCAAACGAGCAGACCCTGCTCGAGCATGGCGGCCACTTGTATGAGTTGATGGCATGGGCCCAAGGCGATCGCTACTCGTACGACGTGAGCGAGGCTACATCTGTGGGCATTACGCTTGCGTCAATGCACGGCCTGTTGGAGGACTTTGTCTCCCGCGCTCCACATCGATCCGGCTTCCATGATCGGCGGGATGTGGCAAAGCTGCTATTGAAATCGGCCAGAGTGGTACCGCACGGGTGCGACAGGATTGCGAAACCATTGCTGCATGGCTCGGGGAAGCTAGACGAGCCACGCGTGATCTTTGGGCTGACCTTCCGATGACCGTCGCTCACGGCGACTGGCACCCAGGCAATCTTCTGCTGCGTGGCGGATCGGTTATTGCGGTCATCGATTGGGAATCGGCGCGTGCCGAACCTCGCGTGGCGGACCTTGCGAATTGTTTGCTGCAGTTCTCGCTGAGACGTTCATCTCGGAAGGCGCCCATGGAGTGGCCAATTGAGCCCAATATGGAACTGCTCAAAGCACTGTCGCGTGGATATAACCTGCTGTCGCGAGCACCGCTCACCGACCACGAAATAGAGTTGCTTCCGGACCTCACCATTGAAGCGCTTTCTGCTGAAGCCATCGTTCCGCTGTTTCGTAAGGGGCGACTGCGTGAGTATGATGCCGCCGCGGTGCTGCCGTGGGTCGTTAACCGACTGCATTGGATTCGTACCAACCGCGACAACCTGCAGGCCCTGCTCGTCGGCACGTGAGTTGTGACATTGGCACTTAGTTGAATAGTGCGATGCCTGCAAGCACGATCCCGAGCACCATCACCGCCAAGGCGATGCCAAGAGCAATTTTCGCTGGAAACGGGATGCGACCGGTTGCGCCCAGTGGAAGCGTGTCCTCACGCTGTCCGACTTCCACTTGATCCCAGTCGATGTCCACGGAATCGCGTCGGTTGGCTTGCAATAGTTCGCGGGCGCGGTCGAAGTCTCGCCGTCGAACCTGCACAGGAACGCCCCAGATCTGGTCACCGCCACGAGCGAGCGGGGCGGCTCCAGTCATCGACAAGCCCATCGCAGTTCCGGTGCTTCCAAAGACAAACGTCTCGATGCCCGCTTCTCGCAGCACGGTCGCGGCGACTTGAGCGGCGAATTCTGTTGAAGCAGATGTCAGCGTGACGAGTTGATCTGGGTCGTCTGTCACGAGTCGTTAGTGAATCGTTCGATGAGCATTTCGCACTGTTCTGGACCCCAAGCTTCTTCACCCAATACCACTCGCCACGAGCAGATTTCATCCATCTCTACGGCAATGGGATCTTCGGATAACCCTTCAAGTTCGCGAGCCTCGTGGGCTGGGATTGCCATCACTATCGCGTCGCGGCGTTCGGTGATTTCCATCCACAAGTGAATGCGACGATCGTCTTGGCCGCTGGAATCTTCAAAAGGCACTTCAACGTAGCACGTCGCGCCAGCCTCAATCAGTGTCGAGTGCAGGTCAAGCAGCCTGTTCCAGGTTGATGATGCCAGCGCCGTTCGCCTCGCAGTCGAACGTTCTGATCGGTAGACCGCGGCGATGTCACCTTCCAATCGTTCGAGTACGTCATCGGGAGGACCATTTTGTTCGGTATGACTTAGTTCCACCACGGCGTTTTCGGCCGATGGATCGCCTCCGATTCGCAGGTGCAAACCAGGTCCGATCTCGATGGTGCCAGATTCTGGCAGCGCCGTTTCAAGCACCAGTGCGGCCAACGACGCCACGAGATCCGCAGCGGCGTCGAGTTGTGAGGCGGCCAAACCGTTCATCGCGAGCTCGCGGTGCCCGCATCGCTCTAGGCCACACGTCTGCATCGTGTACACATCATCTTGGTCCGTGGCTTCGACAATCCACAGCAATTCTTCAGAGGGTTCAATGTCGCACTGCACAATCTGTTTTTGGAGCAATGCCAATGGCAACCACCGGCCAGTGTCAGCATCCAGGATGCCAGATGCGCCCGTTCCAGCGATCGACAGCAGTCGTAATACATTGGCCATGCAAGTCAGTGGATCGTCGGGATGGAGTACGGTTTGAACAATCAGGCCAGTTGGCGATGGGAGGTCATCTTCAAGACCTGTACCTTCCGCTGCATTGGCTTCAGGCCAGCAAATCAATGGGGCCGGAAGATCATCTACTTCCAGAACAGCCACCCATGGCACGTGCTCTGGCAACTGATCGGGCGTTGAGAGATCAACCGCGCGTCCCAGCGTATCTGCAAGGGCCCGGGTCAAGGATTCAGGGGAATCCAACAGGTTCGCCGTTGGCGCAAGCACGATCAGCGTGGTGATTGTTGGTTCATTAATGGTCCATGGACCACGTGATTGGGAGCCGTCTGAGCCATCGTGCATGGCATGATGGTACTGGGCTTCAATCAAGGGATGATATTCACGATCTTGCCGGGGACCACAATGACCTTTCGGGGTGCATTGCCTTGGAGCAATGCCTGCACCCGCTCGTCAGCGAGTGCAGCGGCTTGGATGGTGTCCTGCCCCGCGTTCGATGCAACGGTGATCTTCGCGCGAACCTTGCCTTTTATCTGAATTGGCAGCTCAACGGTGTCATCGACGAGCATCGATTCGTCGAACACAGGCCATGAGGCGAGCGAACACAATCCCTCAAGACCAAGTTTGGCGTGGAGTTCTTCGGTGATATGAGGGGCAAATGGGCTCAGCACACGAATGAGTCGGCTGAGTTGGTCGGCCGTCAATCCCCCGCTTGATGTGGCGGCATTGACCAGTTCAATCATTGCTGCAATGGCGGTGTTGTAGGCGAGTCGCTCGATGTCGTCGCCGACGCGGGCGATTGTGCGATGGAGTTGACGCTCCACATCGGGATCTACCTTGTCGCGGAGGCTCAGTTCACCAGTGTCTTCGTCAACAACCAGTCGCCATAGTCGCTGAAGGAATCGGTGCACGCCGATGATGTCACGTGTGTTCCATGGCTTGGAAGCATCAAGCGGCCCCATGTACATCTCGTACAGGCGAAAAGTGTCGGCGCCATACTCGGCGATAATGCTGTCTGGGTTGACAACATTGCGAAGCGACTTACTCATTTTGGCAATGATGCGTTCGACCGGTTGGCTAGTCGCGGTTTCCGTGGATGACTCCTCGTCCACTTCGTCAATGGGGACAAGCGAACCATCGGCCCGCTTATAGGCAAAACTCGTGAGCATGCCTTGGTGGAACAGCCGTCGGAAGGGTTCGCTTGACTCCACCCAGCCTAGATCGAAGAGCAGTTTGTGCCAAAACCTCGCGTAGAGGAGGTGCAGCACGGCGTGTTCCGCCCCCCCGATATAGAGGTCCACCCCACCAGGAGAGTGCTCGGTTGGTCCGAGCCAGTATTTCCTCGCGGCTTCGCCAGCAAACGACTCGTGGTTCTGTGGATCGCAGTAGCGAAGGTGGTACCAGCACGACCCCGCCCATCCGGGCATCGTGTTGGTTTCGCGATGCACTGGCGTGTCAGGTGGCAGCAGGTTGGGGTCGACGCCCGCTTCGCCCGCTGTGGTGTGGGCCCATTGCTCGACCTTTCCCAGCAGCGGTTGTGGATCGTCGCTGATGGCCGGTGCGTAGTCGTCGATGTTGGGCAGTCGCACTGGAAGATTTGACTCACACACCGGAAACGTTCGGCCGTCTTGTGTATGCACGATCGGGAAGGGTTCACCCCAATACCGCTGGCGGGAGAACAACCAGTCTCGTAACCGCCAAGTCGTGCGACCGCAGCCGCATTCAGTGGCGTGCGCCCAATCGATGACGGCGATCTTTGCTTGGGTCGTCGTGCATCCGTTGATGTTGAGCGTGTCGGAGGCTGAGTTGCACGCGACCCCGTCCCCGCTCCAGCACCCATCACAGTGCTGCGCGTCTTCGGGCGGTGTGATGACGGTTTGAATGGCCATGCCGAACTTCTTAGCAAAGTCATGGTCCCGCTGGTCATGAGCAGGCACGGCCATCACTGCGCCATGTCCGTATCCCATGAGTACGTAGTCGGCGACCCAGATGGGAATGGATTGGCCAGTGGCTGGATTGATCGCGTCCACGCCCAGTGGAACCCCGGTCTTTTCCTTGGAGTCGGCCATGCGGTCGACGTCGGCGCGATTCCTCGACGCTTCTACGTATGCTCGAAGTGTGCCATCACCGCTATCTTGAAGCACGGTTTCGACCAACGGGTGCTCGGGCGCGAGCACCATGAAGGTGGCGCCGAAGATGGTGTCGGGTCGTGTTGTAAAGACCTCGATGCAGTCGTCGCGGCCGACAACACAGAATCGAAGTTCGGCACCTTCACTGCGTCCGATCCACTCGGATTGCTGTGCTCGGGTGGACTCTGGCCAGTCCAGATCCTTTAGGTCTTCGAGCAATCGATGCGCGAATGCTGTGATGCGGAACATCCACTGCTGCAGCGGTCGGCGAACCACCGGGTGGCCGCCGCGTTCCGAACGTCCATCGATGACTTCTTCGTTAGCCAGTACGGTGCCGAGCATTGGGCACCAATTGACTGTTTGGTGCGCCAAGTAGGCCATCCGTCGAGTGTCCAGTGCCGCTTCCTGCGTGAGGGCATCGAGATCGCTCCATCCTGTTCGACCATTGCCCTTGGGGGCGAGAATCACTTCGTTGTGGCAATCAATTGATGCGTCGTTGTTTTCGAGCATCGCCACCAGTGTGTCGATTGGGCGGGCGCGGTCTTCGACTTCGTCGTACCAGGCATTCCAAGCCTGCAACCAGATCCACTGTGTCCAGTGATAATAGTCGTCATCAATGGTCGCGAACTCGCGTGACCAGTCGTAAGAGAAACCGAAGCTCTGGAGTTGGCGTCGGTAGGTATCGATGGCGGTCGATGTGGTTTCTGCAGGGTGCACACCTGTTGCAATAGCGTACTGCTCGGCGGGCAATCCAAACGCATCCCAGCCCATTGGGTGCAGGACGTTGTCGCCTTTCATACGGCGATAGCGGCTGATGATGTCCGATCCGACGTAGCCCACTGGATGGCCCACGTGGAGGCCAGCTCCCGATGGATAGGGGAACATATCCAAACAGTAGAACTTGGCTTGGTCGGGGTCGAAGCCTTCGTCGCCCGGATTCAGCGTGTGAAACGCATTGGACTCAAGCCACCGCTGCTGCCAGCGTTGTTCGATGTCATTGGCGAGCGTCGCGCCGTATCGAAACGGTGCATCGGAAGCCGGGGGGCGGGATTGAGGGGTTGAACTCGGGGTTTCTGACATGGCGGGCCATGATACGTGGGGTCGTGATCCGCCTGTCGGTCAGTGGCGCCTACTCAGGCTCTCTTTCGAGCTGCCATGCGATCACGAAGGAATCCCATGGTCTCACCGACGAGGTAGAAACTGCCAGTCACACAGATCAGGTCATCACGACTCGCTGCGTTGGTGGCGATCTCCAAGGCCTTGGTGATGGTTGGGGCGGTTTGGCAGGTGCGTCCCTTGAGTTTTTCAAAGCGTCGGCAGAGTTCCTTGGGTTCCACAGCGCGGGGCTGATTGGAAGCCTTGGTGAAGATGATCTTGTCACTGCCCTGCGAGAGCATCTCAAGATTGGCATTTACATCCTTGTCGGCGTTGCATCCAAAGATGCAGATCATCGAATCAAACGGGACATGCGCACCGATTTCACGCATGAGGGCTCGCATTGAAGCGGGGTTGTGGGCGCCGTCGACAATGATGCGTGGTTGCTGCCAACACATGTCCATCCGACCAGGGTTGGATGTTTCGGCAAGGCCACGGAAGACGGCGGATTCGTCAAAGTCGGAATCGTTTGATCCGATGACGTCGAGCGCTGACAGTGCCAGTCCACAGTTGTCGGCCTGGTGTTCGCCAGCAAGCGGCACCGGAAGGTGCATGTATTGGTTTCGGTCGCCCCGGAGGCAGATTCGCATGTGTGCACCGAGGTCGTCGGTGACACAGAACCGGCCGCTGAAGTCAATCTCTTTACCGATGATGCGAAGCTCACTGCCGACTTCCTCGGCGACTTCTCGCAGCACTGCTTCTACTTCCGGTGTTTGCTTTACTGAAATGGCTGGCACACCGGGCTTGAAGATGCCTGCTTTTTCGCGGGCGATTTCAGCAGCGGTCTCGCCAAGCAAGTGCTGGTGGTCTAGGTCGATCTTGGTGATAAGTGAAACCGAGGGCGTGATGAGATTCGTTGCATCAAGGCGACCGCCGAGACCAGTTTCGATAATTGAAATGTCCACAGCCTGCTGGGCAAAGTGGACAAAGGACATAGCTGTGATCAGTTCAAAGAAGGATGCGTCGGAGGCGACACGCTCCGCGACTTCGACGACTTGTTGCGTCAGCGTTGTGAAGTCGGCCCGCCCGATCTGTTCGCCATTGATCATGATCCGCTCGCGGATGTCAATCAGGTGCGGTGATGTGTAGGCGCCCGTAGCCCATCCACATCCGCGAAGCATGGCGTCAAACATCGCGATGGTTGAGCCTTTGCCGACCGTTCCAGCGATGTGCACCGCCCGCAATTCCTGATGTGGATTGCCCAGTGCTTCAAGCAGATCTTCCATTCGCTTCAACTTGAAGACATCGGTAGGAATGCGTGTGGGCCGCAATCGCTCGATGTTGGGTCGGTCCAAGAGTGCCTTGATGGCGGTGGGAAAGGTGCGAATGTTGCCAGCATGAATGGTGGCATCAGCCTTATGCCCCTTGGTCCGCCTAGTCCCAGCCTTCGCTTGTTTTGCCGTTTTCTTGGTGGTTGCCATGATCCAGTGCAGGATATCAGGAATGGCATTTTTATTCAAACAAAGACCCCTAAGTCATTGCTAGGCAAGCATTTGGGTGCGATTTTCCACTGTAGTAGCATACACCCAGAGAGATGCAGCGAGATATTGACCGAATCCTGATTGATCGAGACTCGATTGCCGACCGCGTGGACCAGCTCGGGCAGGCATTGGTGGGTGATCTGGCCGGTGTGGCTGATGCCGGCAAACTGGTGGTCATGCCCGTGATGACCGGAAGCCTGTTCTTTGCTGCCGACTTGGTGCGGCAATTGCCGCTTTCGTTTCGCATTCTGCCCGTGACAGTCAGTTCCTATCCAGGAACCAGTGTGAACAGCCAGGGCATTCAGCGTGCGTCGGAACTTCCCGACGGGTTGAAGGGGCGAACTGTGCTGCTCGTTGACGACATCTTTGACTCAGGTGGAACGTTGGACTACCTCACGCGGGTGCTGACCGACACAGGTGTTGCCAACATCGTGACGTGCGTACTGCTTCGGAAAGATGTTCCGCGTGTTGGACCATGTCCCATTGAGGAACGACACGTTGGGTTTGACATTCCCGATGCGTTTGTCGTGGGATACGGCTTGGACTACGACGGTCTGTACCGCAACCTGCCCGACATCGCGACGCTTCGCGAAGAAGTCATCGGAAGACGGTAGAGCACATCACGGACGCGTCAAGAAGGGCTTGGGACCGATTCAAGCACCTGCTGCATGATGCGTCGCGCTGTGAGCGTGTCGCCCTCGTGCATGGTGGTGCGGCTGATGATGCGATGGGCGCACACTGGAAGTACGTTGGAGACAACGTCCTCAGGTACGCAGTAGGTCCGCCCAGCTAACCATGCTGTTGCCCGAGCTGCTTGTGCAAGAGCGAGCGAGCCTCTGGGGCTGATGCCGATTTGTAGGTCGTCATGTTCCCGGGTCGTGGTCGCCAGTGCGATGATGTAGTCGACCAGCGAAGCATCTAGGCCAACAGCATCGACGGCCTCTTGCATTGATTCGATGTCAGATACGCCGATGACCGCCTCGAGTGTTGCTAGATCGCGGCGAGCGGGTTGGCGTTCGATGATGCGACTTTCATCCGAGGGGGCCGGATAGCCCAGACTGATTCGCATGAGAAAGCGGTCGAGTTGATTTTCGGGTAGGAAGTACGTGCCTTCGAACTCATATGGGTTTTGTGTCGCGATGACCATGAAGGGTGATGGCAGCGGCCGAGATTCCCCATCGATGGTCACCGTTGCCTCGGACATGGCTTCGAGCAAGGCGGCCTGTGTCCGCGGGGTAGCGCGGTTGATCTCGTCGGCGATGACGATGTTGTGAAAGAGCGGACCGGGTTGGAATCGGAAGGACTCTTTGCCTGCCTCGTAGACCGTGACGCCTGTGACATCGCTTGGCAGCAGGTCAGGCGTGCATTGGATTCGTGAAATGGATCCATCAATGCTTCGGGCAAGCGAACGTGCCAGCACCGTTTTGCCTACTCCAGGGACGTCCTCAATGAGCAGGTGGCCTCGGGAGAGCAGGCACACGATGACTCGGTCTGCTGCCGCAGCATTGCCGAGAAAGACAGACGTGATATTCTCACGCAATCGAGCACAGGAGGCGATACTCATGGTCGGCCACTATACCGCTGCGGTGGATATGGCCGATGTTGGCGGGCCAAGGAGTCATCGGTGGCTAAAGACATGCATGAACAGGTGCCCACAGTGCTTCAGGGCGTTGATGGCCCAATCAGGCTGGAGGGCATGCAACTGGTCGAGTCACTGGCGTGCAGTCGGTGTCGGTATGACCTTCGGGGGGCTGCAGCGAATGGAACGTGCGCTGAGTGCGGGTTCCCCATTCCCTATTCGATTGGGCAGATGATCGATCCTGTGGCGCACAGGAATCTAGCCCTTGCCAATCCCTCCGCTGTGGGGCGGGGTCTTGTGGTGGTTGTGACAAGTTTGCTGGTGATGCACCTGGTTGGGATGCTCGGTCGCCTGCTGGTCATATTCTCTGTGGCGACCACGGGGAATGCGGCCCCCAAAGAAATCTTCATTCTGGGGATCTATGGCTGGGTCGTCCTGTTCACAGGCGTGTTGGGGATAGCGAGCAGTTGGTGGATTCGACCCGCTTCGAAGAAGGCGCGACCGGAGGCTTGGCGTGGCGTATGGCGTATGGCCATTGGTTCGATCATGCTGGTGTTCTTGGGAGCATGGATGCTGTGGGCTATGTGGGCGATCCTCCTTCTCGACTCCCTTACATCTGTGCTTGAAGTTGTTGGCATTCAGAGCCGCTTTGTTGGTGTTGGGATACATCTAGCGCCACTGCTGTCGGTCGTCGCCGGGGGCATCGTGCTGTGGGGGCTGTGTGGTGTGCTGCTGCAAGTCGGCTTGCAAAGCCGGGCATTTCGCGTGGGGGGGGCCGGGCGGCAGCGGATTCCGTCACTGTTAATTGCTCTGGCCATCATGCTGTTGTCATGGGTGGTCTATCTGTGGTTCCCTGTGCACATGTTGATGTCGGCAGAGAGCCGCGGGGCGTTGGATGGTATGGAACTGATTCCGTTGGTCCTTGCCGCCATCACCGACCTCTTTGTCGCCGTGGGCTTGTTCTACCTGATGACCAACATGTTCTGGGTCCGTCACGCCCTCATCAAGCCTCCCCCGCGGCTCTCAACCCTCCTCAAACCCGCCGCCTGAGCTGCATTTTGGGGAGCCGGACTTGTTTTCGTCCTTAAGGCGGTCTCCCAAGCGGGGGTGGGGGTACTGCCAGCTTGGCAGAGGGAGGAGGGGCGGATTTCAGGGGGTGTCAGGGTGGGTAAGGGGGTAATGGGGTGTTTCGAGGTGAGATTGGATGCATTTTGGCGCGCCGCTTGCGGGTGTGTTTTCTCCCGATGGTCGCCGCTGCGACCGTATGGGGAGAGAAGGACCTATCAATCAATCAGGAGACCTCCTATGGCCGCTAAAGATCTGGCCTTTGACACTGATGCCCGTAAATCACTTCTGGTCGGCGTTGAGAAACTCGCCAATGCTGTGAAGTCCACGCTGGGCCCACGTGGCCGCAATGCGGTGATCGACAAATCCTGGGGCGGCCCGACCGTCACCAAGGACGGCGTGACGGTCGCGGAAGAAGTTGAACTTCGTGACAAGGTCGAGAACCTTGGTGCCCGGCTCGTCCGCGAAGCCGCCAGCCGCACCAGCGACGTCGCTGGCGACGGCACGACCACTGCTACGGTGCTTAGTGAGGCACTCTTCCGCGCAGGGTTGCGGCGTATCGCCGCGGGCGTTGATGCCAACGCGCTGGTCCGGGGCATGCGAGCGGCTGTCAATACGGTCACGACCGAGATCGCCGACATGGCGCGTCCGGTTGAAAACAACATCAAAGCAGTTGCAACGATCTCGGCGAATAACGACGTCGAGGTCGGCCGCATCATGGCCGACGCCTTTTCCAAAGTCGGCAAAGATGGCGTCATCACGGTCGAAGAAGGCAAGGGCCTTGAAACGGAAGTCGATGTCGTCGAAGGCATGCAGTTTGACCGCGGCTACCTCAGTCCGAACTTCGTGACCGATGCCGAGAAGATGACCGTTGAAATGAGCAAGCCGCTCATCCTCATTTACGAAGACAAGATCGACAGCGTGCAGAAAATCGTTCCACTGCTTGAGAAAGCAGTAGAGTCGAAGAAGCCTCTGCTGATCATTGCCGAGGACATCACCGGCGAAGCACTCTCGACGTTGGTCATCAACAAACTTCGCGGCGTTGCTCAGGTATGTGCCGTCAAGGCACCAGGCTACGGCGATCGACGCAAGGCCATGCTCGGAGACCTCGCGGCATTGACCGGTGGCGAACCGATCATGAAGGACCTTGGCATTGATCTGGATAAAATTTCGGTATCTCAACTCGGACGTGCCAAGAAGGTCGTGATTGACGGCAACAACACGACGATCATCGAAGGCGCTGGCAGCACCGCGGACATCCAAGGTCGGATCGACCAGATTCGCCGAGAGATCGAAGCGAGCGACAGCGACTACGACCGCGAGAAGTTGCAAGAGCGACTCGCGAAACTTGGCGGCGGGGTGGCGCAGATCAATGTTGGCGCCGGCAGCGAAGCGGAACTTAAGGAAAAGAAGGCTCGCGTCGAAGACGCGCTGCATAGCACGCGTGCTGCGGTCGAAGAAGGCATCGTTCCAGGCGGTGGCGTCAGTTTCATTCGTGCTGCTGACTCACTCGACGGCACCCGCAAGAAGGCCAAGGGCGATGAAAAGCTCGGCGTGGACATGGTTCGCGAGGCGCTTCATGTGCCGCTGCGTGCTATCGCCGACAACGCCGGTGCCAAGGGCACTGTGATCGTGGCCCGTGTGAGCGAGGGCGAAGGCAGTTGGGGCTACAACGCACTGACTGATACGTACGGATGTCTGCTCAAGGATGGCGTCATTACGCCAGCTAAGGTTGATCGCACCGCCTTGCAAAACGCAGCCTCGGTAGCTGGCCTCCTCCTCACCGCCGATTGCATCATCACCGAGATTCCCTCCAAGGAAGAGGCCGGTGATGGACATGACCACGACATGGACGGCATGGGTGGCATGGGTGGCATGGGCGGCATGCCTGGCATGGGCGGCATGGGCGGCATGCCTGGCATGGGTGGCATGGGCTTCTGAGCCCACAACGGATACACAACACG
>PVBE011110204.1_pt1 | contig 76077 bp, 68 predicted proteins | sample 1631181 | NCBI WGS metagenome assembly PVBE01 (sample SAMN08397723, study PRJNA350692) | Marine metagenome, whole genome shotgun sequencing project. | isolation source: water | place: Pacific Ocean | collected 2012-04
ATCGGGGACGCGGAGTTCGACGCGGAGGAGCCCCTGCCGGAGGCCCCCATCGAAGAGCCCGAGGTCTTCGAGGAGCCGGCGGTCGAGGAGCCCCCGCCGAAGGAGGCCCCCGTGAAGCGGAACATCCCCTTCCCGGGCTGAGCTCTCACTCCGGGTCGTTGCCGTAGATCACCCAAGGCGCGCCTGAGATCGTGACGTAGAGCCGGTGCTCGAAGCCGTCTGCTCCTGGGACGAAGTCGCGGGCCTCGACGTGGCCGAGCTCGTAGCCAGCGGCCAGGCTTCCGCCCTCGGGGCGAAGGAGCACCCCGGAGATGCCGATCCGACGGGTGATCTCTCGTGACTCCAGCGCGATCACGGTGTCGCCGACGACCTCGACGACGCCGACGCGTTCGCTGGTCTCGGCCTGGAGCTGCACGCCATAGGGCTCTGGCAGCCAACGCACCCGAGCCCACCAGGTCTCCGTGTCCCCTCCGGCCGGGTGGCCGAGGAAGCGGCCCTCCTGGGTGAAGCCCTCGTGGTAGACGCGGTGGGCGGTGTACCAGCGGAAGGTGTCGTCCTGCAGGCGGGCCCACTCCACTCCCAGCAGCCAGGCGCCGCTGGAGAGCTCGGCCCCGGCGAGGTTGGCGATGCCGGCCAGCGATGGGGTCGGGATCGGTCCGATCGAGCGCATGATCATGTCGTCGCCCCCGTACTGCGTGTAGAGCTCCAGGTAGTCCAGGGGTTGGGGCAGCGGCACGAGCACCCGGAGGTCGACGGCGGCGATCTCGTCCTGGTCGGGCAGCTCGCGATCCGGGTCGTCGACGACGTGGGGATCGAGGGGGAGGAAGAGCTGCCCCACGCTCGGGAGGGGGCGGCCTTGCCCTCCGAAGAGGCTCACCCTGGAGGCGCCGATCTCCAGCCAGGGCAGCGGCGCCCAGCGCAGGTCCATCCACAACAGCCCGGGGTCCTCCACGTCGGCGCGCGGGCGCTGGAGCCAGCCGACTCCGGTCTCGACGCGGAGCACTCCGATGCGCTCGAAGCGGTGCTGGAGCGTGCCGGCTCCGGCCGGGAAGTTCCAGGCGTCGTCCCACAGCATCAGCCCGCCGTGACGAGCCGGCCCGAGCTTCCGTGGCTCCTGGGCGAAGACGAGCCGGCTCTGGCCGCGACGGAGGCCGACGCTGTAGCGGGGGACGACCACGTCGACCGGGGGGGAGGCCCCGACGTCCCCGCGGGCCACTGCGCGCACGCTGGCCTCGAACCAGCCCGTGTGGGCCTGGACCTCCGCGAGGCCTCGAGCCGAGACCAGGCCCTCCTCGCCGTCGCCCTCCAGGCCCCAGGTCTGGCCGTCGCCGACGCTCGCAAGTCCACCGCCGCGCATGACGACGAGGACATCGAGGGGTGCGCGTGGTCGCTCGGCGAGGATCCACTCGGGGGCATAGGCGACCCCGAGCCAGGGCGAGCTGGGTTGGCCAAGGGCCTGGGCATACCAGAGCGAGCTGCGGTCGCTGCCGCCGAGGGTGTGGGCCTGCCCGTCGCGCCGGAGATCCTGTTCGCCGAGGGCTTCGGCCGCGTCGAAGGCCAGCGCGCTTCCGAGCAACACCGACGGCAAGGACAGGGCCAGCACGGGCGGAAGGTAGCACCAGCCCGCAGGCTGCGGCATCGTGGGGCTCGTGCTCTTGCTCCTGTCCACCCTCGCCCGCGCCGGACCATGCGAGACGGATGAGTGGTGGCAGTCCCCGGTCAGCACGGAGCTCGCCCCGGTCCGGCACCAGCACTTCCTGCGCCACCGGGAGCTGATGACCGAGGCCAGCTCCGGGCGCGGGGCGAGCCCGGTCTTCCGAGCGTCCTGGAGCCGCATGGACGCCGAGCTGGCGATGCAGTCCCGCGGCTTCGACCCCGTCTCGCTCACGGATGTGGAGCGGAGTCGGTACAAGGACCTGTCCCTCGTCGCTGGCACCATGGCGGCGGAGCGCTTCGCCAACGAGCGGATCGACGAGTCCGATGTCCTCTCCGGCGTGCGGGTGGGGGTGCGCACGGTCATCGGGCCCAACGTGGTGCTGACGCGCCAGGAGGAGGGGGTGAAGCTCTCGACCAACGACACCCCCATGCATCGATACCCACGGCACAGCCGCGCCCGTCTCCAGGAGCCGGAGTGGGTAGGGCGGCCTGCTTCGCTCCGGTTCGGCGCTGGCTCCAGCTTCGTGGACGCCGACGAGGAGGACCTGGAGACCGACATCGGGGTCGCCTGGCGCGCCTATGTGCTCGGCTACCGCTGGGGCGTCGACGCCTTCCGGATCGCCGTAGACGTCGTCGAGCTCTACCCATCCCATCGCGACGCCTTCGGCTGGAGCGGAGCGTGGAGTTTCCTGGTTCGCGAGCGGCTGGTCGACCAGCTGGCGGCGACGGGAGAGCTCAGCTCTGCGGCGGGGAGCTGGGCGCCCTCGGAGGCGAGCACAGGCCTCAACTACCAGCTCTTTCCCAATGACAGGCGCTGGCTCCTGCGCTCGACATACACCTACACGCTCCCCACCCTCGAGGTCGCCGCGGAGCACAGCGCCGAGCTTCGCCTCGTCTACAACGGGGGCTGGTCGACGCCGACCGCGCCGGACCGCTGGCCCAGGGGGCAGCCCACCGACGCTGCGCCCACCTGGTACGCGGACATTCCCGAGCGCGGTCCGGCGCCGCCGCGGCTCATCGCTTCTTGCCCGGGGAGCGAGGACCCGAGACCAGAGCGCGTAGCCGACCACTGAGGTCGGGGGCAGCCGCGAGCGCCACGGCGAGCCCCGCACACAGCACCGCCACCGGTGGCTGCACCTGGAACCAGCTCGCCGGCGCGAGCGCCCAGCCCCCGTGGGCGATGACGGCCGCCGCCAGGCCGCATCGACGGGCCAACAGACCCAGGGTCAGGGCCGCGACGGCTCCACTCAGGGGGTCCAGGGGCGAGATGAGCAGGACATAGGCCCACATGCCGATGCGTCTCTGGAGCACGCCCCTGAGCCAGCCCGAGGGCCTGGGCCTCGACCAGCCGCCCTGACCTCGCATGTGCTCGATCAGCGCCAGGCAGGCCAACAGGGCGCCCCCGACAGCAAGGCCGGCGCCCGGGTCCAGGCCTTCGGTGAAGGAGGGGTTGTCAGCGCCGGTCCACAGGATCGGCCCGAGCACTGGCACGGCCCACACGACAGCCGCAGCGAGCAGCAGCCCGACCAGGCCTCGCCGAGGATGTGACTCGACAAGAGCACCGCGCGCCCATCGCCAGCGAGCTCGCGGAGGATGTCGAGCACCTGGCGGCGGCCACCGACGTCGAGCCCGTCGGTAGGTTCGTCCAAGAGCAGCACGGAGGGGGAGTGGACCAGGGCCCGGGCGAGGACGACCCGACGCTTCATGCCAGTGGACAGGCTGCCGCACTCGGTGTCCGCGTAGTCCCCAGCGCCGAGCTGCTCCAGCAGGGGATCGACCGCGGAGACTGGCGCCCCCTGGATCCGCGCGAAGAGTCGGACGGCCTCTCGCGGGCTCAGGCGTGGCGGCAGGCCCGCCTCTGCGGGCACATAGGCGAGGCGGGCGCGGGCGGCGACGGGGTCACACGTTGCGTCGACGCCGTCGATGGTGATGCTCCCGGCGTCGGGCCGCAAGAGCGTCGCCAGCATGCGCAGTGTGGTCGTCTTGCCGGCACCGTTGGGACCGAGCAAGGCGAAGACCTCGCCCGAGTCGACCTGGAGCGAGACTCCGTCGACCGCGCGGACCTCGCCGCGGACGGGATCCCGGAAGCTCCGGCGCAGCTCTGTGGCGCCCAGCACGGCCTCGATGCTACCGGGTCGCTCATGTGGTGGTTGTTGTCCTGCTTGTCGGAGCCTGCGACGGAACCCCCGCCGGAGCCCGAGCCGGGCCTGGTGGTGGTGCTCGGCTTCGACGGCGTGGACCCGGACCTCGTCATGCGCTGGAGGAGCGAGCTACCAAACCTCGCAGCGCACATCGACGCCGGCCACTTCCACCGACTCGGCACGACGACCCCTCCACAGTCGCCGGTCGCGTGGAGCAGCTTCGCGACCGGACTGCCACCCGGCCAGCACGGCATCCTCGACTTCGTGAAGCGGGAGGGGCTCTCTCCCGAGGTGGCGACCAACCGCTACCACCCCGCGCGGATGGAGGCAGACGGCCTCGTCGGAGCCCGGGGCACCTCGCCGCGCGCGGGGACTCCCTTCTGGAAGACCGCCTCGGACGCGGGCGTGCCCGTGACGGCGCTCTGGGTGCCCTATTCCTTTCCTCCCGACGATCTCGGCGCTGACGGGCGCATGGTGTCGGGGCTGGGGACTCCGGATCTCGAGCTGACGAACTCCACGAGCTTCCTGCTCACTTCCAAGCGGGCGGACGAGCGCGTGGCGGGCTCGAGCCTGGTGCCGCTGCAGCGAGAGGGCGACGACTACGCCGCGAGGATCAACGGGCCCACCGTCGTCGGGCTCGGGACCCCCTGGATTCGCGTCGGCGCGACGGTGGAGCGCCAGACACGCAGCGTCCGCCTCGTCGTCGGCCAGCAGGAGCTCGTGGTCGCGGAGGGCAGCTGGTCGAGCTGGCTGCACCTGGAGTTCCCGCTCTCTGAGCAGACCTCGGCCCACGCCCTGGTCCGCATCCACGTCGTAGAGGCCTTCAACGACCTGGAGCTCTATGTCACGCCGCTGATGATCGACCCGACAGAGCCCTGGCTGCGCTTCACCACCCCAGATGACTACGGCAGCGAGCTGATGGCGCGCTGGGGGCCCTTCGAGACCGTCGGCTGGGTCCACGACACCTCGGCGCTCCAGGCTGGCCTCATCGAGGAGGCGCTGTTCCTCGACAACGTCGAGCAGACCTTCCAGCGTCGCGCGCGAGTCGCCCTGGGCGAGCTGGAGCGGCAGGACGAGGGCCTCTTCGTCGCGGTCTTCACCGCCACCGATCGCGTCTCCCACATGACCTGGGGCGAGGACCTCCGGCACGTCGAGGCGAGCTACCGGTGGATGGACGAGCTCCTGGGCGAGGTCGAGGCCAGGCTCGACGCCGACGATGTGCTGGTGGTGCTCTCCGACCACGGCTTCCACGCCTACACCCACCAGCTGCACGTCAACGCCCTCCTCCGCGAGGGTGGACACCTGGTGCTGAAGGAAGGCGGCAGCGGCTCCTTGCTGGGTGGCGACATCGACTGGGAGCGCACGAAGGCCTGGTCGATGGGCACGGGGCAGGTCTTCCTCGTCGACGAGAACCCAGCGCTCGCCTCGCAGATCGCCGAAGAGCTGCGCTCCTACGAGGTCGACGGCCAGCGCCCGCTGCGGGAGGTGCTGGTGGACCCCTGGCCGGAGGGGCCGGAGCTCCGCCTGGTCTTCGAGCCGGGCTGGCAGGCATCGCGGGCCACCACGCTCGGGGGTGTCCCCCCGGCTACCTGGGAGCCCAACACCCGGCCCTGGTCCGGCGACCACGCCGGGTCTCCTGCCGAGGAGACCGAAGGAATGCTGCTCATGGAGGGGGTGGTGCAGGCGCCGCTGCACATCCTCGATGTCCCTCCTACGCTGCTTTTCATGCTGGGCGTCGAAGTCCCGACTGACTACACGGGCACGGTCGTGACGAGGAGTGCAGGAGCACCATGACGCGGAAGTTGTTGTTGGGGGTCGAAGCGGGTCTGCTCGGAGGCGCCCTCGTCGGGCTCATCGAAGCGGCCTTCCTCTTGTCATCTGCAGGGTCGATCAGCGACTACGTCGCGTTGGTCTATGCGACGGTCCTCTACGGCTGCATCGGCCTCGGCCAGGGCCTGGCGCTGGGGGTCGGCCTGGTCGTGCTGTCGAAGCTGTGGAAGGGCATGTCCGACCCCTTCGCCTGGGCGCTGGCCCACTGCGCGGCCTTCTGCTCGCTGGGCTTCGTCATCACGCTCTTCTTCGCCAACAAGGTCGTCTACGCAGAGGCGGGCGTCCCCCTGACGGGCAAGCTCACCATCGCCGGGCTCTTCGGCGCCGACTTTCTCATCGGTCTCTGGCTCATCCCGATCCTGCTGCGCAAGACCCCGCTGAAGATCCTCATGGAGCCGCGCGGGACAGGCGCTGCCTATGCCTTCCTCGTCCTCTTCGGCGGCGTCTTCGCCATGGCGCCCGGCTCCTCGTCAGATGGCGAGCCGGAGCGTGTGCGACGAGACCAGGCTGCGCTGGCAGAGGCGCCGAACGTCCTCCTCATCATCGTCGACACCCTGCGCGCCGACTACATCGGCCCCTACGACAGCGCCCGCAACACCCCGACCATCGACGCCCTCGCCGCGGACGGCATCGTCTTCGAGCAGGCCCACGCAAACGCCTCGTGGACCCGCGCCAGCTTCGCGAGCATCTACACCTCGCTGGTCCCGCCCTCCCACACGGCCTCGCTGAAGTCCTCGCGCCTGCCTGGCGACGTCGTGACGTTGGCCGAGGCGCTGCAGGAGCAGGGCTACGCCACCGGCGGCTTCCCGAACAACACCAACGTCACGGCCACCTTCGGCTTCTCCCAGGGCTTCGACCACTACCCCTACCTGGCGCCGAACCTGCCCTTCGGAGCGACCGAGTCGGTCTACCAGCTCTCCATGTACAGCGTGCTCCGCAAGATCGGCGAGCGCTTCAGCGGCGAGACCAAGGCGGTGGACGACTTCTACCAGCCGGCAGACGTCGCTGTCGCGAAGGTCCAGGGCTTCGTGAAGGCCCAGAGGGACGACCGCTGGTTCACGGTCATTCACCTCATGGAGCCGCACGACCCCTACTTCGAGCGTCCCTACAACGGGGTGGCCTACGGTCGGGCCGAGCACGAGGTGCCAGAGGCCGACAAGGTCGAGTACCTCATGGACACCTACACCATCGAGATCGAGCACATGGACCGGGACCTCGGCCAGCTCATCGAGTGGCTGAAGACCACAGGTGCCTATGACGACACCCTCATCGTGCTCACCGCCGATCACGGCGAGGAGTTCCTCGAGCACGGCGGCTGGTGGCACGGGACGACGCTGTTCCAGGAGCAGATCCACGTTCCGCTCATCGTGAAGCTGCCGGACTCTGCCCACGCCGGCACGCGCACCCCATGGGTCGTGCGCCACATCGACATCGCGCCGAGCATCCTCGATGCCTCTGGCGGCGACGTCCCGGAGTCCTGGCAGGGAGAGTCGCTCTTCGACGCCGGCTTCGAGACCTTCGTCGCCCCGGAGCCGGAGCCGGAGCTCGACGAAGAGGGCAACCCACTGCCCGTCGAAGCCCGGCCGGACCCGCGCTCCAACGACCGCGTCGTCTTCGCGGAAGAGGACTTCGAGGGCAACCAGGTCATGGCCCTGCGTCGAGGCGACTGGAAGCTCATCCGCGCCAACGACGGAAACCCCCGCGGGCTCGACGTCTGCTCGGTCTACGACCTCCAGTTCGACCCGGGCGAGAACAACGACGACGGGTGCGACAGTCGCGACGCCAAGGAGCTCGACACGGAAGCCGAGAACCAGATCAGGCTCGCGATGACCGGGGCGGTCCAAGCCGAAGAGGGCGAGATGGACGAGGCCACGCGGGCTCGCCTGGAGGCCCTCGGGTACATGGAGTGACATTCACTTACCGGTGCTCCAGGCCCAAAATAGGAATAGAATCGCCTCTCCGCCCTGAAAGGGCCGAGGGAGGCCACTTTTGGACGGTGTTCCCCGTCACCTCGCCCTGATTCCGAGCGGCACACGCCGGTGGGCGCACGCGCACGATCTGGACACGCTGCACGGCCAGGCGGTGGGTGTCCTGGGCCTCGTCCAGATCGTCGGTGCCGCCTGGAGCGCCGGGGTCGAGACGGTCACGGTCTGGCTCGGCAACCGCGAGGACTTCGAGATCCGTCGCCGAGTCGAGGTCGGCGTGCTCGCGGACTGGCTCGCCACCGACGGCGCGGCCCTCATCAAGGAGCACAAGGCGGCCTTCGAGATCATCGGTGACTGGGAGCGCGTGTGCCCCCAGATCGGGGTTGGAGTCGAGATCGCCCTGGATTCTGCAGGAGATGGCCCCAGGCAGCTCATCCTGCTCTGTGCCTTCGACGGGCGCCGCGAGGTCATCAACGCCGCTCGCAGGGTCGCGACCGGGGACGTCGGCGTGTTCCAGACCTCGCTGTCGACCGGACACCTGCCCCCCATCGACCTGCTCATCCGCACGGGCGACAGCGGCTACCTCGCCCAGGGTTTCCCCTTGTGGCACCTCGACGGTGCCCGCATGCACTTCTGCCCCTTCCCCTGGCCCGACTTCGATCTAGAGGACCTCGACGAGGCCTTCGAGGCCTGGCGCAACGGCTAGGCCTCGGGCTGCTTCCAGCCCCCCTGGGTGCCAGCTTCCCACTCGTTGTCGACGCTGCGCTCGGCGAGCTCGTCGGCTCTCATCAAGAGCTGCTGGTTGGCCGCGCGCATTTGCAGGTCGAGTGCCAGCGCCACGATCTCGCGTAGCGCGATGACGAAGTGGCCTTCGACGCTGCGGGCGTCGCCGGACAGCAGGTTGGCGGGGATCTCCAGCAGGATCCCCGGACCCGTGCTCGCCACCGTCACGGGGCGCGGAGCGCGGTCCCCGATGCCGACCAGGCCAAAGAGGCTGCCCGGTCGCACGAGCCCCAGGATCTGCTGCTTTCCGTCTGGGCCGGTACGGGTCACGCGGCCGTTGCCTTCGACCAGGAGGAAGAACGCGGTGGCGGGGAGGCCCTCCCGGCAGATGGCCTCGCCGGGCACGAGCGAGCGGACCCTCGCGGCGCTGGCGAGCTTCTGGATGTGCTCGGGCCTCAGACGCGCCATCAGGTCGTGGGACTTCAGGAGCGGAGCGGCGTTCTCCATCAGCCCCCCATCCACCGGATCCAGCGCTCGTACCAGCGCCTGGGCACGGCGGTGTCGGTGGGGATGTCCTCTGCGAGGTCGGGCTCGTCGCGGAGACGGACAGTGCGGTCGTAGGTGGAGGTGATGCGCTCGCTCATCCGGCGCTCGATCTCGCTGAGGAGCCAGATCGCGGCGGGGTGGCACTCGGCTCGGAAGCTCTCGTAGGTGTCGAGGTCGAGGCGGAGGGCTGCGAGATCCTCCTCGACCACCGCGGCGGCGGAGCGGGGTAGCCCGGAGATGAGCCCCATGTCTCCGACGATGTGGCCGCGCCCGAGGCGTCCGAGCGGAACGCGCCGACCCGAGTCCAGGTTGCGCTCGACCCGGACCCGTCCCGCTACCAGCAGGTAGGCGCCATCGGGCCTGTCGCCCTCGTCGAAGAGCAGGCTGTTCTCCAGTTCGCGTACGGAGGTGGTGGCCTCGAGCAGGCTCTTGATGTCGGCGCCTTCCAGCGTGTTGACGCTGGGGAACGCGCGCACGAAGTCCTGTGGGCGGATCCCTTCCACCGCTGGACTCTACTCCCGAAGTCCTCGCGACTGGCGTATTTGGGTTCGACCAACTAGGATCTGGGGGTGTTGCCGCCACCTGCCATCGTCGACGAAGCGCCAGTCGAGCGCCTGGAGTTCGACCTCAGCGTGGGGCTGGGCTTCTGGGCGCCCACGGATCGCCCCGCGCTCGGAGCGGTGATTGCGTTCGTGTCCTGGTCCGGCCTCGACGCTGTCGGGACCGTGCGTTTCTACGAGACCGGCCCGCTCACCGTCTACGCAGGGCTCGAGGGCTTCTACAACCGCTCCCTGCTCTTGGAGGCGGTCGGGGAGTGGGTCTTCGGGGCTCTCAGCTCGGAGGGCGACTGGGACATCACCGCTGCCCACTACGGCGCGGCCGCCCGTCTCGGGGCCTCCTTCGCTCCGGACTCGGCCTTCCAGCCTGGCGCCTTCCTGCTCGCCGGGACCGATCGACTGTCGCTGGGGATCGTCTACACAGAGGACAGCGGTACCTATGCGGAGGCCGTCTACGGGGAGACCGCGATGCGGCTGGGCGGGGGTGTCGGGGCAGACATCGTCATGGGTTCTGGCTGGCTCGTGGGCCTCGAGTATCGCTACCATTGGGCCCGTAGCTTCGTGACCGACACGACCGTCACGCTGGTCGACTCGGAGGGCGATTCCATCGTCGTGTGGGAGCAGCAGAAGTGGCAGGTGCCACCCGAGGGATCCAGCTGGGCGCTGCGGTTTGGAAGGCGTTTCTAGGCTCTGACGACATATTTCTGTCACCGGCGAGGAAATCGCGCTTGGTACGCTGCCACTTGGGCACATCAGCTCAGGGAGTGTGCATTGGGCCTTCGGAGCAGGCTGATCATCAGCGTCGTCGGGCTCGCGACCTTCATCCTGGTCGCGTGGTCGTCGCTTCTCGCCTACAACGGAATCCGTGAGCACCGCGGCCACGCTGAGGCCGGGGCCATCGAGGTTCTGTCGTTGTTGGCCGTGCCCGCGAGCACCGATCTGGCACAGCGACGCGTGGAGGCGCTCGACGCCCTCCTCGGGGAGGCGGCCGAGCGAGACTCGAGCATCCTGTGGATTGGAATAGTCGACAGCGAGGGGAGGGTGCTCGCTCACTCGGACCCCTCCCGATACGGTCGCATCGAGGGCGACGAGTTCACCATGACGGCGATCGGAAGCGCTGACGCGACCGTCGAACGCACCCTCTTCGATGACGTTCCGGTGCTCTTGACCTCTATGCCGGTAGCGACCAGCTCGGAGGTCGGGGCCATCCGCTGGGGCACCCTCACGGCGGCCATCTCGATGGTCGACACCGAGGCCACGATCAGCGAGTTCCGGGTCAACCTGGCCGTCGCGAGCCTCTTGATGCTCGGCGTGATGGGCGTGAGCCTCTGGCTGCTGCTCAGCCGCCAGGTGATCCGCCCTCTGACATCCCTGAACGCCGCGGCCCAGGCGATCAAGGACGGCGAGCTGTCCGCGCGGGTGAGGGAGACCGGCGGCGCGGCGATCTCGGAGCTCGAGCTGCTCCGCGGGGTCTTCAACGAGATGGCGCGCCAGATCGAGGGACAGACGTCGATCCTCGAGGGGCGAGTAGCCCGACGTACCGCCGAGCTCGAGGCCGCGAACTCGGAGCTCGCCCGCATCAACCAGCGGCTCTCTCGCGCGGTCGCCAGGCTGGCGGACATCGCCAAGACCGACGGGCTCACGGGTCTGCTCAACCACCGCTCCTTCCAGGAGAAGCTGTCTCTGGAGCTCCAGCGCTGCCTGCGCCAGGAGCACCCGCTGTCGATCGTCATGATCGATGTCGACCTGTTCAAGGCATACAACGACATGCACGGCCACCCCGCTGGAGACTTCGTCCTGAAGGAGGTCGCGCGCATCTTCAAGGACAACCTCCGCGAGGTCGACGTCGTCGCTCGCTACGGTGGCGAGGAGTTCGCGGTGGTGCTGCTGGATACGCCGAAGGGTGCCGCGGGGCTCGTCGCGGAGAAGCTGCGCATGGCGGTGGCGGAGCAGGACTTCCCGCACGCGGAGGAGTCTCAGCCCGAGGGACGCATCACGATCTCGATCGGCGTCAGCTCCTTCCCCGACGATGGCCTGTCTCCAGCCGAGCTCATCGAGACCGCCGACCTCGCGCTCTACGAAGCGAAGAGGCGGGGCCGGAACCGCATCATGCTGGCGGGCGAGCTCCTCTCGATGTACCGCACGAGGCCTTGAGCACCAGGTGTGGTCTTTTTTGGGTGTCCTCGGCTGTGCCAGCGCCGAGCTCGAAGACGGCCCCGAGGCGCGCGACCCGGAGAGCATCATCTCCGAAGGGAGGAACGCGCTCGCCGAGGCCGGCGTGACCCGCATCCGGTGGGGCATGACCTCCTTCCGGGATCCCGACACCGCCCAGGAGCGCTGGGCACCCCTCTGGGACCACGTCGGTCAAGAGCTGGGGGTCGAGGTCGAGGTCGTCCAGCTCGAGGCCTACGAGGGCGTCGAGGGCGCGATGCGCCGAGGCGAGATCGACGGAGCCACCTTCCGGCCCTGGGCCTACGTCGACACCTTCGCGGCGATGCCGCTCCAGCTCGTGTGCACCCACGTCGTCAAGGGGAGCTCTGACTACGGTGCCTACGTCATCATGTTGGAGGACCAGTCGGTCCGCGACGTCGATGGGCTCTCGGATCTCGCCGGCGGGCCTTTTGGCTTCGTGCATCCGAAGTCCACCAGCGGCTTCGTCTACCCGGCCTCGATGTTGCTCCGAGAGGGGGTCCACCCGCTGGACGACCTCCAGCCACGCTGGTACGGCAGTCATTCGGGGGTCTTCGACGCTGTGGCCAACGGCAAGGTGCTCGCCGGCGCCGTCTACAGCGAGGAACTCGATCTGGCGGACCTGAGGTCTCCGGGAGCTCCTTCGATGCGCATCATCGCCAAGTCGGAGAGGATCCCCTACAGCGCCTACGTGCTTCGGCAGGGTTTGCCCGAGGCTGCGGCCGACGCGCTCCAGGTCGTTCTCAACGAGGTCAGCACCCAGGACCCGGAGGGTCGCGAGATCCTCCTCTCGCTTCCTGACATCAACGGCTTCTTGCCGATCTCCGACAAGAGCTACGACAGCGTGCGCTCCGCGGCGAAGACCCTCGACGACGCAGAGATCGACATCGGCGCCATCGACGTCGGCTCAGGGGGCTGAGCCCCAGAAGAGGAAGACGGCTCCGCTGCTCGTCTCGTCGCCATCAGCCGTCGCCGCCCCCACGGCGAGGTCCAGGACACCGTCGGCGTTGGCGTCCCCCGCGAGGGCGACGGCGCCTCCGAAGGCGGAGCTGCGGCCACCCTCGATGAGCAGGTCGGAGTCGGTGTAGTCGAAGGTCCCGCCGAGTTGAGCTCCCCCGTAGAGCAGCACGGCGCTCGGGTCCGAACCGGTGGGCCCGTTGCGGGTGTAGAGCCCCGCACCGACAGCCACGTCGCCGTAGCCGTCCTGGTCGATGTCCCCCAGGTTCGCGACCGCGCCGCCCACGCACTGGGCACACCCGCTGGTCGACTGACCGTCCTCGCCGAGCACCAGGACGACGGCGTCGGAGAGCTCGGCCTCCCCGGAGTCCACAGGCCCGGTGAAGAGGGCAGCGACTCCGGCGCGGGGATCGCCGATGCTGCTCCCGGGCGCGCCGACGAGGATGTCCACGTAGCCATCCAGGTTGAGGTCGCCGTCTGCGGCCAGAGCCGCGCCGAGGTTGTCACCCGGCCAGTTCGGCATGATCGCGGCGTCGCGGTCGTCGACGTCCAGGACGCCGATGGGCCCCAGGAAGACCGACACCTCCCCGCCCGCTGCGGTGCCTTCGCTGGAGTAGGGGGCTCCGACGATCAGGTCGTCGGCGCCGTCGGAGTCGACGTCGGCGACCTCGACGGCGTAGCCGAAGAGAGCCGTGATGCTCGAGGACGTGACGATGCCCGTGGCGTCGCCGTCCCTCACCGGCTCCGTGAGCGCCGCGTCGTGGACGGTCACTCGACCGGGATCGATGGCCGAATACGTCGAGGAGGCGCTCGGAGACGAGATCGCGATGTCGGGCTGACCGTCACCGCTGAGATCGCCGGACCCGGCGACGGCGTAGCCCAGCGTCACTCCCTTGTCAGCGCCGTAGACGTAGCCCTCGATGTCCGTGATCTCGACCTCGCCGAACACCGGCGTGTCGACTCGATAGACGCGCCCGCTCTCGAGGTCCACGCCCGGAGCGCCGAGGATGAGCTCCGGCCCTTCGCCGTCGAGCGGGGGCACGTGGTCGATGGAGAAGCCCAGCTCCGAGCCCTCGATCCCACGGATCGCGGCGGTCCCGCTCTCGGCGTACTGCTGGCCTTCCTTGGGCTCCAACACGACGTATGCAGAGCCCGTGAACCCGGACCAGCCGGGCGCGCCGATGACCAGGGCGTTGTTCCGCGGCCCGAGATCGGGGACGGCGTGGATGGACCAGCCGACGCCGCCGTTTTCCGTGCTTCCGAAGAGCGCCGCGTCGGCGTCGAGGTGGCTGAGTTCGCCGGCGAGGCGGCAGTCCTTGCCGTCCTCGAAGCAGTTGTTGTCGATGCCGTCGTTGCAGAGCTCCTCTGCCGCGGGGTTGATGAATTGCTCGCCGTCGTCGCAGTCGTCCCCGTTGTCGACGTAGCCCTCCGGCCCCTCGCAGGCGTCGACTCCCTGCTCCGGGTCGCCGTAGCCGTCTTCGTCCGCGTCGAGGTACCAGGCGCCCACGTCGAGACCCTCGTCGACGTCGCCGTCGCAGTCGTCGTCGATGCCGTTGCACTCTTCGGCCCGGTTCGGGTAGACGGTGTCGTCGCCGTCATCGCAGTCCTGGGGGAGCTCCCACCCGTCGCCGTCGTTGTCCATGCGTTGTTCGCGGTCGCCCTCGGTGATCAGGGCGCAAGACAGCAGCCAAAGCACGTGCTCCCTCCTCTGGCCAGCTTATACTTCAGGCAGGATGCGCGCGCTCAGGCTCTTCGGTAGACAGAAGCGGGGCATCCCCTATGGCGTGCTGCCCGGCAGCCGGGGTGAGCGCGAGATGGCCGCGGCGCGTCGCCTGAGGCGCATCTACCACGCGGGCCAGGACCGCATGTGGGACGGCCGAAAGGTGCTCGCCGAGCTCCTCGACAAGCACGGCGGGGTGCACCTCGACGAGCCGCAGAAGGGGGCGGTCGGCCGCCTGTTCTCCATCATCTTCTGGGGTGAGCTGTGCGCCTGGCAGGTCTCGACGCAGCTCGCGGCGAGCCTGGACTCCATGGAAGCCAAGATGGCGGCCACCAGCCAGGCCCACGACGAGGCCCGCCACTTCTACGTCCTCCACGACTACCTCGATGCCCTCGGACACGACCCGGAGGAGCTGCCGCCCGCCAGCGCGCGGGTGCTCGAGGCGGTCCTCCACACCCGGTCCCTGCCGCGGAAGCTCGTCGGCATGCAGATGATGATCGAGCCGATGGCGCTGACGCTGTTCCAGAGCGTGCGCGAACGCCAGGTCTGCCCCGTGCTGTCCGAGCTGCTTGAGTACATCGAGCGGGACGAGGCGCGCCACGTCGCGCTTGGCATCGCCCACATGCCGACGCTGGTCAACCAGATGAGCGTGCGCGAGCGCCTCGAGCTCGGGGCCTGGCAGTTCCGCATCGTGCACGGGGAGCTGGACGGACTCCACGAGCTCGCTGGAGACCTGGCCGAGCTGGGGGTGCGCCCTCTCGAGGTGATGCGCCTGGGCCAGAGCAAGCAGCTCTTCATCGCCGAGCTCCTCACCCGCGAGCTGGACTGGGACCTGTCGCTGGTCGGCCTCATCAACCGCTCGGTGGAGTTCCGGCGCGGGCTGCAGTACCCGGAAGAGGGGGATCTGACGGACCTCCCGCACTCCCTCGCGAGAGCCCTGCACCTTGCCGCCAGCCAGCCCGTCTAAGGGCGGGGGACCTGCAGAGGTCCCCCTTTTCGAGATCACAGCGTCTTCTTGATCGGTCCGTCGTGGTCGGGTTCCCCGGCCGGCTCCTCGGCGTCGTGCACCAGCCCCGATGCCTCCGCGACCTTCGCGGCGTACTCCTCGTCCGTCAGCAGTCCGCGCGCGTGGAGCGCCTTCAGCTTGTCCAGTGACGAGCTCGTCCCTGCGGCCTCCTGGCCCACCTGCCGGGCTGCCTTGAGCGCCGCGAGCTCCTCCTCGAGGGCGTCTTCCTTGCGCTCCTTCGCCGTGGGGCCGTCGCTGCGGATGATGCCCAGCATGCCCTTGCCGAGGTTTCCGAGTCGGTCGAACACGCCCATGTCGGCTCCTTGCCCTCTTCTGTACGTACCATGGGCCATGCTGTTTCTCCTCGCCTGTACGGAGCCCGCCGGGCTCACCGACACCGCGGTGTCGCAGGACAGCTCCGTGGACTCCGGCGGGGACTCCGGGGGCGAGAGCGGCTGGGAAGACCTGGCGCTCCTGGCCGTGCATCAGCTCGACGAGCCCTGCCAGAGGGCCTCGACCGCGCTGGCCGCCAGGGTCGCCGAGGACGGGGACGTCTGGGTCGTCGGCGTCACCGACGAGGGTGACGGCTGTATCGCCGAGTGGAGCTCGGCGGGCATCCTGGTGCAGGACTGGGTCATCGCTGGAGACGGGTTCACGAGCTTTGGTGCCCTCGCCTTCGACTCGGCGGGACGGACCCTGGCAGCAGGCTCGCTCGTTGGTGGGCCTGGGCTGATCCGTGTCGACCCTTCCGATGGCTCACAGGAGGGCTGGACCGTCGCCGGGAGCGAGATCACTGCGGTCGCGGCCTGGGACGAGGGGGTCGCGGCGAGCCTCGACGGAGAGGTGGTGATCCTCGACGACGACCTCGCCCAGACCTCGAGGGAGCCCCTCGTCGACGTGGTGCGGCTCGAGGGCCAGGGAGCCGGCCTCTTCGCGCTGGCTGCAGACTCGGGTGGGCTCGCGGTGCACGGATGGGTGGCGGAGGCCGAGGACTTCTACTGGACCTCCAGCATCCTGACCGACAACGCCGGCTGGGGACCGGCTTGGGTCGAGGACGAGCACGTGCACGCGGCCTGGGTCGACCCCGCGGGGGAGCTGCAGACCCTCCGCCTGGGTGACTCCGGGACCGCGGAGACCGACATCGTGGTGGGCACCGCTCCCGCCGCTGTCTTCGCTGTCGGACAGAGCCGGGCCGTCTACGGCGGCAGCGCGCCGACGGTCGTTCTCGGCGAGCAGCGCGTAGAGGTCCCCGGCGCCGTCGAACCGTGGGCCATCGGGTTCTCGGGCGAGGACCTCGTCGTCACCGGCTCGGGCCCCGACGGAGGCTTTCACATCGCCCAGCTTCAGCTGCCCTGAGCCGCCCTCCGTCGTGCCCACCAGTGCGCGATGGGGGGAGTCAAGGCCAGGAACAGGACGATCCGAATCGGCTTCGTGAGCTGTGTCGCGGCGTAGGCGATGGCGATGGTCCCGGTCTCGGCCGCCACCGCCGCGCCGTCGAAGCCCCAGGACTGGGCCATCGCTACGAGGTCGACGCCGTTGGACAGGGCCAGGTAGAAGCCGGACAAGGTCAACCCGAAGATCGAGAACCAGACGACGAAGGCCACCGGGCCGTACTTGCGCAGGGCATCATCGAGCTTCTTCTTGAGGCGACGCCACCAACCCATCGCAGCCCGGTATTCACTTGTCAGAGTGCTGTCAGCCCGGGAACCAGCCGGCTCCCCTGTAGACCAAGGTCCCATGTCCCTCGAGCGCATCCGCAAGCTGGTGAACCTCGCCCTCGACCAGGAGGGCACCCCCGAGGGGGACACGGCGATGCGGCTCGCCCGTGACCTCATGGTCGAACGGAACGTGGAGCTCTCCCAGCTGGGCCTGGACGAGCGGGAGCGCGTCGACCCCTTTCGGCGCTCCAGGGTGGAGCTCGGCGGCAAGGCCCACTGGCGCTGCAAGCTGATGTCGCTGGTCGCCCAGCACTGCGAGTGCGTCGCCGGGTGGAGCACGGCGGGCACGGGTAGCTTCTACGGTCGCAAGAGCGCCGTCGAGGTGGCGGAGTACCTCTTCGTCGTCTTGCTTCGCCAGCTCTGCCTCGAGCGCGCCGCCTTCATCGCCGGAGTCGCCCGGCCAGAGGCCCAGGACGCCGGAGGGCGTATCCGCGACTTCTGCCAGACCGCGCTGTTGGCCCTGTCACTGCGCCTCGAGCAGCTCAGGAGCGCGGAGGCTCCCGAGTGCACGGCGCTGGTGCGTCAGAGCAGTCGAGGGCTGGGCGACTGGATGGACGGCTCGGGCCATGCCCTGGCGAAGGAACCGCCCTTCGGCTTCTCCTACGACGAGGATGGCTACCGGGCAGGCTACCGGCTGCCGCTGGTCGGCGCGGTGGAGAGCCACTGAGCGATCGCCTGCGCTGATGTAGCCGGCGGGCATCACTGCGAAGATCCGTTCCCGCTGCGAAGGCGATTTCGCAGTACCCATGCGGCTTTGCGCCGCTTCCCAGGTCCGGGTTATCGGGGCCGGTCACCGGGTCCGCAACCCCGGGTCCGGAGCCAGGATGAGCGCAGCCGCGTACTTCGACGTCGACGGGACCCTCTGCGGGACGAACCTCCTGCACCCGACCGCGATGTACCTGGCGAACCAGGCCTCGCCGATCCAGAGCCTCACGCGGATCGGAAAGGCGGTGCTCAGCGGTCCGCTGATGGCGCTGGCCGAGCTGCGGGACAGGCGTCGGTTCAACGAGATGCTGTTCTCGCACTTCCGCGGCATGACAGAAGACCGCATGGTGGTCCTCTCCGACGAGGTCTACGCCGCGACCGTCAAGCCGCGCATCTTCGCTGGCACCCGTGACCTCATCCAGAAGTGCCGGGAGGCTGGGATGCGCGTCGTGCTCATCACCGGCAGCCTGGATCACACCATCGAGCCCCTGGCGCGAGACCTCGGCATCCCGGTCGAGGACATCATCACCAACCGCCTCGAGTACAAGGAGCGCGTCGCCACCGGCAAGCTCCTTCGGCCAGTCGTCGCCGGCCCGACCAAGGCGCGGCTGATAGTGGACGACGCCCGCGAGCACGGGCATGACCTTGGACGCTGTCATGCCTACTCCGACAGCGCCTCGGACGTGCCGATGCTCTCTGTGGTCGGGCACCCCCACTGCATCAACCCGGACAAGGGGCTGCGCCGGCTCGCGCTGGCCTACGACTGGCCCATCCTCGACATCGACCGTCCCGCTCGCGAAAACCGTACCCGCGCCTAGCGGCCACTGAACCAAGGACCCATGGCGAACACGAGCCACCCCTGCGTCGTCACCATCGACCACCGCAGCAAGCCGCGCACACTCTTCTTCGGTGACCAGCTGATGGAGGTGAACCTCCCTGTCGGCACGCGCGTCATCTACCCGAAGAAGCCCATCGCGCCCTTGAACGACGTGAAGGCTGCGGTCCGCTACGCCCTCTCCCACCCACTCGGCGACGACCCGCTCTACTCCAAGCTCCGCCCGGGCATGAAGGTGACCATCGCGATCGACGACCTGTCGATGCCGCTGCCGCCGATGAAGCGCCCGGACATCCGGCAGCTGCAGGTCGAGTGCGTGCTCGAGCTCCTGCGCGACTACGCCATCACGGACGTCGAGCTCATCATCGCGACCGCCTTCCATCGTCCGATGACCGAGTCGGATGTCCGCCACATGCTCGGTGACGAGATCGTCGGTGAGTACTGGCCCGACCGCCTCTACAACCACGACGCGGAGAAGCCGGGTGGGCTGACCTACCTCGGCACCACAGAGCAGGGCATCGACGTCGAGATCAACGCTCGGGCCGCGGAGAGCGACCTCGTCATCTACTGCAACCTCACGTTCGTGCCGATGAACGGGGGCCACAAGAGCCTCGGGACGGGGCTCGTCGGCTACTCGACGTTGCGGAAGCACCACAACCCCCACACGATTCGGGCCTGCAAGACCTACATGGACCCGAAGGTCTCGGCGCTGTCGGACAAGATGGTCGAGGTCGGCAAGCTCATCGAGCAGAAGATCTCGATCTTCCACATCGAGTCGACCGTCAACAACCGGATGTTCGACACGCCGCTGGGCTTCCTCGCCAAGAACGAGGACGAGCTGTCTCGCGCCGAGGAGCAGGCGCTCAAGGCCCTGGTCCGCACGCTGAAGATCATCCCCCAACCAGCCCGCCAGGCCATCTTCGAGCGCGTCCCGGCGCCCTACGGCGTCATCGGTGTCTGGGCCGGCGAGTGCGAGGCCGTGCACGAAGCCTGCATGGAGAAGTGCTACGAGCAGCTGCTCGTGCCCATCGAGGGCCAGGCCGACGTGGGCATCTTCCCGATCCCCTACATCAGCCCCTACAACGTCGGCGCCTACCTGAACCCGCTGCTCGTCTCGGTGATGGCGGAGGGCTACCTCTTCAACCTCAGCCGGAACGCGCCGATCGTGAAGAAGGGCGGCACCGCCATCGTGCTCCACCCCTGCACCGACAAGTTCGACCGCGACCAGCACCCGGCCTACGTGGAGTTCTTCCACAAGCTGCTCCCGCGCACTCGCGACGCGATGGAGCTCCACAAGACCTACGAGGCCGAGTTCTCCCGTCATCCCGGCTACATCCAGATGTACCGGAGCGGCAAGGCCTACCACCCGGCCCACCCCTTCTACATGTGGTACTGGGGCGAGAACGGCCGGCAGCACTACGGACGGGTCATCGTGGTGGGAGCGGACAACGAGTACGTCCCGGGCATCCTCGGCTACGAGACGGCGCCGACCATGGAGGAGGCCCTCCGCATGGCCCGCGAGGACCACGGACCCGAGCCCTCCATCACCTGCTTTCGCATCGCGCCGATGGTGATGGCGGACGTCACCGGAGCCGAGCTGTGAGCAAGGGCCCGCTCTCGATTCGCGAGCAGCTGGCGGGCAAGCGCCTGCTCGTGGTGGGCGGCACCGGCTTCCTCGGCAAGGTGTGGTTGTCGATGCTGCTGTCCCGTTTCCCCGAGGTGGAGCACATCTACCTCGTGGTGCGTCAGCGGTTCAACCGCGACGGCAGCCTCCGCCTCGACTCCGAGACCCGCTTCTGGAGCGAGATCGCGAGCTCTCCCGTCTTCGACCCGATCCGCGAGGACCACGGCGGCGCCAGCTTCGAGGCCTTCATCAAGTCCAAGATCACGCCGATCCCGGGGGACGTCAGCGAGGAGTTGGCGGGGGTCCCGGAGCCCGTCCGCGACGAGCTGCGCGGTCACGTCGACGCCCTGCTCAACAGCGCGGGTGTCGTGGACTTCCAGCCGCCCCTGGACTACGCGCTCAACGCCAACGCCTTTGGCATGCAGAACCTCATCGCGCTGGTGCGCGACCTGTCCGTCGAGGGCGGCAGGGAGTGCCGCATGCTGCACACCTCGACCTGCTACGTCGCCGGGGATCGCACGGGCCAGGTGGACGAGGTCCACCCCTTCGACTGGCCCTTCCCCAAGGTCGGTGAGCTCGAGGTCGCCCACTGGGATCCAGAGCGGGAGATCGCCGAGTGCCTCGACATGGTCGAGCACGTCAGGCACCGCAGCGAGGACGCCTTCAGGCAGTCCGACTTCCTCGCCCAGGCCAAGGAGAACCTCCGGGCCAAGGGCGAGCCTGCTCGCGGGAGCGCGCTCAAGGACGAGCTCGAGAAGGTCAAGCGGTCCTTCGTCGAGGATCGGCTGCGGACGGACGGCACCGAGCGGGCCAGGTTCTGGGGCTGGCACAACACCTACACCTACACGAAGTCCATCGGCGAGCAGACCCTGTGCCGCAGCGGCCTGACCTTCGCCATCGTGCGTCCGGCGGTCATCGAGTCCGCCGTCGCCTACCCTCGGGCCGGCTGGTGCGAGGGCATCAACACCTCGGCGCCGCTGATCTACCTGGCGATGAAGGCCCCGGTCCAGTACCCGACGAACCACGACAGCGTGCTCGACATCATCCCGGTGGACATGGTCGCCGCTGGGATGATCCTGGCCCTCGCCGAGCTCCTCGAGGGCACCCACGAGGTCGTGTACCAGCTGGGCTCATCCGACACCTCTCCGCTGAATATGCCGCGGCTGATCGAGCTGGTCGGGCTCTGGAAGCGGCGGAGCCGGCTCGACGAGGGCGAGGACGGCCCGATCATCGACTTCATCCAGTCCCGCCTGGAGGCGACCCCGACCACGGTCGAGGCCTACGAGCGGCGCGGTCCCAAGGTGCTCTCGCGGCTGCTCGCGGACGCCGGCAAGCAGATCGGCGGCGTCGGCGGGCCCCTCGCTGCGATCACCAAGCCCACCGGGAAGCAGCTGGCGGGACTCGCCAAGAACCTGCGCATCAGCGGGATGATCATCGACCAGTTCATCCCCTTCATGGCGACGCACAACTACCGCTTCTCCTGCCTTCACGCGCGGCAGGCGCTGGCCCGGCTGCCAGCGGACGAGCAGGCCCTGGTCCCCTGGAACCCCGAGACCATCGACTGGCGTCACTACATCATCGAGGTCCACGCCCCCGGCATCAAGAACAACGTCACGCCCGAGATCGAGAAGAAGATCAACAGGGCGGCCAGGCCGCTGCGTCGCCACGACACGCTCCTGGACCTCCTCGACGAGGTCGCCGACCGTCACGACCTGCGCACGGCCTTGTCTCGGACCCACGAAGACGGCTTCACCCGCATCTCCTTCTCGGACATGCGGACGCTGGCTCACGCCGCCGCGGCCCGGCTGCTGGAGGCGGGCCTCGCCAGAGGTGACCGCGTCCTGATCTCCGGCGAGAACCACCCGGACTGGCCCATCGCCTACTTCGGTATCTTGCGCGCCGGCGGCGTCGCGGTGCCGGTGGATCCTGGTATGGCCGCCGAGCAAGTCGCCAACATCATCGACACCGCAGAGGTGCGGCTCAACATCGTCGATGCGACCGCGCGCGCCGAGTTCGGCGATGCCCTGAAGGGGGGCGTCCTCGATCTGCACGCCATCGCCGAGCCCGGCCCGACCGAGGGCCTGCCCGAGCAGGACTGCAAGACCGATGACATCGCCAGCGTGCTGTTCACCTCCGGAACGACGGGCCTCCCCAAGGGGGTGATGCTCACCCACGACAACTTCTGCTCGCTGCTGGCGAGCCTCGGCCGCATCTTCCCCCTTCGGGAGAGCGATCGCGTCCTGTCCGTCCTGCCGCTCCACCACACCTTCGAGTTCACCTGTGGGCTGCTGCTGCCGCTCTCGCGCGGCGCCAGGGTCATCTACCTCGACGAGATCAACGGGGAGCGGCTGACCTACGGCCTGAAGGAGGGCAAGGTCACCGGCATGGTCGGCGTGCCCGCCCTCTGGCAGCTCCTCGAGCGGCGCATTCGAGGCCAGGTCAAGGAGCGCGGCGCGCTCTTCGAGTCCATCTTCGACGGCGGCCTCGCGCTCAACCGCTGGCTCGGAAAGACAACGGGCCTCGACGTCGGGCGCGTCTTCTTCGGCCAGGTCCACGACCGCCTCGGCGGGAACATCCGCTTCTTGATCTCTGGCGCCGCGGCGCTGCCCAGCGACACCCAGGAGCTCTTCAAGGGTCTCGGTCTGCACCTGGCGGAGGGCTACGGCCTGACGGAGGCGGCGCCGGTGCTCACGGTCGCCAAGGGCCGTCCGGGGGCGCGGACCGGCCACGTCGGCAAGCCCATCCCGGGTGTCTCCATCAAGATCGCGAACCCCGACAAGGACGGCGTCGGCGAGGTCTGGGCCAAGGGGCCGAACGTCATGACCGGGTACTACGGCAATGACGAGGCCACACGCCAGGCCCTCGACTCCGAAGGCTGGCTCCACACCGGCGACCTCGGCCGGATCGACCACGCAGGACGGCTGACCATCATGGGCCGCGCCAAGGAGGTCGTCGTGACGCCTTCTGGCGAGAACATCTACCTCGACGACGTCGAGAACGTGCTCGGCCCGAACCACGACTACGTGAAGGAGTTCGCGCTCGTCGGCATCGAGGACCCCCGCGGCGGTGAGCGCCTCGGCATGATGCTCGTGCCCGACGCCGACGAGCACCGCGATCTGGACCGCCACACCCTGCACGCCCGAGCCAAGGAGTCGATGGACAAGGCCATCTCGAGGCTCCCGCAGTACCAGCGTCCGGCGGTCGTGCACGTGGTCGACGCCGACCTGCCCCGCACCGCGAGCCGCAAGGTCAAGCGCTCCGAAGTCCAGAAGGTGCTCCAGCGCATCGCCTCCGCCACGCCCAAGAGGACCGGGCTCTCCAAGGGCGTCGCCACACCGGTGACAGAGGCCATCGCGGCTGTGGCGGGCACCAAGGCTGCGCAGATCTCCCCTGACACGACCCTCGCGGAGCTCGGCTTCGACAGCCTCATGTGGGTGGAGCTCGCCTCCGCCCTGGAGCAGCTCGACGGGGGGCATCCGGACGCCGATGAGCTCGCCCACTGCGAGACGGTTCGTGACGTCGTGAACCTGGCGAAGGCGCCCAAGCCTCAGATCGTGGAGGAGGAGGACCCCCGCGATACCGCAGTCCAGATACCTGAGATCGTTGCTGAACCACTGCGCCAAGGTCTGGGTTTCTTCCAGCGGGAGCTCTACGGCACCGGGTTGAACACCAAGGTGTACGGAAGGGCCTTCATCCCGCAGAACCGCCAGACGATCGTGGTCAGCAACCACAGCTCGCACCTGGACATGGGCCTCGTGAAGTACGCCCTGGGCCCCTACGGCCACAAGCTCGTGGCGCTGGCCGCGAAGGACTACTTCTTCGAGGGCAACCCCTGGGTCGTCGCCTACTTCGAGCAGCTCACGAACCTGCGTCCGATCGACCGGAAGCGTGGCTTTCGGGCCAGCCTCGAGCAGGCCTCGGAGGTCGTTCGAGAAGGTCACATCGTGCTGATCTTCCCAGAGGGCACCCGCAGGGCGGACGGCACGCTCGGCGAGTTCAAGCCGCTGATCGGCCGACTCGCCCTCGACACGAACGTGGACATCCTGCCGATGCACCTTGGCGGCACCTACGACGCCATGCCTCGGGGCTCTGCGATGCCGCGCTCTCGGGATGTCAGCGTCCGCATCGGGCCGCCGCTGGAGATGCGGCACCTGCGGCGGATGATCGAGGGTCTCAAGCCGGCGGACGGTGCACGCAAGGTGGCGGCCATCGCCAAGCAGGCGGTCGAGGACCTGCGGGACGGGATCGTGCTCGACCTCGCGCAGCTGCAGCCGGACGACATCGAGGTGGTGGACGACGGTCTCAACCCGACCATCCGCGCCTTCGAGAGCCTCGAGGCCCGCTTCGCCCCAGAGCGCGTCAAGAAGCCCGTCAGCTGGTACTTCAGCCTGGGCGGCAAGGAGGGGCTGCGCTTCACCGTCGCCGTGGACGACAAGGCGGCGAAGGTGTCCACGGGCAAGCCCTCCGGTGGCAAGGCCGACTGCGTGGTCAAGACCAGCGAGGAGATGCTCCGGCGCATTATCGAGGACGCCTACGTGCCCGAGCCGCCGGAGTTCTTCTCCGGCGCGATAAAGACGAACGATATTCCACTGTTGATCGAGTTCTCCAGGGTCTTCAAGCTCTCCGAGGCCAGCCTGTGAAGGTCGTCCTCACCGGAGCCAGCGGTTTTTTGGGTCGCCATACCCTCAGGGAGCTCTCCGAGGCCGGCCACCAGGTGCGGGCCGTCTCGCGCGGCGCTAGTGAGCTCGAAGGCGCCGAAGAGGTCGTCCCGGGGGACGTCACCTCGGCGGAGGACATGGCCCGGGTCTGCGAGGGCATGGACGTCCTCGTGCACGGCGCGGGGCTGGTCAGCTTCGACCCAGAGGACGCCGGACAGCTCTATGACGTCCACCTCGTCGGCACCGAGGTGACGCTGAAGGCAGCCAGGGAAGCCGGTGTCCGCCGCGTCGTCTACATCTCGACGAGCGGGACGGTCGCGCTCTCAGAGACCTCGAAGACGATGAGCGAGGCCAGCGAGACCCCGCGGCAGCTCATCCAGAAGTGGCCCTACTACCGAACCAAGCTCTACGCCGAGGAGCACGCGCTCCGCGCCAATCACCCGGACATGCCGATCGTCGCGCTGAACCCCTCGCTCCTGCTGGGCCCGGGCGACGACAAGGGCGAGAGCGTCAAGTCGGTGCGGATGTTCCTCGAGGACCAGGTCCCGGCCTCGCCTCCGGGCGGCATCAGCTTCGTGGATGTTCGGGACGTGGCCGCCTGCGTCGTCGCCTGCCTCGAGAAGGGGCGGGGAGGGCAGCGCTACCTGCTCGCTGGCGGCAACATGCCGTTTTCGGCCTTCTACCAGCGGCTCGCCCAGGTCACCGATCGACAGCCGCCGGCCCTGAACGCGCCCGGGTTCACCAAGCGGATCTTCGAGTTCCTCCCGGGGCTCGGCAAGGAGGGGGTCGGGCTGGGCTTCAACGTCGACCGCGTCGGCCTGCTGCAGGCATGTCACTACTGGTACTGCGACGACTCGAAGGCACGGTCCGAGCTGGGCTTCTGGACCCGAGACCCGAACACCACCCTGCGCGACACCTGCGCCGACATCCTCTGGGCGGGCGGCTCGCGCTTCGCACCCCCCGAGCGAGTCGGTAGCTGAGCGGGTAGGTTCCCACCCGATGTCGATCCTGCTCCTGTTCGCCTGTCGGGGTGGCCCCACCCCGGACGACTCGCTGGTCGCTGACAGCTCGAGTGACAGCCACCCGCTGACCGCGCCTGGCACGGTGCTCTGGTTCACGGTCGACACCATGAACGAGGACTGGTTGCTCGATGCCACCTACGACGCCTCGCCGAACCACCAGCGGATCTTCGACGAGGGGGTCGTCCTCGAGAACACCGTCGTGACCCGCGGCATCACCATCGAGAGCCTCCCGTCGATGGCGACGGGCACCTACCGGCGCACCCACGGCGTGCACGACACCGTCGTGCCGGACGACATGCCTTCGATGATCCAGGAGTACTACGCCGACGCCGGCTTTCGGACCTTCGGCTACAGCTCGAACTTCTGCGAGGTCATCGGATCGCGGGGCTGGGAGCGCTTCTACTGCACCGGTCCGGGCTCGATGGAGGGCGGAGACCTCGAGCGAGACAGCCTGCTGACCGAGCGGCTGCTCGCTGACCTGGAGGAGGTCGGAGAGGAGCCGCTGTTCATCTGGATCCATGTCCGGGACCCGCACGCCAACCACACGCCGCGGGACCCCTGGCTCAGCGAGTTCTGGGGGGACCGTCCGCTGGAGCTCGGTCCGGTGTCGACAGAGGACCTCTCCCAGATCATGCTCGGCACGAGCGAGAAGCCAGAGGGCTTCGACGAGTGGCTGGAGGCTGTCTACGCCAGCGAGCTCGCCTCGGACGACGCGATGCTGGGCGAGATAGTCGCGGCTTTGGAAGAGAGCGGGCGCTGGGATGACACCCTGGTCGTGACCGGGACCGATCACGGCGAGGAGATGGGGGCCCACGACGACTACTACTTCCACGGCTGCAGCCCCTACGACACGGTGATGAACACGACCTGGGCCATTCGATCCCCGGGGCTGTCACCCGGTGTCGTCGAGGACCACGTCAGCACCATCGACATCGTGCCGACCGTGCTGTCCCTGAGCGGTCTGTCACCTGGTCCGGACGTTGAAGGGGTCGATATCGTTCCACTTCTTCGAGGCGAGAGCCAGGCACGCCCGCCCGTGTTCTTCGAGCGAGGCGAGGCCGCCGCGGGCGTGGTGGACGGCACACGCAAGTACTTCATGCAGGCCGTGGACACGCCCTTCAGGGGCTGCTCGCCCTACAGCGAGGCCCAGCCCTACCCGGGACCGACCGAGGGTCTGTGGGAGCTCTCGACCGACCCGGACGAGCTGAACAACCTCGTGAGCTCAGAGGACCCGACCGCCGAGAAGACCCTGATCTGCGAGTGGGTCACTGAGAAGACCTGGGTGGACGCTGAGCTCGACGATCAGAACAGGCTGGTCGCGGCTTGCAAGGCCCACCTCGGTATCTGACCCTCAGTCGGCGCGGCGCCTGCAGAGGCCCAGCAGGCCGAGGAAGCTCAGGACCCACACGCGGTTCGGGATGCGGAGGCCGCGGCCGTGCACCGCGCAGCTGCTGCCGGAGCAGGAATCCCCCGAGCAGCTCTCGTCGGAGCAGCCCGAGTCACCGCAGCCGCCGTCTTCGTCGCAGCCGAGCATGCTGTTGAAGTCAGGGGGCTCCTCGCCGTCGCAGCCCAGCGAGCCGCCCTGGCAGCCCGGGATCTCCATCGGCGTGACGCCCTCGACGTCGATCAGCACGAAGCCGCCCTGCCACTGTTCGCTGTCGTCAGGGACCCAGAAGACGGTCTGCAGGCCCAGGCCGTAGAAGTCCGGAAGGTCGATCACGGGCAGCACGTCTTCTGGGATGAACTGCTCGATGATCGTCGGCAGGAAGTCCCCGAGGTCAGCGCTGAAGCCCTCTGGCAACAGCTCGTTGTAGGGCTCGCTGTACTCCATCCCCGCTGGGTCGATGAGCAGCTCTGGGGCCAACGCCGTCGAGGTCAGCCCAGGGTCGAGGCCCACGTCCATCGCGACGGCGACACGGAAGAGCCGGGCCTCCCTGTCGTCGAGGTCCGAGGAGAAGTCGAGCCCGAAGTCCTCCAGCGCGACGGTGATCTCAGGGGTGTCGTCGTCGAAGAACACCTGGGGCGGGCTGGCGGGACGGGTCTGCAGGCCAAGGGGCTGGGACTCGGGGAAGAGCGCCGCGAACTCCTCGCCGAACATCGGCGCGAAGAGGTCCGTCTCCAGGCTCAGGCTGTCGCCGGCGAGTTCGCCGACGTCCATGCACAGACCGCCCCCGGCGTAGACATTCCACAGCACGTGGTCGAGGAAGTCCTTCGAGAGGAAGAGCCCGGCGTCGTAGTCCAGCGATGTCTCCCAGGCCGTCTCGTCGAAGTCGGGCCAGGCGGCGTCCGCGAACTCGGAGCCCTCTGTCTGGGGAACGCAGTCGGAGAGCTGGTCCGTCTCGGCGGTCCCTCCGAGCCCGAGGATCAGGCCGGCGTCGCCCAGGTCGAAGAGCGTCGGGTAGAGCGCCAGCGCGACCTCCGCGTCTCCGAGGCCGACCGAGGTCTCGATGGTCGTCTGGTTCAGCGCGTCCTCGATCGTCGCACCCAGGTCCGCGCCGAGGCCCTCCAGCTCCGGCTCGATGAGTCCCAGGATGATGTAGGTGATGCCGTACTCGTCGTCGATCAACAGGAAGTCGACAGCGTCCGCCAGCGTGCAGTCGGACAGCGGGTTGTTGATCGCCGACATCTCCACGGTCGGATCGTCGACGATGACGTCGAAGGTCGGACCGTCCTCGCCGTCGACTAGCTCCATCGTCATGCCGAGGTGGGCGACGACGGAGGTCTCCTTGATCCGCATCGTGCAGACCTCGTCCAGATCCGTGAGGAAGGTGCAGTCGCCCTGCACCAACAGGTCGCTCGGCTCGGACTGAAGGGAGAGGTAGATCGTGATGTCGAGGCGTCCATCGCTCGTCGTGATGTCGACGTTCTCAGCGGTCAGGACGAGCTCGGTCGAGGCCAGCTCGTAGGTGAGGGGGGCCTCGTCTTCCTCGTCGCAGGTGGTCGTCCCCGAGACGTCCTCGATGGGGAAGGAGGCCGGGACGAGGCCCTCGATGGCATCTCCGACGTGGCGGAAGCCCCCGTTCGTGACATGCAGAGCGGCGGCACGCTCGATCTCCTCGCCGGGGGCGAGGGGCTCGGCGGTTGCGGTCGAGAGCAGAAGAACGATCACCGGCTGGCATCATAGCCCCGCCAAAAGGAGCGCGCCGTTGCCGTCAGTCCGCATCTTCAGCGATCTCAGGATGCTCGATCACGACCCCGGTCGCCGGCATCCGGAGAGGCCCGAGAGGCTGCGCGCGATCCTCGATCACCTGGGCGCGAACCCCGTGTCGGACGCGGCCCTGGAGTCGGCACTCCCGGCGACCCGTGAAGACGCCGAGCTCGTCCACTCCGCCAGCTACGTCGCCACGCTGGAGTACCTGAGGGGCCAGCGCGCGCAGCTGGATCCCGACACATCGATCTCTCCCGGGAGCTTCGACGCCGCGCTCCTGGCTGTTGGCTGTGCGGTCGCGGCCACGGAGGCGGCGCTCTCCGGTGAGCGCTCCTTCGCCCTGGTGCGCCCCCCGGGCCACCACGCCGAGCGCTCCTTTGCCATGGGCTTCTGCCTGCTCAACAACATCGCCATCGCCGCAGAGCACGCCCTGAGGCGCGTTGATCGCGTGCTGATCGTCGACTGGGACGTCCACCACGGAAACGGGACCCAGCACCACTTCGAGGCGCGGGACGACGTGCTGTTCTTCAGCTGTCACCGCGGCGACTTCTACCCCGGCACCGGGGGGCTCCACGAGCGGGGGAGGGGACCTGGCCTCGGATACACGCTCAACGTGCCATTGCCTGCTGGCAGCGGGGACGGCGATCTCGGCGCTGCCATCCGCGAAGTGCTCGCCCCTGTGGCTGCTCGCTTCGCCCCGGACCTGGTGCTGGTCAGCGCTGGCTTCGACGCCCACCGCGACGATCCCCTCGGCGGCCTGGAGGTCACCGACGAGGGCTTCGCCGCCCTCTGTGGTGAGGTACTGAAGCTGGCCCCCGCCTGCGCCCTGATCCTCGAGGGGGGCTATGACCTCGGGGCCCTCTGTCGCAGCGTGAGGGGCTGTGTCGAGGTCCTCACAAGCGGCGCTCCACCACCTCTTGGAGAGGCGGATGTGGGGCTGGAGGCCGTGTCGCGGGCGGTCGATGCCCTGTCGGTCGGACCATGAAGACAGCGGCTACCTTGCTGTCCGTGCTCGCCTGGTTCTTCCCCTGCTCTGACCCCCGGGACGACGGCAGCCCGGACGTGGGAGCTGACGAGCGGTGATCCTGTTGGTGTCGATGGCCCTCGCCGGCAGTCTCCCCGGTCCGTGGGACGTGCCCCTGGAGGGCCTGGACGTCGCCGTGATCAGCAGCGGAGAGGCGGTGGATCCAGAGGACCACCTCGCCGAGGGCAAGTTCACGGTGATCGACATCGGCGCGGCCTGGTGCGCCCCCTGCCATGTCGCGGCGGGCACGCTGCGGGACTACCTCTACGAGCACGATGACGTCGCGGTCCGGGTCGTAGATCTGCCGGAGACGCCCTCCGAGGCCAGCGTGGCTCCGGCGATGGAGCTCCTGGGTGGGCGTGAAATGATCCCCTACCTCATCGTGTACGCACCAGACGGGAGGGTCGTGTACCGGGGGCACCGCGTGCAGCGGGCCCTCAAGAGGATCGACCGCAAGCGATGAGACCTCGCATCCGCCGGATGCTGTACTTCCTGGCCTTTGGCATCGCGGCGTGCGCGGGCATCCAGGGCATCAGCTTCGTCGTTCGCCCAGCCACGCTCGAGCTGGGGGACGCTGTTGGGCTCGCCGCAGAGGAGGGGGCCGCCGTCGGCGCCGGCAGCACCGCGGCTGAGTGCGTCGAGGCGGGCCTGGAGCGTGTGCGCGGCTGCCCCGTGGGTGATGTCTTCTGCCCGCCGCCAGCGGGAGCGTTCACCCACGCCTGCGTGCTGATTGCCGAGGACAAGAGCTGGTGCGAGGAGCACCAGGACCGGGCGCGCGGCTCGATCGAGCGAGTGACCGTGGTGGGACAGGCCAGGGCGGCTTGCCAGCTCACCTGGACAGGTCGCGACTGATCACGGAGCTGCCGATCATCACCGTCGCCGCCGCGGCGAAGACGCCGACGATGCTGAGTCCGAGCTGGGCCACGGCGCCCTCCGGGATGGCGGCGACGATGGCGGCGCCGAGCCCCACGGAGGTGAAGTAGACGACGATCGAGGTGACCATCTGGGCGGTCCGCACGTCTCGCGCGATGCTGCTGACGATCGCGCAGAGCGCCCCGATGACGAAGGACCAGATCGGGGTCGCCAGCAGGAATCCGACCGTCCAACCACCGGAAAACGGTAGGAGATCTGCGGCCGGTTCGGTGACCTTCAGGGCCCTCGGCGCGAGCACCATCAACAGACCTGCGGTGGCGTAGATCCCGGTCGGGATCACCATCGCGCCTATCACCTTGGCCACCAGGAGCTGGGCGCGGGTCAGCGGCGCCAGGAGGAGGAACGCCAGGGTCCCGCACTGGCGGTCGTGGAGCACCGCGTGCCCGCAGAGGATCGAGGTGAAGATCATCAGCTGGGTGGCGTTCGTGAGGTTCGCCACGTGCACGACGCTCAGCACGATGTCGTCGAAGGTGCCCAGGACGATGCCCGCTGCGGCGAGCTGATCCAGGAACGTGGCCTGAGAGGGTCGCAGGATCTCCAAGATGCCGAAGCACAGCCCGATGGTGGCGACGTAGAAGAGGTAGACGAAGAGCAGCGCCCCGGTGAGACCGCCCATTCGGAGCTGCTCCAAGGCCTCGCGGCGGGCCACGTGCAGGATGAGCCTCACTCGAACAGCCCCAACAGCTCTGGGTGCTCGGGGGGCACGCGCGGCCCGTCGAAGGACACGACATCGCCCAGGACCCCGTCGATGTAGGCGACGCGCTCGCAGATGCACTCGGCGGCCGACAGATCGTGGGTGGCGAGCACGACCGCCAGACCTGTGTCCGCGTGGTCACGGACGCTCTTCCAGATCGTATGGGCCGAGTGCGGGTCCAGGTTCGCCGTCGGCTCGTCGAGCAGGAGCAGCCGAGGTGACATCAACAGCGCTCGCAACAGCGACAGCTTCTGCTGCATGCCGCTGGAGTAGGTCGCGACGGGCCGATCGAGCACCTCGGCCAGGCGAAGGTCGGCGACCAGCGGTGCTGCGCGGATGCGGACCTCGTCGCCCGAGAGCCCGTACAAGCCGCCGAAGAACAGCAGGTTCTCCCAGCCACTGAGCTGCGGGTAGAGCCCGGGGTTCGCCGTGATGAGTCCGACGGCGCCCGCGGCGTCCTGGGCGAGCTGGTGCACCATCGTGCCCTCCAGGAGCACCTCCCCGGACTCGGGCTCCACGAGGCCAGCCAGCAGCAGCAACAACAGCGACTTGCCACCGCCGTTGGGGCCGACGATGCCCAGGACCTCGCCCCCGTAGACGCTCAGATCGACCCCGCGGATCCCCGCCTCGCCGTAGGTGCGAGTGAGCTTCCGCGCGGTGATCAAGGCAGGACGATCTCGGGATCCTCGGGATGCTGGCGGTAGAGCAGCACCGTGCGGCCGAGGACCTGGACGAGGTGGGAGTCGGTCGTCTCCGCGAGCAGAGCGGCGACCTCCTTCGCAGACTGCGCGCAGCCCTGACCCACCTTGATCTTGATGAGCTCGTGGGCGTGCAGCTCGGTCGAGGTCTTCTCCGCCACCGCCTCGCTCGGACCGGCCGTACCCACCCGTACCGTGGCGACCAGGTGGTGCCCGAGGGCGCGCAGGTGTCGCCGTTGCCTTGTCGTGAGCTCCATGGCCCCGGTCTATTCCGATCCAGCCGCCAGGGCCGCGGCGATCACGGCGTCCTCCTCGTCGGGGTCGAGGTTCGCGCCTGCGTAGCGAAGGAGGCCGTCCCTGTCGATGACGAAGTGCCGCGGGTTCATCGCGAAGGCGTCGCCCATGCCGTCGCCCATGAAGTAGGCCTGACGTATCGAGCTGTCGGTGTCGATCAGGATGGGTGCCTCGATGGCGTGGTCATCCCTCCAGCGAGCCCCCGAGGAGTCGCTCCCCGCGCCATAGGCCCACAGGCGTATGAGCTCGGACTCACCCCAGGTCTCCTTCATTCGCGTCTCGGTGGCACCGACCTCGGCGGCGCAGCCGGTCAGCCGTCGTCGAAGGTCGCGAGCCAGACGACCTCTCCGCGCAAGGCCTCGAGCGTCCAGAGCTGGCTGTCGAGGTCGTACTCCTCGAAGTCCGGGGCTGCCTCGCCCAGCGCCATGCCGTTCATGGAGCCGATCTCGATGCTCGAGCTGGCCTCGTCCGGGTCGTCGCTCGTGAGCACCAGGCTCTCGGCCGTGTAGTCCCCCGGGATGTCCAGCGTCGCGCTCTCTCTGGGCTGGACGACGTGGGACGACAAGGTCCCGGCTTCGGCCTCGACCCAGAGGGCCTCTGTGCCGTCGTTGAAGACCGACACCCGGTCACCTGGGATCGCGTTGGCCGGAGAGACGCGAATCTCGGGAGCCGTGACGGCCTGGCGCCGGACGGTGAAGGGGCGATTCCAATCGGCCACGTGGGCCTGGCCGTCCCCCGCTGAGACCACGCCCATCGCGGCGGACCGAGCGGGCTCGCTGCCCACGAGGTGCACGTCTTCGAGGTCAGCTGCGTCGAGCAGGATGAGCTCCGACCAGGCCGCCAGCCACAGGTGGTCCTCGTCCCCGGCCACGGTCCGGGCCGAGACGTGGCCGCTCCAGGCCCCCAAGGTGTCGAGATCGGTGGCATCCAGCAGCAGCACGCCCTCCGATCCGCAGGCCACGGCCAGCACGCCATCCGACAGCGCCATGTCCCGGCACCATCCGGAGACCTGCGCCTGCGCGAGTCCGGTGCCTGACAGATCGTAGCGAGCGATCTGGTCGACCCCGGCGGTGTAGATGCTGTCCTCCGTGAGGAGCACCCCGTGCCAGGTTCCGGTGAGCGCGAGCTCCGGCCCGAGCTCGTCGCCATCCTTCGAGACCAGGCGGGCACCCTCCACCCCCGCAGCCCAGGCGAGGTGGCCATCGCCGAACTGGTGTTGCCCGCTCAGCAGCAGGCGGTCCCCGGCCAGCGCGGCGTCGGTGAGCTCCATGCCGTCGGTGTCGACCTCCATCTCCCCGATGTCCTCGATGGGGTCGGCCCACTCTCCCGGTCCGGCCGAGTCGAGGGTGGACTCCGGAAGCGGGGACTCGGGCCGTCTCTCCGGCGGATCGATGTAGAGGGGCTCGACGCAGGCGGTTGCGAGGACCAGGAACATCGACGAAGGGATGCTCACGAGACCGCGCGGTTTGGTCAGGGCCGAGCGATGCGGTAGATCGTGCCGCCGCCGTAGTCCGCCACGTAGACCTCGCCCGCGGCGTCCCGGCCGAAGGTCGAGGGCAGGATGGGCCACCGTCCAAGGGCCGTGACCTCTGCCGTGTCGAGGTCGATGGCCCACAGTTTCCCTCGCACGAAGTCACCGAAGATCCAGAGATCGTTCAGCTCCACGAAGCTCTCGCCCCTGTGTGTGTAGCCCCCCGTGATGCTGTTTCCGTCATCTCGGCCGTACTCGTAGAGGGGTGCGGTGAAGCCCTCGCTCGGGCAGTCATCTTGTGGCTCGAAGCAGTGGGCTCCCTCCCAGACGTCCCAGCCGAGGTTGGCTCCGCGTGGAACGAAGGTGATCTCCTCGTAGAGGTCCTGACCGACGTCAGCGGCCACGAGGCGCCCGTCCGGCGTGAAGCTGAAGCGCCAGGGGTTGCGGAGGCCATGAGCCCAGGTCTCCGGCTTCCACTTCGCGTGGTCGACGAAGGGGTTGTCGGGGGGGATGCCGTAGGCCCGTTCCCCTGACGGCCGATCGACGTCGACCCGCAGCATCGAGCCCAGCCAGGTAGATGGATCCTGTGCGTTTTCACGGGGATCCGCTCGGAATCCTCCATCTCCCCAGCCGATGTAGAGCATTCCGTCCGGGCCGAACTGGAGCTGCCCGGCGTCGTGGTTCTGGTAGGGCTGGATCTGCTGGAGGATTCGACGGGTGGGCAGCAAGCCCAGCCTGATGTCGCCATCTACTGCGGCGAACTCCTCTATGACACTGAGATCGTTGCCGTCCTCTTCGATGACGAGGTTCATGTAGAGGAGGTGGTTGTCCTCGTAGCGGGGATGGAAGGCGAGCCCGAGCAGTCCCTCCTCGCTGGCATAGCGGACCTCCAGTTCGATGACGGTACCCTCGTCGCCAGCGTGGAACCAGCGGAGCTTGCCCTTCTTCTCGAGGACCAGCATCACTCCGGTCCCGGGCTCGAACTGGATGTCCGTCGGCTGGAGCAGGCCCGTCGCGACGGGGACGAGATCGATCGGCAGCTGGGACCGATCTGCGTCGAGGCCCGTGAAGGTACCCTCCAGGGGCCCGGCGAAGGCCTCGTAGGCCAGGGGGATGTTCTCGATCAGGGCACGGCGCGCCCCCTCCGAGCGCCAGGTCATGCCAGCGAGGCAGGCGAGGAGGATCGCCATGCCCGTCGCCAGCAGCAGCCTCCTGCGGTAGGTCACGGAGGAGGAGTAGCCCGTGAAGCTCGCCATCGTCTGTTCCGCCCATGGCTTCGGGCACCTCACGAGGCAGCTGGCCCTCGCGGAGGTCATGCGTGAGCACGGAGTCGACCCCACGATCTTCTCTGCGGCACCTCGCTCGATCGCGGAGGCCACCTTGCCGTCGCCGCAGCTGGTGCCCTGGACTGTCGATGTCGGGCTCGCCCAGCGCGACAGCCTCTCGGTGGACCTCGACGAGACCGTCCGCCGGCTGGACGAGGTCTGCTGCGAGGACCGGATCGACGAGCTGGCGAGGCAGCTGTCGGGCTTCGATCGCGTCGTCGTGGACATCGCACCGGCTGGGCTGGAGGCCGCTCGGCGCGCGGGGGTCGAGGCCCTGGCTGTGGGCAACTTCGAGTGGGCCTGGCTCTACGGCCACTACCCGGAGCTGAGAACCTGGGCGGAGCGCTTCCGCACATGGCAGCGAGCCCACGTCGGTCTCGAGCTCGCCCCTGGCCCTGGTCTGTACGACTTCGACAAGATCGAACGATATGGGGTGATTGCACGATCCCGTAGCCCCCATTCGCTGCCCCCTGGCAGCGTGCTCGTGAGCTTCGGTGGCTTTGGGCTCGAGGATCTGTCCGCGCGCTTGCCGGAGCTGGCCGGCGTCACCTGGGTGCTGTCGCCCCCGATGCCGCGGCTCGATCGACCGGACTGCCTGTGGGTCGAGGGCGTGCCCTACCCGGCGCTGGTCGCCGGAGCCGACCTCGTCCTCACGAAGCCGGGCTACGGCATCATCGCGGAGGCGCTGGCCGCCGGGACCCCCATCACCTGGCTGGGTCGACGGGACTTCCCAGAGGCCGCCTCGCTCGTCGCGGTCCTCGAGGCCAGGGGTGATCGCCCCTTCCGTGAGGGCAACGATATGGACGACTTGACGGGGGCCAGGCGGGCGGTCGTCGAGCTCGACACCCGGCGCCTGGCCGAGCGCCTGCTCACCGGTGGGTGAGGTCGTCTGAAACCGGGGTGATGCCGGGTGGGAAGGAGCGAAGGCTAGGGTAGGAGGCAGGGGGATTGGATATGTGATGCCGTACTACGCATTGTCTGGAGTCGAAATGGACGCTCACATCGAGGCCTACGCGGGCAAGACGGTCTTCATCACCGGCGGCGCCGGCGCCATCGGCAGCAACCTGACACGGGCGCTGTCGCCGATCTGCAAGCGCGTGTTCGTGCTCGACAACCTCTGCGCCTCTGCGCGCTGGAACGTGCCGAGCCTGCCGAACGTGATGTTCGTCGAGGGCGACATCCTCGACGAGGTCAAGCTCAAGCGGATCTTCTTCGAGAAGCCCGACATCGTTTTCCACCTCGCCGCCTTCTTCGCGAACCAGAACTCGGTCGACCACCCCGAGAACGACCTCATGGTCAACGGCATGGGCACCCTGAAGCTCATGGAGTACGCGGTGATGACGGGGCTCGAGCGCTTCGTGTACGCGAGCTCCGGCTGCAGCATCTACGGGCACGCGGCTCCTCTTCCCCTGAAGGAGGAGTTCATGTCGATGCACCTGACGACGCCGTACCAGATCACGAAGATGCTCGGCGAGCTCTACGGGAACTTCTTCCACCACCACTACGGGCTCCCCGTCGTGAAGGCCCGCTTCTTCAACAGCTATGGCCCCGGAGAGATCCCCGGCCAGTACCGGAACGTCATCCCCAACTTCATCTACTGGGCGATGAAGGGTCTGCCCCTGCCGCTCACGGGCACCGGAGAGGAGACGCGGGACTTCACCTACGTCGACGACATCGTCGATGGCCTGCTGCGCCTCGGCACCAACGACAACGCCATCGGCGAGGAGTACAACCTGGCCAGCGGGCGCGAGACCACGATCAAGGACCTCGCCGACATGGTCAACGAGGCCACCGGCAACACGGCGGGCATCAAGTGGGCCGAGGTCCGCAAGTGGGACACGAAGAAGCGGCTGCGGGCCAGCGTCGACAAGGCACGCGACGGGGTCGGCTACGACCCCGACACCGACTTCAAGTGGGGCATGTACCAGACCATCGAGTGGATGAAGGCGCACTGGGACGAGATCGAGGCCTACAACGGCTTCGGGCCCGGGGCCTCCTCGGCTGTTCGAGACATGACCGTCAACGACGAGAGCTCGAACGAAAAGCAGGTCAGCTGAGTGGTGGCCGGCACCGACGTCAGGACTGGCAGCGCGCCGAGGCGCGTGAAGCTCTTCGGCTGCCCCTTCGACGTCGTCGACACGGCCCAGGCCGTCGCCCGCGTCGAGGAGTTCCTCGCCTCCGGTCGGACCCACCAGGGCTGTGGCGTGAACGTCGACCAGCTCGTGAAGATGAAGGACGAGCCCCTGTTCCGGGACATCGTCGAGCGCTGCGATCTCGTCACCGCCGACGGCACGCCGGTGGTCTGGGCGAGCCGGCTCTTCGGCAAGCGCCTGCCTGAGCGGGTCGCTGGAATCGACCTCTTCTATGCGCTGCTGCCCGTCTCGGCTCAGCGGGGCTACAAGGTCTACCTGCTGGGGGCGAAGGAGGAGAGCCTCCAGGGAGCCCGCGCCATCTACGAGGCCCGGCATCCCGGTCTGCAGATCGTAGGGGCCCGCAACGGCTACTTCACGGTCGAGGACGAACCCGAGATCGCCAAGGACATCCACGACTCGGGTGCTCAGCTGCTGTTCATCGCCATCTCCTCTCCGAAGAAGGAGGAGTTCGTCGACCGCAACCGGGCGATGCTCGCCAAGGTCGGCTTCGTGCTCGGCGTCGGCGGCACCTTCGACATCGACGCGGGGCTCTACAAGCGCGCCCCGGACTGGATGGCCAGGGCCGGCATCGAGTGGACCTACCGCCTCTGGCAGGAGCCCCGGCGCATGTACCGGCGCTACATCGTCGAGGACAGCAAGTTCCTCGGCATGCTCGCCAAGCAGGCCTGGTACGAAGTCACCGGGAACTACCCGGAGTGAAGGTCGCGATGGTGGGCCCCTCTCTGGAGGCCCAAGGCGGCATCGCCACGCTCGCTCGCACCTTCCTGGAGTCCAGGGCGCTCTCCGAGCTGGACGTGCGCTACTTCCCGACGGTGGGCGAGGGGTCCAAGGCCCGCAAGCTCGTCCAGATGGCCAGGGGACAGGCGAGCTTCTTGGCGGCGCTGGGCGAGGGCTGGGACCTCGTGCACATCCACGTCGCCGACGGCGCGAGCTTCTACCGCAAGATGGTCTACTTCCGCGAGGCTGCGGCGGCGGGCATCCCCGTGGTGCTCCACAACAACTTCGCCCACCTCGAGGAGCTCGTCGCCCGGTCGCAGGTGCACGAGTCCTTGGTGCGCCGGTGCTACGCAGAGGCCGACCAGGTCCACGTCGTGAGCAACGACATGGCGCGGGACATCACGCGCTGGACCGAGGGCCAGGCCACGGTCCGGGTGCTCTTCAACCCGGTGCCGGCGGCGGAGTTCCCCTCTCCGGCCCCGCGTGGACCCAAGGCCAACCCGGTCGTCCTGTTCATGGGCCGGGTGGGGGAGCGCAAGGGCATCTTCGACCTCATCGAGGCCTGGCCCGCGGTCCTCGACGAGGCCCCCTCCGCTCGGCTGCGGGTCGGCGGAGATGGAGACCTCGAGCGCCTCCGCCAGCGCCTGGTCGAGCTCGGCGTCCAGGACAGCGTCGAGGTGCTGGGCTGGATCGCCGGAGAGGACCGCCTGCGTGCATATGGCGACGCGGACGTCTACTGCCTGCCGAGCTACGCCGAGGGTCTCCCGATCAGCGTGCTGGAGGCCATGGCCTCCGGGCTGGCGGTGGTGAGCACCACGGTCGATGGCATCCCCGACGCCGTGGTGGAAGGGGAGACCGGGTTCATGCTGGAGCCGGGGGACAGGGAGGGCACGGCGGGTGCCCTGGCTCGCCTGCTGAACGACACGGCGCTCCGGGACTCCCAGGGGCTGGCTGGCCGCAAGCGGGTCGAAGAGGTCTTCGACGGAGAGCTCCTCTCCCGCACGCTTCGAGGCTACTGGGAGGAGCTGGTCCAGCATCGGACGGTCAGGGGATGACTCAGCCTTCGTGAGCCTCGGCCAGCGGGATAGGGGGGCTGCGTGCGGAACTACCTCTCGGGCCTCTTGTTCGTCATCGCCGCAGGCGGCGTGTACGCCTACAACGGGCAGGACACCGGCCAGGTCCTGGCCTTCCCCTTCATCACCAGCATCTTCCCGGCGACCGCGGGCGACCCGGTCGCGATGGGCGTCGCGACGGTGAAGCTGATGCTGGGCATCGGGGGGCTGCTCCTCGCTTTCGGAGCGGTTCGTCACCACCGGCAGTCCCGCGACTAGTGCCCCTCGGCAGAAGCCGCGACGCGCCTTCCACCGGCGCCTTCGGCGCGCGCCGCTGGGCGGCGCGAGGGCACCAGTTCGCTTCCGGGGGGCCCCTGCCCCCCGCGCCGTGGGCGCTCCCCCCGTCGGCCCGCTCCGCGTGCCGTAGTCCCCTCCGTCACCGCCCCGACTGCGTCGGGACTTGCGCCGGAGGGAACTAGCTGGGCTGCATCTTCGCATTCGGATAGGCGCAACTACCCGCGGGCCGGGGCTTAGGTTGACAGCCGAGCCGAGGCGCTCGAAAACAGCCGGCTTTGCAAAGGAACCAAGGAACCAACATGGCGCTCAAAAACTACTTGTTCACCTCTGAGAGTGTCTCCGAGGGCCACCCTGACAAGATGTGCGACCAGATCTCTGACGCCATCCTCGACGCCTTCATCGCCCAGGATCCGAGGAGCCGGGTCGCCTGCGAGACAGCCGTCAAGACAGGCTTCGTGCTCCTCGCCGGCGAGATCACTTCGGCGGGCCATGTCGACTACCCGATGGTCGTCCGAGACGTCGTCAACGACATCGGCTTCGATCACTCGGACAAGGGCTTCGACGGGAACACCTGCGCCATCATGGTCGCGGTCGAGACCCAGAGCCCCGACATCAGCCAGGGCGTGACCGCCGGTGCGGGCCTCCACGTCGAGCAGGGCGCCGGGGACCAGGGGATGATGTTCGGCTACGCCTGCGACGAGACCGCAGAGCTGATGCCGATGAGCATCCACTACAGCCACAAGCTGCTGGCGAAGTTCGCCCAGGATCGCAAGTCCGGCGTCATGGACTGGGCCCGTCCGGACAGCAAGTCGCAGGTCACCATCGAGTACCGCGACGGCCGGCCGGTTCGCGTCCACACGGTCGTCATCTCCACCCAGCACTCGCCCCTGGTCCAGCTCTCCGAGATCGGCAGCTACGTGCGCGAGAGCCTCGTGCCGAGCGTGATCCCCAACCACCTGCTCGACGACGACACCATCTTCCACGTCAACCCGACCGGCCGCTTCGTCGTCGGTGGCCCGATGGGCGACGCCGGCCTCACCGGTCGCAAGATCATCGTCGACACCTACGGGGGCCACGGCGCCCACGGTGGCGGTGCCTTCTCGGGCAAGGACCCCTCCAAGGTCGACCGCTCCGCTGCCTACCTCGGCCGCTACGCCGCGAAGAACATCGTGGCCGCCGGGGCCGCCAGCCGCTGCCTCGTCCAGCTCGCCTACGCCATCGGCGTCGCGGCACCTGTCAGCGTCATGGTCGACACCTATGGCACGGGCGTCGTCCCGGACGAGATGCTCGCCGACTGCGTGCGCGAGGTCTTCCCGACCAAGCCCGCGGACCTGATCGCGCACCTGGACCTGCTCAAGCCGAAGTACCGCCAGACGGCTGCCTACGGCCACTTCGGGCGCGAGGAGTTCACCTGGGAGGCCACGGATCTGGCCGGTCGCGTCAAGGACTTCATCAGCTGATACCTTCAGGGGATGCTCGCCATCCTCCTCGCCTGTTCGTCGAGCCCGAATCCCGCCGAGGACTCGGGCTCTGCTGCGTGTAGCGCCGACCTCTTCAGATAGTGGCCCGAGGCTGGCTCCGTGTTCCACCCGGAGGGCGAGCTCTTCTGGCTCTTCGGCGAAGCCCCGATGAGGTCGGCCTGGGCGTCGAAGGGCCGGAGGGTGCGGTGCTGGGCGAGGTCGAGCTCGACGGCAGGAGGATCTTCTTCCGTCCCGACGAGCCCCTGTCCTTCGACGCCACCTACGACGTCACGATGGAGGCTTGCGGGAGCCAGGAGTTCTCCTTCCACACCTCCAGCTGGTCCGAGCCTGCCTCGATGGCGGAGCCGGCGCTGATGGACCTCCAGGGCATCTCCAGCGCCGAGTTTCGCGCGGTGGTCGCAGAGGACGGCAGCGCATGGGAGGCGGGCATGGTCGAGCTTGTCGCCGACGCGCGCCGCGTCGCGGCGCTGGGGCACTCGTTTCCTTCCAGGGGGGCCCTGCCCCCCGGGCCTACGGCCCTCCCCCCGGCGGCCCGCTGCGCGTGCCGTCGTTCACCCCGTCGCAGCCCCGACTGCGTCGGAACTCGCGCCGGAGGGTACTAGTCAGCCCAGGTAGTCCGGCAGCACGCCGCTGGTTCGGCGTTCGAAGATCAGGTTGGTCTCGATGTGGCGCACCTCGGGCCGTGAGGTCAGGTGCTCGAGGATCAGCACCCGCAGGTGGTCCGAGTCCGCAGCGGCGACGACGACGGCGAAGTCCTGGGAGCCCGCGAGGTTGTACCAGCGCACCACCATGGGGAGCTGGTCTATGTGGGCCGCGAACTGCGAGAAGACATCGACGTCGTGGGCAGAGAGCTGCACGAACACCATGGCCTCCAGGTTGACGCCGAGGGCGCGCGGGTCGACCTCGAAGCGGGCACCACGCAAGACACCCGCGCGCTCCAGGCGGCGGACCCGTTCGTAGACCGTCGAGGCCGCCAGTCCGACGCTGGCGGCCACCTGCTTGAAGCTCTGGCGTGAATCGTTCTGCAGGAGCCGCAGGATTCCGCGATCTGTTCGGTCGAGTTCCGGAAGATCCATACAAGAACAATAAACCATTCGATAGCTCTGGTGCAAGGCCGAACCTATCTTGGACATATGGTCCGCACACCGAAGAACATCCGTCGTCGCGCACGCTTCCTGGTCGAGCTCGCCAAGGCGCTTCACGGTGCCGGCCTGAGCGCCCACCGCATGGAAGCCGTGCTCGAAGGTGCCTGCCGCCCGCTGGGCGTCGAGGGCCGCTTCTTCGCTACGCCGACAGCGGTCCTGGTCCAGGTCGACGGCGAGATCGAGCTGCTCCGGACGGCGCCGTCGGAGGTGTGCCTGGAGCGCATCGTGGAGCTGGATCTCATCGCCAGGGACCTCGGAGCTGGTCGCCTGGGCGCTCGGGCTGCCCTCCGTCGTCTCCATGCGGTCCTGGCCGCCCCGGCCCGGTGGAGCGTCGGGGCGGTCGTCGGTGCCTTCGGCATGACCTCGGCTACCTCGTCAGTGCTCTTCGGCGGTGTCCTCGAGGAGGTGGTCGCCTCGGGCCTGCTGGGCACGATCGTAGGCGCGCTCGCGGCCATCTCCGGTCGCTCGCCTCACATCTCGCGGCTGTTCCCGATGGCTGCGGCGGCGATGGTGGCGACGGCGGCAAGGGGACTCGCGGTCTTCGCGCCACTGCGTCCGGAGATCGTGGTGCTGGCGAGCCTCATCGTGCTGTTGCCAGGCTTCTCCTTGACCATCGCCCTGGCTGAGCTGGCGACGGGACACCTGGCCTCGGGCACGGCTCGGGCGATGGGTGCGGGGATGAGCTTGCTGCAGCTGACCGTCGGCACTGCCCTGGGTTTCTCGCTCGGCGCCCACGCGGGCCAGACGACGGCGGTGGACGTCGTGGCACTCGCCAGCTGGGTCACGCCTCTGGCAGTCGCTGCCTGCGCCGCGGCGCTCGTCGTGCTCTTCCGGGCCCACCCGAGTCGGCTCCCGGTGGTCGTCGCGGTCTGTTTCCTGGCCTTCTTCGGCACGGGCTACGCCGCCGAGCTCGTCGGCACGGAGCTCGGCCCCTTCCTCGGCAGCTTCATGGTGGCGCTGGGTTCGAACCTCTACGCCCGCTGGAGGCGCGTCCCCGCCTCGGTTCCGCTGATGCCCGGACTCCTCATGCTCGTTCCGGGCTCGGTCGGGTTCCGGGCGGCCCGGGCTCTCGCGGATCGTCAGGTCCTCGACGGCGTCGACATCGCCTTCCAGACCTGCCTCATCGCCGCCGCGCTCGTCTCGGGCATCCTCGCCGCGAACGCGCTGGTGAATCCGAGGAGCGTCTGATGCCCCGCCGCCCAGACTATTAGTCCGAGAGGGCTCCGAGCACGCCCCGCAGCAGCCGCGCGGCGGTCTTGGGACGGCGACGCTCGAGGAGCTCGTAGCACTCGCCAGAGAGGGTGAGGCATCTGGTGTCGCCCTCCGCCAGCCATGGCTCCTCGGTGCCGTCCATCAGGCTCTTCACGCCACAGAAGGAGCCGGGCTCGACCCGCTCTTCGCCGCGACACAGCGCGCCGGTGAGCACCAGGTGCAGCCCGCGGGCCGGAGAGGTGGCCTCCTCCGGGCCGAGGGATTCGTAGTCGAGGTAGTGGCGCAAGAGCCGCAGGTCGATCGACTCCAGGGCCCCGGTCGCGTTCGCCGCCTCGAGCGTGATGCGGTCCCGCTCGACGGTGTCCGCTGTCGGGCCGTCCTCGATGCGGGCCATCACGACGGTGATGTTGTCGGGGCCCCCCTTGTCGTTGGCCTCCTTGACCAGGGCTCCTGCGATCTCGTCGAGGGTGGCGTCCTGCTCGAGGTGCTCCTCGAGGATGTGCTCGCACATTCCATCTGGCACCGGCCCGGTCAGGCCGTCGCTGCACAAGAGCACGATGTCGCCCATCGCCAGGGGCTCGTCGAAGAGGTCCGGGTTGACCTCGCCAGAGATACCCAGGGCCTGGTAGAGCATGTGCTGGTAGGGGGAGTTGTCGTGCTCCTCCTGGGTCAGGAGCCCCGCCCGCAGGCGGGCCGCCGCGACGGTGTGGTCGTCCGTGAGGCAGCGAATGCGACCCTGGCGGAAGAGGTAGGCCCGTGAGTCCCCGGTGTTGGCGACCATCAGGTGGCCACCCGCGATTACGCCGACGACGAGCGTCGTCCCGCTGTTGGCTCCCTGGAGGACCTGCTGGATCCGGCTGGACGCGATGTCCGTGACCTGCTCCAGCGCCGAACCGAGGTTGGCGCGGTTCTCTCTCGCCGGGACCTCGTCGGTCTTCTCGACCAGATCGGTCAGGACGCTCCTCGCCGCCCGGATGGTTCCGATTGCGGTAGCGGAGGCGACTTCGCCGTGCTCGAGCCCACCCATTCCGTCGGCGACGGCCAACAGGCCGATGTCGGAGAGCAGGAGATGTGCGTCCTCGTTGTGCTTCCGCTCGCGCCCCACGTCAGTGAGCGCGACGGTGTGGTTCAGCCGCATCGAAACCTCATCAGCGCCGATAACACCCCGCTCCCCGAGCCGCTTGACACCCGAAACCCGGGTGATACGAACAGCACCCCGAACCAGAAGAAAGACAGCCATGCCCGACGCCTCAGAGGTCCTCTTCGAGATCACCAGAGCCCACCTCGACACGGGCTTGCGAGGCATACCGGTCGGCACCGTGCGCACCTCGGCCGTCGACCCCTACAAGGGCATTCACTACGTCGGCTACCCGGTCCAGGACATCTGGGAGGTCGGGCCCGAGGCAGCGGTCTACCTGCTGCTGAACAAGGAACTCCCGAACGACGAGCAGCTCGAGGCGTTCAAGGCCGATCTCGCCTCGCGGACCGCCGGTCTCGACGAATCCGTGCTGGACCTGCTCCAACACCTCCCGAAGCAGGGACACCCGATGGAGTGGCTCATCGCTGGTCTCAACTTCCTCGGGATGACCAGCAAGACCGACGACTTCAGACAAGACGGGCTCGACATCATCGCCCGCCTCCCGCAGCTGGTCGCCGCCATTTTCCGTGTCCGCAGCGGCTGGGGCACCCCCATTCCCAGCCGACCCGAGCTCGGCCTGATGGAGAACTTCGTCCACATGCTCGGCGTCCCAGGTGCGGACCCGGCCAAGCTGACGAAGATGATGCGGACCTTCTACACGCTGCATCTCGACCACGGGGGCGGCAACCTCTCGACCTTCACAGGCAAGAGCGTCGCCAGCGGCCTCGCCGACATGTACGCCTCCCTGGGCGCCGCGATGGCCGGGCTCTACGGCCGCCGTCACGGTCGCGCGAACCAGGACTGCCTCGAGTTCCTCCGCACCGTCGGAACCAGCGACCCGGACGAGGTGGAGGCCTTCGTGCGCCGGCGCCTGGACAGGGGGGAGCTCATCTACGGCTTCGGACACGCCGTGCTCCGGGCAGAGGACCCCCGGGCCGCCATCCAGTACGCCCTCGGCCACCAGATCTGCCCGGACGACACCCTCTTCAAGACCGCCATCGCCATGCGCGAGCGGGCGGTCAAGGTGCTCAAGGAGAACCCCAGGGTCTCCAACCCCTACCCGAACGTCGACGCCATCAGCGGCACCCTGCTGCAGGCGGTGGGACTGACGAACTCGGACTTCTACACCGTGCTCTTCGGTCTCTCGCGTTGCTCCGGCATCGCCGCCCAGATCATCGACGAGCGTCTGAACTTCCGGGGCGGCAAGGGTGTTGCCATCTACCGGTGCAAGTTCATCGCCGAGAACCAGCCCAACCGTTCCTGACCGCTCAGCCCCAACCGAACGGTCCTTTTCATCCAGACCCTCCGGGCCGCCTGCAAGCGGCCCTTTCTTTTCAGAGGCGACGATGCCCAGCTTCACCCACCTCTCCCCTCCGACCGATGGCGAGGCCATCACGCTCAACGGCGATGGGACCCTCGACGTCCCCGCCACCCCGATCATCCCCTTCATCGAGGGTGATGGGATCGGGCCAGACATCTGGGCCGCTGCCAGCCGCGTGCTCGATGCAGCGGTCGCGCGGGCCTACAAGGGAGACCGGAAGATCACGTGGTTCGAGGTCTACGCCGGCGAGAAGGCCCACGACAACTTCGGAGAGTGGCTCCCCGAGGACACGCTCGAGGCCGTCAGGGCCTACCTCGTCGCCATCAAGGGCCCCCTGACCACCCCGGTCGGCGGTGGCATCCGCAGCCTCAACGTGGCGCTCCGCCAGAAGCTCGATCTCTACGCCTGCGTTCGGCCGGTGCAGTACTTCGCCGGTGTTCCGAGCCCGGTGAAGCGTCCCGAGCTGGTCGACATGATCATCTTCCGCGAGAACAGCGAGGACATCTACGCCGGCGTCGAGTGGGAAGCGGGCAGCGACGAGGTCAAGAAGGTGATCGCCTTCTTGCAGAACGAGATGGGCGTCACGAAAATCCGCTTCCCCGAGACCTCCGGTATCGGCATCAAGCCCGTCAGCGAGGAGGGCACCCGGCGGCTCGTCCGCGCTGCCATCCGCTACGCCATCGAGCAGCGGAAGGACAGCGTCACGCTGGTCCACAAGGGCAACATCATGAAGTTCACGGAGGGCGCCTTCCGCGACTGGGGCTACAAGATCGCCCGAGAGGAGTTCGGCGGAAAGGTCATCGGCGCCGGACCCTGGACCGCGATCACGCTGGACGACGGCTTCACGATCACTGTCAAGGACGTCATCGCCGACGCGATGTTGCAGCAGATCCTCACCCGGCCCGCCGAGTACGGCGTCATCGCCACCCTGAACCTCAACGGCGACTACATCAGCGACGCGCTGGCGGCCCAGGTCGGCGGTATCGGCATCGCTCCTGGCGCGAACATCAACTACGACACGGGGCTGTCGGTCTTCGAGGCCACCCACGGCACCGCGCCCAAGTACGCCGGCCAGGACAAGGTCAACCCTTCGAGCGTCCTGCTCTCCGGCGAGATGATGCTCCGTCGCCTCGGCTGGCACGAAGCCGCGGACCTCATCGTCGAGTCCGTGAAGACGACCATCGCCCAGAAGCGGGTCACCTACGACTTCCACCGCCTCATGGAGGGCGCGACGAAGCTGAAGTGCAGCGAGTACGCCGACGCCCTCATCGAGAACCTCTGATGAAGATCCACGAGTACCAGGCGAAGTCGGTCCTTCGCCGCCACGGCGTGGCCTGTGGGTCGGGGGTGGCCGGCAGCGACCTCGCCGCGCTGAACGCGGGCCTCGAAGGGCTGCCGGGCCCGGTCTGGGTGGTGAAGTCCCAGATCCACGCCGGCGGCCGGGGAAAGGGGCGCTTCAAGGAAGCCGCCAGCGCCGATGATCTCGCCGCCGTTCTTCGTGGCGAGGACGCTCCGGGCAGAGGTGGCGTCCAGATCTGCTCCTCACGACAACAGGCCGCGGCCGCCGCGGAGAGCATGCTCGGCAAGACACTGGTCACCAAGCAGACCGGGCTCGAGGGCCAGCGGGTCAACACGCTCTACATCGAGAACGGCTGCACCATCGCTCGTGAGCTCTACCTGGCCGTCCTGCTCGATCGCTCTCGCTGCCGGGTCCTCGTCATGGCGTCCACAGAGGGCGGCATGAACATCGAGGAGGTCGCCGAGGAGCAGCCCGACAAGATCCTGAAGGTCTGGGCCGACCCTGTCACCGGCCTCGGCGCCTGGCAAGCTCGCCAGATCGCAGATGGACTCGGGCTCACCGGCGGCGCCTTCCGCTCGGGGGTGAAGTTCATCCTCGGTCTGTACCGGACCTACATGGCAGAGGACTGCTCGATGGCCGAGATCAACCCCCTGGTCCTCACAGAGGAAGGGGAGGTGATCGCGCTGGACTGCAAGATGTCCTTCGACGACAACGCCATGTTCCGCCACCCGGACACGCGAGCGATGCGGGACCTGTCGGAAGAGGACCCCACAGAGGTCGAGGCCGGCAACCACAACCTGTCCTACGTGAAGCTCGACGGGAACATCGGCTGCATGGTCAACGGCGCCGGGCTGGCGATGGCGACCATGGACATCATCAGCTTCTACGGCTACGAGCCGGCCAACTTCCTGGACGTCGGTGGGGGCGCGGACACGGCGAAGGTGACGGCGGCCTTCAAGATCATCACCGCCGACCCGGAGGTGAAGGGCATCCTCGTCAACATCTTCGGCGGGATCATGAAGTGCGATGTCATCGCAGAGGGCGTCATCGCCGCCGTGCGTGAAGTCGGCCTGCAGGTGCCGCTGGTCGTCCGGCTCGCCGGCACCAACGTCGAACTCGGCAAGAAGATCCTCTCCGAGTCCGGCTTGGACCTCGTTCCAGCAACCGACATGGCCGACGCCGCCCGGAAGATCACGGCCGCCGTCGCTGCAAGGGAGGCCTGAGATGGCTGTCTTGGTCGACGCCGACACCCGCGTCCTCTGCCAGGGAATCACAGGCTCCGCGGGCAGCTACCACTGCAAGCAGATGCGCGAGTACGGCACGCGGCTCGTCGCGGGCGTGACACCCGGAAAGGGCGGTCAGACCTTCGATGGCGACGTCCCGGTCTTCGACACGGTCGCCCAGGCCGTCTTGGAGACAGGAGCGGACGTCAGCGTCATCTTCGTGCCTCCCCCCTTCGCGGCCGACGCGATCCTGGAGGCCGTGGACGCCGGCTGCCGGCTCGTGATCCCCATCACGGAGGGCGTCCCGGTCAAGGACATGGTCACGGTCTGGCGCTACATGCAGGACTCCGACGCCCGCATGATCGGTCCGAACTGCCCGGGCATCATCACGCCGGGCGCCTGCAAGATCGGCATCATGCCCGGCCACATCCACGTCCCCGGACGCGTCGGTGTCGTGAGCCGTTCGGGCACGCTGACATACGAGGCCGTCGGCCAGCTCACCGCCATCGGGCTGGGCCAGTCGACCTGCATCGGCATCGGGGGTGACCCCATCGTCGGCACCCGCCACATCGACGCGCTCCAGCTCTTCAACGACGACGACGACACCGACGTCGTCGTGATGATCGGCGAGATCGGCGGCACGGCCGAGGAAGAGGCCTGCGCCTGGGCCAAGGAGCACATGAAGAAGCCCATCGTGGGGTTCATCGCGGGCGCCACGGCGCCTCCGGGACGCCGCATGGGCCACGCGGGCGCCATCATCTCCGGTGGCTCGGGCACGGCCGAGGCCAAGTACCAGGCGATGGAGGAAGCAGGCGTCGTCATCAGCCGCTCGCCGGCTGGCCTCGGCGAAGCGGTGAAGGGCCTGCTCTGATTCCGACCGATGCATTCGGGGCGAAGCTTCAGTCGCAGTCGTAGTCGTAGTCGTGCTCTGTCTCCGGGACGCCGTCGGCGTCGTAGGTGACGCTGGAGACGTGGAAGCCGTCGCCGTCGTTGTAGTAGATGGTGCGAGAGTCCCGATCTCCGTCGACGCCCAGATCCAGGAGGAGCTGTGTCGTGAAGCGGCCCTCGATCACCCTGTCCGTGCGGGAGGCGGTCTCGGCGTCCGAGCCCTCGCGGAAGGTCTCTACGCCCTCGAAGCGGCCCCACTCTTCGACGCTGTCCCCGGAGTCGGCGAGGGTTGACTCCTCCGTCGAGGTGAAGTCGATGGTGGTGTCGATCTCACCGTCGGTGTCCACGTCGATCTCAGCCCGGGCCAGGGTGAGGCCGTCGTAGCTGAGCGTCCATTGGGCGATGCGGGAGTCGTAGACCTCGCGCAGCGGGTCGCCAGCGTCATTGCGCTCGATCGTGTAGTGCTCGGACCCCAGCGGCCACTGCTCGACCAGCAGTCCACCCTCGTCGTAGCGAGCGGACGAGGTGCCAGCGGTGCCGGTCTGCTGCTCGGTGCAGCCTGCGTACGGCGAGACGGCCCAGAAGTGACTCTCCCAGGCTGGCGGATCCGGCGAGGTGTCGCCCATGACCGGCGGGTCGCCCCCGCAAGCCAGCAGCCAGATCACACGTGCCTACCAACCAGCCCGGCCAGCCGCGGGATCGCGGCCTTCGTGTGCTCGACGCCTTGGGGCCTGAGCTTGTCGTAGGCCTTCTTCATCGCTCGGTTCTGGGCGTGCCGAGCCCGCCCGTCCGTGATCGACAGCAGGGCATTGGCGATCTCGCCATCCCGGCTCGAGAAGTAGCTCTCCAGCGTGCCGGAGCCAGAGGCCTTCCAGTCATCGTAGAAGGGGTCGATCTGCTTGGCGAAGTCTGGCATCAAGTGGTCCAGCGCCATGCCGATGACCCCGGGTCGGATGGCCTTCACGGCCTTGAACCCCGCCTTCACCGCCAGGCCACGGAAGCCCCGCTTGGACGCGACCTCCTCCTCGATGACAGCTATGCCGTCATCGATGATGGCCTTGCGCTTGCCGGGATCGTTCAACGCGTCACTCAGGGCACCCATCTCCACCTCTACTGGAACACCACTTCACCATAGCCCTCGTCCCCCTGGCAGCGAGGAACGTAGGTCTGGCCACCGACCTCGCGGAACCAGGCCCCGACGTACTGCTTGCCCTTGCATGACCAGCCGCTCTTGGAGCGCAGGGCCTTCTCGAAGCACTCGTAGCTTCGCTCCCAGTCCCGGTCGTTCTGGGCCTGGCAGATGTCGGTCCCCGGCACCCTCTCGGGTGAGGCGTCCTCGATGTAGGACTTCATGTAGTGGGGGATGGCGTCGCAGAGGATGTCCGCAGAGCCCTGGTTGGGCGAGGACTTCAGCACGGTCATGAGCGCGCTGCGGACGCCGGGGTCCTCCTCGACCTGGAAGGCCTTCTTCCGGAGGCAAGCGACGGCCTCGTCCCGCTTGGTGCCCTTGTAGTTGAGGATGGCCTGGCTGCGGACCTCGGGCGAGGCGTCCTCGAGCATCGCGCGACAGATCATCTGGTCGGACTCGGGCAGGTTGAGTCCCCGGACCGTCTTGAGCGCGGCGGCTCGGACGACACCGGAGCTGTCCTCTGTGACCGCACCGACGAGGGCGTCGACCACAGCCTGATCGACCTGGCCGACGAGGGCGGACGCGGCCGCGGCGCGGATGCTCTCGTCCCCGTCGTCGGTCAGGAGCTTCGTCATGAGCACGACGGCCTCGGCGTCCTTCGTTCCACCGAGACCCTTGAGCGCCGTCGCCCGGACCTCTGGGTCCTCTGTGGAGTCGGCGACGATCGACTTCAGGCTGGGGAGGACCGAGTCACCGCGGGTGCGCCCCAAGCCGGCGATCAGACCTTTCTTGTCTTCGATCGCGGGATCGTCCAGCGCCGGCAGGAAGCACTGCACGAGGTCGTCGCGCTCGGTGCTCTGCAGGCCCCCGAGGATCGCCTCGTCCCAGGTGTGCTTCTCCGCGCTCCACGCGTACTCGCACATGCACTCGGTGGAGCTCTCCTCCGGGACCTCCGTCAGCCGCTCGGAGGCGTACCGGCGCGTGTCGGCGTCCTTCATCTCGAGGCCCTTGCAGACGGTCTTGTAGAGCTCGCGCGCCATGGCGTCGTCGACGTCGCGGGACTCGACGTGGGCCGGCACCATCTCGCAGGCGGACAGGGACAAGACGCCGCACAGAGCGCCCAACAGCTTTCGCATGGATCCTCCCAGGACGGAGGGCCTAACCCTCTTCGGAGGCCTCGGCGCTCCGCGCGGCCTGCTCTTCGGCGACCATCTCGCGATACTTGTCACGCTTTGGCGCGTAGTAGGCGTCGGGAGCATCGGACGACGTGTCGGCCATTCCAGCGACGACCTTGCCACCGACCTTGTCCATCAGCCGCGTGTAGACGCCCTTCATCGCGTTCTTCAAGAGCTTCCTTCCGATCCCTGCCATGCACCCAGCCTAAGGCCCACTACTCCCAGGCCGCAAGGCTTGTGCCATGTGCACAGGTCCTGAGCCCGATATGATGATGCCGGCTCCAGGAGTGCCCCCGGCTCGATGACCGACGCCCCTCGTTTCCGGTTCTGGCTTCGACGTAGCCCGGGCGAGGATCCGACCTTCTCCGTCCGCTTCGAAGTGCGGCAGGGGAAGGGACTCTTGCGCGTCGCGCGCCCCGGCGTCCTGGTGGATCCTCCCGCGCGCCAGTCGGGCTACGAGGAGCGGCTGACAGCGGCCCAGGTTCGCGCGAGCCGCTTCCTGCATGTCTGGGACGCCGGCCGAAGGCGCCAGGGCTTCGTGCTCTCGCGCCTCTCCGACGAGATCCTCAGCGATCTCGCCCGGGAGCGCTGGGTGGAGATGGGGCTCGAGAGCGACGGCGGCTTCTGCTGGCTGCTCCCCCGGGAGGACGCCGATCCCACCGACCACGACACCGACATCGATCCGGCGGAGGAGCCCACGAGGGTCCTCGAGAACTTGATGCCCGACGACGTTGTCATCGAGGAGATCGTGGACCCGGAGAGCGAGCCGGACGCGACCATTCCGCTCCAGCTGCTGGATCCCTTCGTCACCACCTTCGGCAAGGCCACGACGCTCGTGCGCCACATGCGGCGCGAGAAGGTCCGGGACGCCGGGACGATCAAGAACCTGGAGAGCCGTGTCACCGAGCTCGAGGACAAGCTCGAGGCAGCCCACAAGCGGGAGATCCAGCTCCGCACGCGGGTGGCCCGGTACCAGCGACGCCTCAAGGCGCGAGAGTCCGTTTCCCGCGAAGGTTGAGCAGCTCCGCCAACGAACGCTACAGCCTCGGGCCGATCATCGGACGGGGCGCTGGCGGTGTGATCCACGAGGCCTTCGATCACGACCTCCAGCGCACGGTCGCCCTCAAGCTCCTCCGCCGCTCGGACTCCACCCCAGCTCAGCGGGTCCGCTTCGTCGTGGAGGCCCAGGTCCCCGCACAGCTCGAGCACCCGAACATCATCCCCGTCCACGACATCGGCCGGTCTCCGGAGGGCGACCTCTACTACGTGATGATGCGTGTCGAGGGCCACACCATGAAGGAGCTCCACAACGGCGAGGCGACGGCGGACACGCTGCTCCGAGTCCTCGACGGGGTCGCTCGGGGCATCGCCTTCGCCCATCACCGGGGCTTCCTCCACCGGGACCTGAAGCCCAGCAACGTCATGGTCGGCGCCTTTGGCGAGGTCCTCGTGCTCGACTGGGGCCTCGCCTGGGCGCCTCCCGGCTCGACCGCCCGTGACGAGGCTGGCCCGATGAGCCTCGACGGCGACGTCATGGGGACCCTCGGCTACATGGCCCCGGAGCAGGCCCTCGGCGAGGTGGACCGCCAGGGTCCGGCCACGGATGTCCACGCCCTCGGGGCGATGCTGCACGAGATCCTCACCGGCACGCCTCCGCGGCCAGCTCGCACGCTGGTCCAGCTGATCCCGCAGCTCTCTCGCCTGCCACCACCTGCGCCCGGGCCCCTCGGCGCCCTGGCGTTGCGCTGCCTCGCGCAGGACCCCCGAGCGCGTCCGGCCGACGGCGCCGAGTTCCAGGCGCTGATGGAGATGTCGCTGTAGACCTGCGGATTGCGGCCTCGCGGATACGCGCCAGCCGATCGCCACAAAGTGTGGCGGATGGGACGGACAAGACAGGCTTCCCGGGCCGAAACGCCACAGTTTGTGGCGCTTCGCGTTCAGAAGGCTCAGCGGGCGAGCCCGCTGAGCATGGCGCCGATGCGCTGGAGGTCGCCCTGCAGCTCCGTGTCCAGGCGTAGCATCTGAGAAAGACCGCGAACACCTCGCCGGCGCTGCCCAGGGCGATTCGAAAGTGGTTCCTGCCAGCGGCCGTCTTCCGGCCCCGGCCGCAGCCCTCGGCGACGTTCAGGACGACGCTATCGGACGCCCGGATGGCCTGGTCCTTGAGGTGGCCTCGCCCCGATGGCCATCGGGTCGTCGCGACCCTCTCGTTGACCGACAGGTCGAGGCCCGCACCCGAGGCTCGATCATCGGGCGTCGATCATCGAGATCGAGACTCGCCAGGCCGGGATCAACGTGCACCAGCCTCCTAGCGCTAGTCGAGGAGCTGCCCTCGTGTCCGCACGGCCAGGCTCGGTTCGCGCAGGACCGGGCCTCCTGGGGCACGGGTCAGCTCATGGAGTGTGCGCTCCATCGCCTCTCGAGTCGATGGGGGCATGCCGCGCCGCACGATGCTGTCCTCTGGCATCGAGCGGAGGGCCTCTTTCTTCAGCTTCCGGCGGGCCCGCTGCAGCACGCCTCGCGCGCCGGATCGGTTCGTGAGACCCATCATCTCTGTGACCTCGTCGACCGACAGGCCGCCCTCGTAGTGCAGGAGCATCGCCTCTCGCTCCTCAGCCGAGAGCTTGGACAGCGCCTCTCGCACGCCTCGGGCCCGCTCGCCGTGGGCCTGCTCCTCGATGGCGTCGTCGCGGGGGTCGACGAGGCGGCTGCCGTCGTCGCCGGAGTCCTCGCGCATCTTCTCGAGCCAGTTGAGGCAGAGGTTGCGGGCGATGCGGTAGGTCCAGGTCGACCAGGCGCACTGGCGCTTGAAGCGCGGGATGGACTTGAAGACGCGCAGCACCGCCTCCTGGGAGAGCTCGGCGGCCACCTCCCTGTCGCGGACGAGCCCGGAGCAGACGGCGTGGATGCGGCCCAGTTGACCGATGATGAGCGCCTCGATCGCCTCAGGGTCCCCGTGCTCGACAGCGCGGGTCAGCAGAGTGTCGTCGCTCACTTTCGATGCCGGAGCAGGTGGAGCGGTGGGTCGGCGAGCGCGTCATCGCTGCTCGCGGGGGACAGGGCCTCGCCCTCTGGCAGGGTCTGGAACATGCCGCCGGCTTCGAGCAGGGCACGAAACTCGGTGCGTGGGCTGTCGGACAACAGCGCGTTGGCCACCCTCAGCTGGGTGGCGAGCACCGCGAGCAGGGTCTCGGCGAAGGCGCGCTGGGCCCTCTCGGGGAGCGCCTCCAGAGCATCGCGCGTCGTCGCAAATGCCCAGGCCGGAGTCTCGGTGACGCAGGTCGCGGTGCGAGGGAGGCCCTCGACGAAGCCGTTGAGCCCGAAGGGGTCTCCCGGTCCCAGGCGCGCGAGGAGCACCTCTCCGGATCCCGTGCGGCGAGTGACCCGGGCGCTTCCTTCTGCGAGGATCCAGACGCGACCGCTGTCCTCGTCGTCCTGGCTCAGCAGCGTCGTTGCCCCCCCGACGGGGAAGGGTCGGAAGGAGGACGCGATGGCCTCCAGCGAGGGTCCGTCGAGGTTGTTGAGGCCCGGGAGGACGCGGAGGTGTCCGACGAGGTCCGGTGGCTCGCCGCTGGGCGGCCGGGAGGGGGACACCTCCGGCAGCTCCGTGCACTGGCGCTGGGCAAGGAGGGCATCGGCGGCTCGCACGCGATGGGCGAGGGTGTCCAGTGCTGCCGCGAGCAGGGCGTCGTAGAGGGGGCTGGTCTGTCTGCGGAGCGCCAGGAGGCCGGCGCGGCGAAGTGTCAACAGCTGGGTCTCGCCGACGGAGCTCACCGACGCGCTGCGGCTGGCTCCCCTGAGGAAGGCGCTGACCTCGCCGAGCAGCTCCCCCGCAGCTGGGCGGGCGAGCTCGACGCCGAGCGCCGTGACGACGACCTCTCCATCCAGCAGGAGCGCCAGCTCGAAGCCGTCCCCTCCCTCCTCCCACAGCACGTCACCGTCCTGGAGGGTGCGCAGCGACCAGAAGGGCCGAGACGCATCGAGGACGTCGACCTCGACGTCTTCGAAGATGGGCTGTGCGCGCAGACGGGCGACGAGAGGGGACTCCGACATCCCCTCCGTTTTAACTCCCCGCGGCACTCTTCGGGGATTAGAGGAGGGCGCTCGCTTGATTGAGAGGTCCCCGGTGGAAGAGCACGAAAAGGGCCGCGCGGCTTTCGAGAGTGACGAGGCATTCAGGCTCCATGCCCTGCGGCACAGCGCGGCCCACGTGATGGCCGAGGCCATCGGCCAGATCTTCGAGGGGGCCAAGTTCACGGTCGGGCCGCCGATCAAGGACGGCTTCTTCTACGACGTCGACGTCGACCGCCCAATCACAGAGGACGATCTCGTCGCGATCGAGAAGGCCATGAAGCGCATCTGCAAGCAGAACGCGCCCTTCGTGAAGAGCGTCTTGTCCCGCGACGAGGCCTCCGCGCTGTTCACCGAGCTCGATCAGCCCTACAAGGTCGAGCGTGTGTCGATGCTGCCAGAGGACGAGGAGATCAGCATCTACGTGCAGGGTGGCTTCACGGACCTCTGCCGGGGTCCGCACGTCCAGCGCACGCGCAACTGCCGTCACTTCAAGCTCCTGAAGGTCTCCGGCGCATACCTTCACGGCGACTCCAAGAACAAGCAGCTCCAGCGGGTCTATGGGACCGTCTGGCCCACGCGCGATGCGCTCGACGCATACATGTTCCGCCTGGAGGAGGCCAAAAAGCGCGACCACCGCCGCCTCGGCACGAAGCTCGGCCTCTTCCTCTTCCACGACTACAGCCCGGGGGCGCCCTTCTGGCTCCCCAGGGGCGAGGACCTCTACCACACGCTCTCGGAGGCCATGCGGACGCTGCTCGTTCGTGGAGGCTACAGCCCGGTCAAGACGCCCCTGATCTTCGACAAGAGGCTCTGGGAGCGCAGTGGCCACTGGGACCACTACCAGGAGGGCATGTACCACTTCGCCGATGGCCACTACGCGGAGGGCGACTCCGACGAAGAGGACGACAGCAGCATCCTCGGTCTGAAGCCGATGAACTGTCCCTCCCACATGCTCATCTTCGCGAGCAAGAAGCGCAGCTACCGGGAGCTCCCGCTGCGCATCCACGACCAGGGCGTGCTCCACCGCAACGAGCTGCGCGGGACCCTCAGCGGGCTCACGCGGGTGCGCCAGTTCTGCCAGGACGACGCCCACATCTTCTGCACAGAGGAACAGATCGAGGGCGAGGTGAAGCAGCTGCTCGAACTCGTCGAGGTGCTGTACACCGCCTTCGGCCTCGGCTTCCGAGCCAAGCTCTCCACGCGACCGGAGGACAAGCTCGGCTCGGACGAACTCTGGGACCAGGCGGAGGACGCCCTGAAGGCTGCGCTGGACAGCGCCGGCCTCGACTACGAATTGAACGAGGGCGACGGGGCCTTCTACGGTCCGAAGATCGACTTCGATGTCCTCGACGCGTTGGAGCGGCAGTGGCAGTGCGCCACGATCCAGCTGGACTTCCAGATCCCTCGCCGCTTCGAGCTGTCCTATGTCGGGGCCGACAACGAGGAGCACACGCCGGTGGTGGTGCACCGCGCCGTGTTCGGCAGCTTCGAGCGCTTCATCGGCATCCTCATCGAGCACTACGCCGGGGCCTTCCCTGTCTGGCTGACCCCGGAGCAGGTCCGGGTGGCGACGGTCTCGGAGAAGTCACGAGAGTATGGTGCGCGGGTCTTCGAGGCCCTGCGCGTCGCGGGCGTGAAGGCCACTCTCGATGACGGTGACCAGAAGATCGGCAAGAAGATCCGGATGTGGCACGGGGATCTCGTTCCCTACCTCGCCGTCATCGGCGAGAAGGAGCAAGCAGCAGGCACGGTGACGATCCGTTCGCGCGAGGGCCTGGAAGGCGGAACGCTGACCCTGGAGGCTTTCGTGGCTCGTGTCCTCGCCGAGTCGGAGGCCCCGTTCTTGTAGTTCTGCAAGAGCTGCAAAAACACGCTAGTACACATTCCTTGCGCAATATGTTTTTTCGAATGTCTTAGCGCTCGGTTCCGATATCGTGGCGTCTTCCTTGGAGGCCCCGATGTCGCTGGCGTTGCTTCTTGCTTGCAGCATCGAGAACGGCATCGTCAACGCCAACCAGGACGTCGTCGAGCCAGTCGCCTTCGCGCCCACCATCGAGTACCCCAACGTCGACATGAGCGTCGATGTCGCCCTCCAGAAGATGGAGTGGGGCGACTCGGTCACCCGGTGCCAGATCCAGGTCGCCTTCCACAAGCTCGCCGAGGGTGAGGCTCCGGTGACCGAACACGGCGGCGGCGAAGAGGGCGGCGGCAACGTCATCGACATCCCCGATGCGCCCGGTACCTGCCTCTTCTCGGAGCTCGACTACTCCGGGAGCGAACAGGGTCCCCCCAGCGAAGATGAGACCTACGGAGACGACGGAACGGACCCGGATTCGGACAACTGGCAGGAAGCGGGCAATCTCTCCGGAGCTCCCGAGATCTACCTGCACAGCGTGGACCGCACCATCGTCCTGCACCGCCAGCCTCTCGAGGATGGCCGTGTTCGCTACGAGTGGGACGGCTGTGACGCGGACACCTTCCCCTTCGGCGAGGTCTTCGACATCGAGGTTCCGAACTCCGACGAGGACGATTCGCTGCCCGGCTTCTACGTGGTCGAGGCCTTTGGGATCGGCACCGACATGGAGCTCGGCGAGCCCGTTCCCAACGACACCCACCGCCTGAGCCACGCCAACCACATCGATCTCTGGTCTGACTGGCGGCACCTGGGCCAGATCCCCGAGGTGCGAGGACAGGACCTGCTGCGCGACGTCAAGTTGTTCATCCGCAACTACGAGCATGGTGGCGGGCCGGAGTTCGAGGCCCTCGCCTGCGATCCCCCCGGCGACTGGTCGGAGATCCGCGATGACGATCTCCAGTCCCTCACACCGAACGCGACATCGAGCGCGGCGGACGCTCCGCTCTACGCGGCCTTCCAGGTCGATGCCCACTACGACAGCCCAGAGATCGAGTTGCCTTGGGGCCAGACCATGCGGATCCGCAGCACGATCACGGAAGGCGGCACGCTGCACCTGTGGGAAGACGACTCGGCGCTGTGAGCCCCGGATAGGGGACTTCGGGGCGCGGGGACGGTTACTCGCCAGGCATGCAGATCCACTTCGACGAGGGCATCACCCTCGACCAGTTCCTCATGGAGGCCGGCCACGCGCATCCTAGGCGAACCGGCCAGTTCGTCACGCTGCTGAAGCAGGTCACCCTGGCCGCGAAGATGGTGTCCAGCCGGGTCAATCGAGCAGGTCTCGCCGGGATGATCGGTACCACCGGCGAGACGAACATCCAGGGCGAGTTCGTCATGAAGCTCGACGTCTACGCCAACGAGACCATCAAGAAGGCGCTGGCCCACGCCGGCGTCTGCTGCCTCGTCGTGTCGGAGGAGGAAGAGCACCTCATCCACATCCCCGAGCGCTTTCAACGCGGCTCCTACGTCTTCTGCATGGACCCCCTCGACGGCTCGAGCAACATCGACGTCAACGCCACCATCGGAACGATCTTCGGGGTCTTCCGCCGAAAGAGCCCGGAGGGTGGGCGGGGCACGCTCGAGGACGTCCTTCGGCCTGGCACCGAGCTCAGCGCTGCCGGCTATGTCATCTACGGGTCCGGCACCATCCTCGTGCTCGCCACAGAGGACACCGGCGTCAACGGCTTCACCCTCGACCCGGGCATCGGCGAGTTCTTCCTGTCGCACCCGGACATACGGCTCCAGCCCAGCGCCGGAATCTACTCGCTGAACGAGGCCTACAAGGCTCAGTGGGACCAGCGCCTCGTCGACTACGTCGAGACGCTGAAGGCGCCCGAGCGCGACTTCTCCCAGCGCTACATCGGGAGCCTCGTCGCGGACTTCCACCGCAACCTGCTCAAGGGTGGGATCTTCCTCTACCCGGCGACGACAAAGGCGCCCTCCGGCAAGCTGCGTGTGCTCTACGAGGCCTTCCCACTGGCCTTCATGGCGGAGATCGCCGGGGGCAAGGCGACCGATGGCGTCTCGCGCATCCTCGACATCGTGCCCACCGGACTCCACCAGCGCACCCCGCTGGTCATCGGCAACTCCGAGCTCGTCGAGGAGGCGACCGCGGCGCTGTCTGGGTGAGGGTCGTCTCCCAGGGCCGGGTGGAGCACGTCACGGACGGCAATGAGGCGGCCACCTTCCAGGAGAGCCGGCTCGATCTGGACGGTCTCTCCATCGTGCGCACCCATCTGCCCGGCGGCGCCTCGCTGCCCCCCGTGGTGCTGGTCCACGGCTTCGCACAGAACCGCTACTCCTGGCACCTCTCCCGGCGTTCGTTGGTGGCCTGGCTCGCGCTGAGGGGCTGGGACGTGCACAACCTCGAGCTCTCCGGCCACGGTCGGTCCCGCCGAGGGCGAGGCATGGTCTCCTTCGAGGACCACGTCGCGGACGTCCAGCGGGTGGCCGAGACGCTCGACAGCGCCTTCTTCGTCGGCCACAGCCTCGGCGGGGCCGCCTGCTACGCGGCCGCGGCTCGCGGCGCCCCGATGGCTGGCATCGTCGGCGTGGCGGCTCTGTTCCACTTCGCGCAGCACAACTGGCTCCTGAAGGTGCTGTGCTCGACCACCTGGGCACTTCGGCGGACCTTCATCCTGCGCCTGGGCGTGCGGACGCGGGTCGCCGGGGTCGTGCTCGGGCGGCTCTACAGGATCACCAACATCGCCGGCTACGGCTTCCCGATCAGCGGATGGTGGCCGGGGTCGATGGATCTCGAGCTGCTCCGGGAGCGCCTGGACAAGGGCATGGACTGGGCCTCGGTGCAGGTCTGGCTCGACATGAGCCGCTGGGGCGCGACCGGCCGCTGGGAGTACGAGGAGGCCTGGTCGCGCTGCGCCACGCCCGTCCTGGTCCTGGTCGGCGACGAGGATCACCTGATGCCCCTCGGCGATGCGCGCGGGGCCTACGACAGGAGCGCGAGCCCGGACCGCACCCTGCTGGTCTTCGACGATCTCAGCCACGAGGTGCACTGGGGCCACCTCGACCTCGTCCTCGGTGATCGCGCACCCAAGCATGTCTGGCCCGTGCTCCACCACTGGATGGCAGCCCGCAGCTGAGTCTCGGACTCAGGGGCAGTCGGGGAGGTCGACGATGACGGAGTTGTTGTCCTCGTGGCACTCGCGCACGGCCTCGGCGCCGTTGGCTGAGCGATCGACGACGATCTCGACGCGTCCCTCGGGGATGTCGGCGCGCTGGAAGCGGAAGCGGGCCGTCGCGGTCACCTCTCCTGGCTGGACGACCTCGTGGGTGAAGACCGTCGCCAGGTAGCGGCGAGTGGCGCCATCGACCGCGTAGGCTGAGACGGGGATCCAGATCGCGAGACCCGCCATGCCGCCGTTGCCCACCCGAACCGCCACGACGACCTGGCCGACCTCGCACTCCTCGTCGCAGACATCCACCAGCGGCAGCGCGTCGGCGCTGCGGCCGCCGCCCACGGGGTTCGGGTCGCCGCTGCGGAAGTTGTTGTGGGTTGGCCAGTTCGAGCTCACCGGAGAGGGCACGCCGAGGTCGTCGTCGACGTTCGTGATGCAGTAGCCGTGCTGGTTCCACACCTGTCGGTTGCCGAGCCAGCTGTCCGTCGCGCTGCCGAGGACGTAGATCCCGCCCAGCCCGACCTCGCCGTAGTGGGTGCCGGCGTTCGGAACGAGGATCTCGGTGCGTCCATCCCCGTCGACATCGACCACCGTGGGGAACTCGTGCAGGGTGCGCGACTCGTGGATGTCGTCGCGGAGGCGCACGGTGCCGTCCATGCCGGAGAAGACCTGAAGGGAGACCTCGTCGGCGTAGATGACCTCTGGTCGTCCGTCGCCCTCGAAGTCGAAGACGACGCTGCCGGTCGTGTGGCTCGAGGCGTCGATGACGGGCTGGCTCCAGTTCACCGTGCCGTCGACCTCGTAGACGGTGTACGCCGTGGCCTCGGCCACCCCGATCTCCGGGACACCGTCCGAGTCGAAGTCGGCGATCGTCGGCGGCCCGCCGTGCCCGCCGCCGACCAGCGTGGTGCGGGCGGTCTCGGTGCAGTCCGCCTCGTAGATGATGAGCTCACCGCTGGCCACGAGGGCGAACTCGCCCACACCGTCCATGTCGAGGTCAGCCGGCCCGGGGAAGCCGTCGGTCCCGTCCGTGGCGCAGATCACGGAGCCGTCAGGGGCGTAGATCGTGTTGCCGGCGAGGACCTCCTGGATCCCGTCGAGGTCGAGGTCGGAGAGCACCGTGTGCGTCCCGAACTCCCGATTCGGTGTGCCCCGCGCCGCGCCACCAGCTCCCTTGGCGACGACCGCGCCGTCGCTGCCCTCGACGATGATGTTGCCGACGACCACCTCGACGTCGCCGTCTCCTTCGAGATCGCCGATGGCCGGAGCGTGACCTCCGCATGTCTGGGCCGACTCGGGGGAGACCCACTCCACCGCGCCGCTGCGGTCGAAGGCGGCCAACACGCACTGGGGATCGCCGGCGTAGTCCTCGCTGGGCGGCCCCGGGTCGATCGGGACCTCGTCGCCGGTGTCGTCGGGGGGGTCTTCGGACCCGCCGGTCTCGGGCGGGCCGATCTCGGAGTCACCCCCACCGGTCTCCTGGGGATCGCCCCCACCGGGCATCCACATCGCCATCATCACGAGCTCGGGCTCACCGTCGCGGTCGATGTCGCCCAGCGCCACGTTGCTGTAGCGGTAGGGCAGGACCTGGCCCTCGCCGAGCGTCGCGCTGACGATGGTCCAGTGCTCCGCTCCGGTCGCGCCGTCGATGAGGCGGAGCGCCCCGGCGTACTGGTTGCTGTGGCTGTCCGGGTCGTCCGAGATGACGACGATGTCCGGGCTGTCGAGGTGATCGATGGTGCCGCTGCCGTCATCGTCGGTGAGCTGTCCGACGACCGGGGCCATGACGATGTCGCTGTACTCCGGGTAGCTCCCGAAGGTCGTGCGCTGCCACTCGACGATGGCCTCGAGATCGCCGGTGACGATCTCGTGGACGCAGGTCTCGTCGATGCCCACGTCACCGGCGAGCTCGACCTCGAACTCCTCGCAGGCGACGTAGGGGTCGGGGGCCGCCAGGCGCGGGAGCCAGCTGTCGGACAGCGGCGCCCGTACGTCCAGCTCGGGCTCGTGGAGCACGTAGTCGTGACAGCCGGTCAGGGAGAGGGCGACGATTCCCACGGGCTCAGCATATTGTAAAATTTTGAGAATTCAACACCCTCAGGATGATGCCGGCGAGCGGCCCTGATCGGTCCAGGTGAGGGGCGTGTCCGCCGTCGATCTCGACGAGGGTGGCGCAGCAGGCATCGATTCGCTCAGGGAGGCGATCCACTCCTCGATACCAGCTCTCGCGACCCAGCACGACGGTGGTCGGTGCAGAGATGCGACGGAGCATCCCGTGGTAGCGGTCGAGGTCGAAGGCGATCGGCGAGAGTGTTCGATGGAGCACATCCCGGGCCATGGAGAAACCCCGGAGGTCTACTCTTCGAATCGGTAGCCCGTGCCGTGCACCGTGAGGATGTGGCGCGGGTCGCTCGGGGTGGCCTCGAGCTTCTTGCGTAGCTTCAGGATCTGGTTGTCGACCGTGCGGGTGGTCATCGAGGCGCTGTAGCCCCAGACCTCTTCGAGCAACTCCTCCCGTGACACGGCCCGTCCTCGGTGGGCGATGAGGTAGCCCAGGACCCCGGCCTCGTGGGTCGTCAGCCGGTGCTCGACTCCGAGGCGAGTGAGGACTCGCCGGCGCAGATCGACGTCGACATCACCGAAGATGAACCGGTCCGGGACCTCGGCCTTCTTCTCGTCAGACGCCGGCCGGCTGCGCAGGCGGGCCTTCACCCGGGCCATCAGCTCGCGCAGCGAGAAGGGCTTGGTGACGTAGTCGTCGGCGCCCATCTCCAAGCCGAGGACGCGATCGAGCTCCTCGCTCTTGGCGGTGAGCATGATGACCTGGACCTGCGGGTGTTCGCCCTTGACTCGCCGCAGCACGTCGAGGCCGTCCATGCCGGGCAGCATCACATCGAGGAGCAGCACGTCCGGGGGGGCGTTGGCGATCGCGGCGACGGCGTCCTCTCCGTTGTCGAAGTGCTGGACCTCGTAGCGCTCGTGTCGGAGCGCGTTGACCACCCCGAGAGCGATGGTCTCGTCGTCCTCGACGACCAGGATCCGCGGCGTATCGCGCATGAGCCCAATCCTCGCACGAACTGGGGGCGGCTATCTCGAGAGGGGAAGGTGGACGACGAAGCGAGCGCCGCCGTCGATGCCGTCTGTGCACTTGACCCGGCCATCATGTCGCGAGACGGCGTCCGAGACGAAGGCCAGCCCGAGTCCGTGACCACCGGCCTTGCCGCGCCCCGGTCCTTCGACCCGGGCGAAGGGCTGGAAGATGGCCCGGCGCTTGTTGGGCGGGACTCCGATTCCATTGTCCACGACCTCCAAGACGGCGGTCGTGCCCTCCTGGCGGAGCATCACCTCCACCAGCGGTCGAGGGTGATCGTGGCGGCGGTACTTGAAGGCGTTGTCGAGCAGGCACACGACGCAGTCGCGCAACAGCGGCACGTCGCCGACTGCGAGGTCGACCGGATCGAGGCGGCGGTGCAGCGACACGCCGCCATCGGCGAAGCGGGGCTCCCACTCCCGGAGGACGTCCTCGACCAGGGCGCCGAGGTCGTAGGGAACCGGGCGGGCAGGCGCTCGGCTTCGTGCGACCGCCAGGACCTCCTCGATGCGCGCCGTGAGCTTGTCCGACTCGGCGATGATGCGGCCGGCGAAGGCCTCGACCATGGCTGGGTCGCTCGCGGCGCCGAGCTCCAGGTTCTCGGCCATCACGCGGATCCCAGCCAGCGGTGTCTTCAGCTCATGCGTGACGCGGGTCGCGAACTCCCGCTGGCGGTCGAGCAGCTCCTGCTCACGCCGATCCGCCGTCACGCGAGCGGCGAGGGCGGCGACGCCGATGATGCCGCCCACGAGGATCGGGAGGAGCTGGCTGAGGAACTGCGCCCGGTATTCCGCCTGGACGGCCAGCAGGTACTCGGGCACGAAGCCGAGACGCAGGTGGCTCAACAGCCGCGGGAAGCTCACGCTCGCGGCTGCGCTGCCGTTGCCGAAGAGGAGCTCGCCGCCGCTGTCGGTGACGACCAGACTCGCGGGGTCATCTGCGCCGAGCATGAGGTCTTCCAACAGGACCGTCTCGTTCAGCTGCACCGCCCCGAAGGTCGCCGGGGAGATCTCGCTGTAGACCAACAGGAAGTGGCTCCCGTACTGGTCGTGCACAACCCGTCGATCTGCTCCGCGCTCGGCGCGGACGGACAGCTCGCTCTTCACCTCCTTCCAGGCAGCCTGGCGCCTCTCTGCGGCCGGCAGTCGCTGCTCGATGTCCTGGGCCGGACTCGGCGCGTCGAGCAGCTCGAGCTGGTCGAGGATGGGGAAGCGCACGAAGTCCAGCGTCTGCTCGAGCACGGGGCCATCCTGGCCGACGATCTCCCGCCCCAGCTCGCTGAGCAGGGCGATGGCGTACTTGTCCCGGTCCGCCATCTGGAGGGCCTCTGCATGAAGCAGGCGGCGGATCGCCACGCGCCGGGGGGCGAGACCCAAGGCGGCGGCCCGCCGCAGATCGAGATCCTCCGGTACGCCCGTCCCCTCGAGCGCGGCTACGGCCTCGTCCGCGCGGCCCTGGGCGAGGAAGCGGCTGGCGGCCTCTGTCGCGGCGAAGAGCGCAAGGCCGGTGTCGCCCTCTGTGACGCACTTGACGAAGAGCCCGGGAGCGGAGCGGGGATCGACAGCGTCCTCTGCCAGGCGCGCAGCGCGAATGCAGCGGTTCGCGTTGAGCTCGGGCAGCGCCTCTGTCGGTGCGGGCGGCGGGAACACGAGCCTCGCCCCGAGCTCGCCGGTGACCATCTCCCACTTGTAGAAGCTGTCGAACCAGTCGACGGTCTCGCGGTAGTAGCGCTGACGAGTGAGGAGCTCCTCGCGCTCGCCGATGTCCTGGAGCCAGTCCTCGGTGCGCTGGGCGACACGGTCGTCCCACGCCCTGGCCTGCCGCTCCAGGTCTCGCGTGGCGCGGTCGATCTCCCGGGTCTCGAGGTCCTTCTGCAGCCGCCAGGCCTGCCACCCCCCCATCGCGACGAGCAGGAGCAGCGCAACGCCCAGCGCCCAGTACGAGATTCGGCGGATCGAGTTGGCGGTGACGCGTTGGATGGGGAATGCGACCACGACGCGGGTGGTTCCGGCAAGTTAAGGAGCCGCCGATGAAGCGACGTGAGCTGTTGCAGTTGTCGGCCCTCACGGCCGCATCCGTGGTCTTTCCCGCGGCGGCCAGGGGCCAGGACCTCGAGGGCGAGCGCCTCGCTCGCGTGGAGCGGATCCTCGCCGGGCTCTCGTTGGACGAGAAGATCGGCCAGATGATGATGAGCTACCCACCGCTGGAGAAGACCGGGCCGGTCCCAGTGGGCTCGGTCATCTTCGTGGGCAACCTGCTGAAGTCCGAGTCCGCGGTCGTGGAGCGCGTGGAGTCCCTCCAGAGCCGTTCGAGCATCCCGCTGTTGATCGCGGCTGACGTCGAGGGTGGCAAGCTCAACAAGCTCTCCTTCCTCCCCGGGTTGGAGGCCGTGCCGAGCAACCGGGAGCTCGCGGACGAAGGAGAGGAGGCGGCGCGCGAGTGGGGTCGCCGGGTCGGCGCGGGCATGCGTCGCCTGGGAATCAACATGGCGCTGGCGCCGGTGCTCGACGTGGCTGGCTCCGGCATGATGTTCGAGAGCGGTCGCAGCTTCGGCGCGGATCCGGCGACGGCCGCGCAGCTCGGCCAGGCGTACAGTGCGGGGCTCGCAGAGAGCGGCGTGGTGGCCGTGGGCAAGCACTGGCCCGGATACGGCTCGCTGAGCGAGAACACCGATCACAACTTCGTCGTGACCAGCCGCAGCAGCGGCGAGGTGGAGCGACAGGCCCAGGCCTTCGTTGGCTGTGGGGACGCCATCGTCGGCGTGATGCTGGCGAACGTCGGCTTCGACTCCTATGGCAGCGTGCCAGCCATCCTGAGCGCCGACCTGGTGAAGGCGGCCCATCGCCAGGCCTGGCTCGCGATCACGGATGACCTCGCCATCGATGCGCTCGCAGAGGCCACCGGCGGCGACAAGGAGGAGGTCGTGCGTCGCGCCTTCCTGGCGGGGAACGACATCCTGCTGACCACCGCTCCGATCGACTGGGATCGTGCGCTGGACTACCGCGGCATCATCAGGGCGCTCGTCGACGAGAGGCCCGATCTCGTGTCCCGCGTCGACGACAGCGTGCACCGAATCCTGCGAGTGAAGGCCCGCGCCGGCTTGCTAGACTGAGGCCCCCTCGGTCCCGAAGGGGTTGTAGGACTCGGCCCGGACGACCTTGTTCCGCCCCTCGTCCTTCGCTGTATAGAGCGCCTTGTCGGCCCGGGAGATCCACGGAACCTGGAGCTCGTCCTCGCAGCGCTGCGCAACGCCGAAGCTCGTGGTGACCTTCAGACCCGTCGCGGTTCGGCCCCAGTCGTGGCCGGCGATCGCCCGCCGAATGCGCTCAGCGACTTCGAGGGCGCCGTCCTCGTCAGAGCCCGGGAGGAAGACCGCGATCTCCTCGCCGCCGTAGCGGACGACCGGATCGGTGTCCCGCACGCCGAGCATCACGAGCCGCGCGATGCCGGTGAGGACCTCGTCGCCGACGGAGTGTCCATAGGTGTCGTTGATGCTCTTGAAGCGGTCCACGTCGGCGAAGATGATGCTGATCGGGACCTTGGCCTCGACGCAGCGCTCGCAGAGATCCGGCAGCTCATCCTTGAGGTAGGCGCGGGTGTGGAGCCCCGTGAGCGTGTCCCGGCCGACCTGCTGGAGGCACTCGAGCACACGCCCGAGGTGGGCGAGCTCGTCGAGTCCGAGGAGGTCGAGGCGCAGCGAGACGCCTCCGATCTCCAGGTGGTCCCCGGGACGCAACAGCGCGCGGCTGACGCTCTGGTCGTTCACGCGGGTGCCGTTGGTGGAGCCGAGATCCTGCACGGTGACCTCGCCGCGGTCATCGCAGCTCACCAGGGCGTGGGCCCGAGACACCGAGGCGTCCGCCAGCTGCAGCCCGGCGCTCTCGTCGCGTCCGACCACGACCTCCTCGCCCCCCGACAGCGAGGAGAAGCGCAGCATGTCCTGGCCCGCGACAACTCGAATCGTCGGGATGGCGACGCGGCGCAGGCGGCGCTGGCGGGGCAAGGACAGCTTCATCGTGACCTCTGAGAGGTCGTCGAATCCCGCGTCGGGACGCGAGCTATTGCCGCGCTCGGCCATGACTTCCAAGGCTACCGCGAATGGGCGCAAAGCTCCACGCCATGCGCCATCGTCCGGCTCCCGAGCCTGGCGAGCCTACTGTCGCTGTCTGATGTGGAACTCGACTCGTCGGTTCGCCGCGCGGGCCTCTTCGCTGGTCCCTGGTTGGAGCGGCTGGGACTCGCCGTAGCCCTGAGCCATCAGGCGCGACTCCTCGACGCCGGACTGGACGAGGTAGGAACGGACCGACTTCGCGCGGCGCATGGACAGGTCGAGGTTGTACTCCTCGTCGCCCTGGTCGTCGGTGTGGCCCTGGATCTCGACCAGGGCGAGCTCGGGGTGGTTGAGCATGGTCTCGACCACCTCGTCGAGGAGGGAGAAGGAATCCTTGGCGATGATGTCGGCGTCGAGCTCGAAGAAGACCTTGTCCAGGATCAGGACGCGGTCACCCTCGACCACGACGCGGCCGCTCTGGAGCACGACGTCGACCCGCGCGGTCGAGCCGCCCTCGACGATCACGGCGTTCTCGATGCTCCGGTAGCCGTTGGCGGACACCACGAGGCTGTAGTCGCCGGGCTCGAGCTCCAGCTCGGTGATGCCATCGTCCCCGCCGACCTCCACGATCGCGGCTCCGAGGACGCGCACGCGGCATGCCACCGGCAGCCCCTGCTCGTCCTTGGCGGTGACGACCACCTGCCCCGGTCCCGCGTCCACCGGCACCGGCGTCACGATCACCTCGACAGGCACCTCCGGTGCGATCTGTGGTGACCAGGCCACTCCAGCGAAGACGCGGTAGTCGGGCGCCCCGATGCCCTGGCTCAGTCCACCTCCGGCGCCGGCGTGGACCACCACGGCCAACAAGGGGTGGAGGTGGATGGCGCCGAGGGCCTCGACCGGGTGGGCTCCGGCCCCCTCCTGGCCCCAGATGAGCTCGCCGTCGAGCTCGGCGGAGACGGACAGCAGGTTGTTCGCGCGCAAGGCGGCGCCGAGGCCGTAGTCGATGCGCGGCCCCCACTTCAGGGTCGGTCCGAGCTGCTGCCTGGTGCCAGAGCTGCCTCCGAGAGCGGCGGCTACCAGGACCGGGCCCGTCGCGAAGGAGCCGGACAAGGCGCCGCCGGCGGTGGGGTCGGCTTCACCGAGCCAGGAGCCCTCGTTGCCGGTGGGGAGGTCGAGGTGGCCGTGGAGCGCCACCCCGAGGCCGTCACCGCGCCGCTGGACGAGCTCTCCGCTCGCCGCGACCCGCGCGTCCCCGACGAGGTTGAAGCCCCCGACCTCGTAGCCCGTGGCCGCCATGTGCAGCGGCAGGTCCACGCCGACCCGCGCCCTCGGCAGGTTGACCCAGGCCTGGGCGTTGGCCGTCGCGAGGTGCTCCACCAGCTTCAGCTCCTCGCGGCCGTCGGTGTAGCGGTAGACGAAGGGGTCGTTGGCGTAGCTCAGGACGAACCCGCCTCCAGCCGTGAAGCTCGGCCCCACGACGGTGTCGGGCACCACCAGCAGATCACTGGCGCCCAGGGCGGGCCGTAGACGCTGGGCGTCGAGGCTCTGGGGAGCGTCCTGCGCGGCGGCGGCGCCAGGGACCAGGAGCACCGCGGCGAGGGACCAGCGCCGACGGGTCAACAGCGCGCCCAGTAGAGCGAGGGCGAGGGCAGGCACTGCCCCCCCGGTGCTGCACGAGCCTCCGGTGAATTCGCCGCCGGAGAACAGCGGGTCACCGGTGACGCCCGTGTCGTCGGTGCCCGAGTCCTGGGAGCAGAGGCCCTCGTCGTCGGTGGGGTCGAGGATGTTCGGCACGCCGTCGCAGTCCGAGTCCTCGTCACAGGGCCCCTCCTGGCCGTCGGGGATGCCATCGCCGTCTGTGTCCGGGTCGAGCGGGTCAGAGCCGCAGTCGCCCTCGACGTCGTTGTCGAGGCCGTCGCCGTCGGCGTCCGGGTCGGGGTCCTTGTAGTCGGGGATGCCGTCGCCGTCGGTGTCGCCGGTGCCCTCGTCGACGTCTGGAATGCCGTCACCGTCGCTGTCCTCGTCACAGAAGTCGGGCCAGCCGTCGTCGTCGGTGTCGTCCAGCCACTCGGTGCTGTCGTCGATACCGTCGCTGTCGCTGTCGAGGTCGTCGACCTCGCCGCCGTCGAGATCGCACTTGTCTTCGAGCGCGTCCCAGATGCCGTCGCCGTCGGTGTCGACGTCGTCGTCGGCCAGGGTCGGGTCGATCTCCCACTCCCCGACGGCCCCGTCGATGTCGCGGTCCTCGTCGCCGTCCGGGACGCCGCCGGTGTCGGAGTCGACGAGGTTGGCGTTGGTCTTGGACTCCGGATCCAGGTCCGGGCGGAAGCACCCGACGCTCTCGTCGGTGTCGGCGTGGGCCTCTTCGATTCCACGCTCGAGGCCGTCCGGGAGGCCATCTTCGTCCGTGTCGCAGGCCTGGGCGTTGGTGCTGATGTCGAGCTCGCGGTCGTCCGTGAGCCCGTCGTCATCCGAGTCCGCGTCCCCGGGGTCCGTGCCCGCAGCCAGCTCCTGGCTGTCGGTCAAGCCGTCGCCGTCGCTGTCGATGGCGAAGGGGTCGCACCAGCCGTCGGGCATCGTGCCGAGGCCCGCGCTGTCGTCGTGACCGGCGAGGTCGGCGTCGAGGTTCTGGAGCCCGTAGGCCCCCTCCGTCGCGAGGGCCACACCGAAGGCGATCTCGTCGCTCAGCAGGGTCTCTGCCTGGAAGTCCGCCTTGTCGATGGCGAGGTCGACGAACCAGTCCGCGTCACCCCCGCTGCTGCTGTCGGACTCGGTGAACCGAGCCAGCTCGTCGTCTTCTGGAGAGGAGCTGATCACATCCACCGTCGTGAGCGTCGCGTCGACGCCAACGGCGCCATCCTCGTTCGCGGCCAGCGCGAGATAGGGCGCGGGCCCGCTCACGCCGAGGGCGTACTCGAAGGTGCTCGTGTCGCCGTCGAGCTCGAAGAGGACGGCCCAGCCGCCAGGGACCAGCGTCGTCTCGGAGCTGTCGGACCAGGGGTCCTCGTCGATGCGCACGCGGAACCAGAGCGTCTCGCCGTCCGTTGCCCAGAAACCGGCCGGATCCGCGGCGGTCCCGACGAGGTCGACAGCGTCGTCGTCGTGCTGGTGGTCGTCCCTCTCGTCGACGAGATCGACTCCGTCCATCGTGAGGGGGACCCAGTCTCCTTCGGCGGGCCAGGCGTGTACGTTCAGCGACAGCAGGATCAGCATGGTGGCTCCGTGAACCTGAAGTATCACCTGAAGTAGTGATTATGCATGTCAACAGTGCGCGGTGGTTAGGGCCTGATCATGTCTCTGCGCCCTGCCGCCACCGTGATCGTGCTCCGAGACGGGCCCGAGGCCCCGGAGGTGCTCATGGTGAAGCGGAGCCGGCGGTCGGCTTTCATGCCGGACGCCTATGTCTTCCCCGGTGGTCGCGTGGATCCCGAGGACGCGGGCATCGAGGTGCCTGGCGGTGAAGCCGACCGGGTCCGCATGGGTCTGGGAGAGGCAGGCACCGCCTACCAGGTCGCGGCGGCGCGGGAGTGCTTCGAGGAGGCCCGCGTGCGGCTCGTCCCCGGAGAGCTCGTGTACTGGGCCCACTGGATCACGCCCAGGGAGCGACCGTTGCGCTACGACACGCGCTTCTTCGTCGCGAAGGTCCCACCCGACCAGGTGGCCGTTCACGACGGCCACGAGACGGTCGACAGTGCCTGGTGGACCGTTGGTGAGATCTTCCGCCGCTTCGAGGATGGCCGCATCCAGCTCCCGCCCCCGACCTGGCGCACGCTCTTCGAGCTCCGGGACTTCCGGGATGTCGACGCCGTCCTCGCCTCTGGACGGAAGAGGCCCACGCCGCCGATCGAGCCGAGGGCAGAGGTCATCGACGGCAGGATCACGGTCATCCTGCCGGAGGGTGTGCCGGAGCCGAGGAAGCACGTCTTCGACGGACAGCGGTGGTTCGTCCACAGCTAGGGTCCGGGCGTGACCCTCCAGAGCCCCGCCCCGGCGCAGGCTAGCAGCAGCGACAGCATCGGCTCGAAGGCTACAGTAGCGTCGTGCTCCTCGCGCTGTTCGCACAGGTCCACGCCACCGCTCCCGGACTCCGGAGCGACCTCGTACACGTGAAGGTCAGCGAGGCGCGACCGGGGCTCGCGAAGCTAGGTCAGCCTCTCTGGCCTGGCAGTCCCTGGGTGCGCGTGACCACGGACGATGCCGGAGCGCTGGCTCTTCGGCTGAGGTCCGAGGACTGGGTCGCTGCCGCCACACCGGCGCTCGCTCCCCAGCCGCCTCCACAGGACATCCCGCCCGAGACCCCGGATCTCAGCTCCGAGCAGATCTACCTGGGCGCGAGCCCGGAGGGCCTCGGTGTCGAGCCGGTCACCGAGTGGCCAGGCGCACGCGGGGAGCACGTCGCTGTGGCCGACGTCGAGTTCTCCTGGGATCCGGAGCACGAGGATCTCGGCAGCACGGTGGACGCGACCACATGGGGCTGGGACCCGGAGACCTGGGTCTTTCACGGCAACGCCGTGCTCAGCCTGATCGTCTCCGGCGACAACGGCTACGGGCTGGTCGGCATCGCACCGGAGGCCACGGCCATCGTCGTGCATCCCTACGTGGCGGAGGACGACTATGACGTCGCCGCCGCGATCGGTGGGGCGGCAGAGCTGCTGGAGCCGGGTGACGTCCTCCTCATCGAGCAGCAGGCCTACGCCAACGGCAACTACGCGCCTGTGTCGGTGAGCCCCTCTGTCTTCGACGCCATCGAGCTGTTGGTCGACGCTGGCGTCGTAGTGATCGAGCCAGCCGGCAACGGTGGCCAGGACCTCGACGACGACGGCTTCGAGGGCTGGTTCGATCCCTCGATTCGTGACCACGGCGGCATCGTCGTGGGCGGAGGCGCGTCACCGCTGGACTCCTCGAACCCAATCCGGGGATGGACCGGGGGCTCGAACCACGGGGCCCGAGTGGACGTGCAGGCCTGGTACTCGTACACGACCGTCTCTGCGACCACGGGGGACTACCAGCCAGACCTCTTCTACGGTGACTCCGACGATCGCCAGGCCTACACGACCCAGTTCGGAGGGACCTCTGGTGCTGCCGCGATGGTCGCTGGCATCGCGGCGGCGTTCCAGTCGGCGGCGATCGAGCTGACCGGGTCTCCGTGGGCACCTCGGGAGCTGAGGGCGCTCATGGTCTCGACGGGTACGCCGCAGTCGTCCCTGACGTCGCAACAGATCGGTCCCCAGCCGGATCTCGCTCGCATGCTCCGCTGGGGGCTGCCGAGGTAGCCCTCAGCGCTTGGCTGCGCGCTTCAGCTTGGTCTTGGCGGCGAAGCCGAGGTCGACGGCGAGCTGGAATCCTCCGGGGATCTCGCTGTCGAGCCGGGCCATCAGCGCGATGACCTGACCGTCGTGGAGCTCGAGGCGGAGGCTGACGCGTTGGCCCTCCGTCGGCGGCGCTTCGTGGGTCTGGAGCGCCAGCCTCTTCTTCTTGAGTCCGCCTTCCCAGGAGTCGGCGAAGGCGTCCCGGTCCGCCCACTTGATGACGTAGGTATCGCCGACCTTGTGGACCTTGGGCCCGCCAGTGGTGACCGCGGCTGGCTCCGGTTCCGGTTCCGGCTCCGGTTCCGACTCCGGTTCCGACTCCGGTTCCGGCTCCTCTGCCGTGGGAGGCGGAGGGGCCGGGTCTTCCGGCAGGTCGGCGGGGGCCTCCCGGCGAGCGAGCACCTCCGCGTCGACGGGCGTCTCCATGTCGGAGATGTTCTCTTCGTCGGTCACCTCGTCTTCGACGTCCTCGTCTTCGACTTCCTGGTGTTCCTCGACGTCTCCGACTTCCTGGACCGTCTCGATGTCCTCGTCCTGGGGGTCGAAGTCCACCGTCGGCATGTCGTCGACCGCGGGAGACTGCACGACCTCGTCCGGAGCGCTGGACTGAGGCACGTCGCTGTCGTCCCGGAAGGGTGGGGGCCGGAGGTCGTCCGTGTCGTCGTCGTCGAACTCGTCTTCGTAGACGAACTGCTCCACCGGTGGGTCCGGGACCTCGCTCGTGCCCATGACCTCGATCAGCGAGTCGTCCTCGTCGTCGTCCTCGATGATGTCCTCGAGCACGCCTCCCTCTTCGAGGAGCGAGTCGAAGTCGTCCTCTGAGAGGAAGCCGTCTTCGCTGGCGTCTTCGTCCAGGCCGAGGTCCAGGCTGTCGAGGCTGTCTCCGAGGGTGTCGAGCCAGCTCTCGTCCTCTGACTCCTGGGGTGCGGCGGTCTGGTTGGCAGGACGCGCTGGCGGAGGGTTCTTGGCCTCGCGCTCCCGGCGTGCAGCGAGGGAGCTCCGGAGCGCGCTCAGGACCGCCTCGCGATCTCCCTGGTTGACGTCCGTGTCGGAGTCGCTGCCCTCGAAGCCGTAGGGGTCCTTGGACTTCGACTGCTGGCCGAGGGTCTCGTCGATGGCCTTGAGGGTGTGGGCGACCTGGACGTCGTTCGCGGAGGACATCCGCATGTCGAACTTGTCCTGGATCTCGTCTACGACGACCTCCGGGCGGGTGCTGGAGCCGCCGCCCGCGTGGGTCTCCATCCAGACGTGGTAGCGCGCCTTGTCCGTGTCGCTGACGTCGTCGACGGTGCAGTCGTAGCCTCGCTGTCCCGCGGCGTGCCCTCCGGTGCGCGTGACCTTGAGGACGCAGGTGAAGGGCACCGGTGTCCCCGGCAGCTCCATCTTCAGCGTCATCCGCTCCCCGATCTGCAGCTTTCGATCGGTCTTGAGGGCGATTCGGTCCTCGCCGTCCAGACGAATGACGCGTCCGAAGGCGATGCCACTCTCGGTCTTCAGCGTGACCGGAAGATCCAGGTTGACCTGCATGAGCCAAACATTCTCGCACGACCGAGTTGGCGAGTCGATGGGGGGCGTCAGAGTCCGTGGTCGATCCGATGAGCCTGGTCCATGATGCGGCATGTTCCTCGTCCTCGCTCTTGGCTGCAGCGAGCCCGCCGCCGTCCTCGACACGGCCACCCCGTCCGACACGGAGGACACGGGCGCGCCGGACAGCGCGTGCGCCGACGGCGACGCCGACGGCATCTGCGACTTCGACGACGACTGCCCGGACGTGCCGAACGACCTGGACAGCGATGGGGACGGGGTACCGGACTGCGAGGACGCGTGTCCGGGGAGCGACGACGGCCTCGACACCGACTCGGACGGCGTCGCCGACTGCCTCGATCCATGCCCAGCGGACCCCCTCGACGACTCGGATGGGGACGGCGTGTGCGACAGCGACGACGAGTGCCCAGGTATCGACGACGCCCTCGGCTGCGACAAGTGCAAGGGAAGCGACGGCTACGCGCTGGAGGACACCGATGGGGACGGGCTTCCCGACGACTGCGTGCTCTCGGTCTTGCTGGCCACGAGCGAGGTCTACACCTCGTCCCGTGTCGAGGACATGCTCCTGGAGCGCGGCTGGGACGTGGACGCCCTCGCCGCAGAGGACATCGACGGGTCGATCGACTTCTCGCAGTACGACGTGGTGGCGATCACCTTCGACGCGGCGCTCAGCGACATCTCGGCGGTGGTCGAGGCCAACGACGCAAAGGAGACGGGGCTGTTGATCCATCGAGGGAACAACGAACAGCTCGAGTCCACCGACATGGGCATCGGCAGCACCTACCAGGAAGGGGACTGCAGCCTGACGGCCGAGCACTTCATCACCGAGCCCCTCGGCCTCGGCCCGGTCGACCTCGGCTACACCTACAAGAGCTACCTGACCAACGTCGCGGACGGGGTCCTCGAGCTCGGCAGCTGCCAGAGCGGGGTTGCGCTCGCCGTGCACCCGACCCATCGGCGCGTGTTCACCCCCTGGTACGGCCACGACGACGGCATGCCCTGGTCGGCCGAGGGCGAGCTCATCGACCTCCGCAGCTACGCCTGGGCCGCGGGTTTCGGCTCCTGAGCCAGCACGTTAGACCTGCGGTGGCGGGTGTCGCCGTCCTGGTGGTGGCCCCGGTCTTCAAAGCCGGTCGGGGCGTGTCGAGAGGCACCGTCCGGTGGGTTCGATTCCCATCATCCGCCGCCACTCTGTGGAGAAACGCAGTCGTTCCCGTGGGTTGCGGCCTGGGCAGCCGAGCGCGTTCCGCAGGCGCTCCGCAGTTCAGCGATCGACGGCTTCGTAGACGGCGATAGCGGCACGCACGTAGGCGCGCTGGCG